>Ga0209919_1000587_pt1 | contig 18351 bp, 18 predicted proteins | sample SalPon2A_C_D2_MG_FD_185721 | JGI IMG/M metagenome (GOLD analysis project Ga0209919, IMG submission 185721) | Soil microbial communities from South San Francisco under conditions of wetland restoration - Salt Pond MetaG R2A_C_D2_MG (SPAdes)... | ecosystem: Environmental > Terrestrial > Soil >... | reverse complement strand
GCTGCAGTCAGCCGTCCGGCACGCTCCAGACAATCCATCTCCGCATGCAGCACCGCACTGCCCTGCTGTACCCGCCGATTATGCCCGCGCCCGACAATCTTGCCGTCGATCACCAGCACCGATCCAATCGGGATGCCGCCTTCAGCCAATCCCAGCTTCGCCTCATCCATAGCTGCTTGCATGAACTCATCCATGATCCACTTCCCTGATGCTGATATTTTTGGCTCCGCATACGGAGCAATGGAATCGATGCACTTCCTTGCGCAGCTCATCAACCGATATGAACGGCGATCTCGGCAATATCTTCGCCACATCCTGCTGATAGTCACAGGCCTCACAGTAGAGGAAAAATGTCGTATTGTTTTCTACCATCTTCAACCCCCAGCCTTGCCGCTTTTACCTTCCTGCATCAGTTCATCGCGTATCGACAGCAATTCCTGTTTACGCTTTTCGCTGGTCTCGGGGTAACGCATGTTGAGTGCTTTAAACGTATCGAGAATGACCTGGGAGATAATCAGCCGAGCGTTTTTCTTGTCGTCAGCAGGTACGACATACCAGGGCGAATCTTTGCTGCTGGTAGCACTCAGGCATTCTTCATAGGCGTGCATGTACTGCTTCCAGAACTTCCTCTCTTCGATATCGGCAAGACTGAATTTCCAGTTCTTTTCAGGCTTATTGATGCGTTTAAGAAAGCGTTTGCGCTGCTCTTCTTCCGAAAGGTGCAGAAAAAACTTGATGACCCGTGTACCGTTGCGGTGGAGATGGTTCTCCAGATCGACAATGGAACGGTAGCGTTCCTGCCAGATGGCTTCTTCGTCGAGCAATCCGTCCGGCAGCCCCTGACTGCGGAGAATCTCCGGATGCACACGAACGATAAGTACCTCCTCGTAATAGGATCGGTTAAAGATGCCGATCCGGCCGCGCTCGGGCAGGCACTGGGAGGTGCGCCAGAGAAAATCGTGCTCCAGTTCCATCGCGCTCGGATGCTTGAAGCTGAACACCTGACAGCCTTGAGGATTGACACCTGACATCACATTCCGGATAGCGCCATCCTTCCCGGCTGCGTCCATCGCCTGAAAAATCAGCAACAAGGCATAGCGGTTGGAGGCGTAGTGCAGACGTTGCAGCTTGCTCAACTCATCGACCTGTTCTGCGAGTAGTTTTTTGTACTCCTTCTTCGATTCATATACCGGATCCACCTGCGTCGGCCATTTCTCGAGCTTGACCTTGTCGCCCTGATTAACCCGGAAGTCCTTTGAGTTGATTTTCATCTTTATCGCTCCGCTTCATCGTTCCTGATCTCGCGCTCTGCCTGAAGCCAATCCTGATCCTGATGGCCATCGCGGCGGCCATGTTGCTCATAGAGTTCGTAAGCGCGTTGGGATATCTGCGCTGTCACATCGGCAGGCTTTTTGTCCAGAAGCGGCACCGCCGTTGGATCGAACACCCGGTACGCCATTAGTTTTACCCGGTCGCTGACTAGGAACCACAGCATTGCATATGCCCATACAAACAGTGCCCAGCCCCATCCTATGGGTATCATGAAAACCCCATAGACTGCGATCAGCGTCGCCACGATTTGTGTGCCTATCACCGCCATTAGCAGAACCTTTGCCGGACGGATGGACCAGAAAGGGCCGCGAGTACGCGTCAGGAAAATGGTCAGGTGACCGGCTACAGAGAGCATCAGGTACATGAGCGTCTGGAGATGAGCATGATCGAGGTGGTAGATCCGCTCACCGATGTAAAACAGCCCGAACGCCGCCACGGGTCCGATAAGGCCCAGCACTGTGGCAACCCCGAGCACCATGCGCATGTTCCAGGACTCGGGTTTGTCCTTGTAGTGAACTTTGTCATAGGCGATGGACAGAATGGCGCCGTCGTTGAGTAACGCCAGCATCACGATCATCACCGCCGTCAATGGATAAAAGTTGAAGATCATGATCGCCAAGGTCATGAACAACAGTACGCGCAGTGTTTCGGCGATACGGTAGATCGCGTAGCTGTTCATACGCTGGAATATTTTCCGGCTCTCCTTGATGGCATCGATGATCACCGATAGCCCCGGCGTCATCAGCACAATGGATGCAGCCGCACGCGCCGCATCCGTAGCACCGGAAACAGCGATGCCGCAATCGGCTTTCTTCAGCGCCGGGGCATCGTTCACCCCGTCACCTGTCATGCCGACGATGTGGCCGCGTTGTTGCAGGACATCAATAATGTGGAACTTGTGTTCGGGGAATACCTGGGCGAAACCGTCCGCGCTCTCGATAGACTCCGCTAACTGTCCGGTCTCATGTTGACTGGTGCTGCCGAAACCGCCGGCATCGAGAATGTTATTTCCAAGCCCCAATTTAGCGGCGGTTTCACGGGCGATGGCGAGCGCATCGCCCGTCACCATCTTGACGTTAACACCCATCTCTCGCGCTGTTGCGATGGTGGCCCTGGCCTGTTCTCGGGGTGGATCAAACATCGGCAGCACGCCCACAAACTGCCATTGGCCCTGCTGATCCGCCCGCGCCACCGCCAGGGAACGGAAGCCGTGCGCCGCGAATGCGTTGACCGCCTCATCGACGGCGGGCGCCACCTCATCTGCATTGTCCGAGATTTCCAGAATCACCTGCGGCGCACCCTTGGTCACCCTGAACTCGTTGCCATCCGGTCCCTTGACGCTGGCCTCGGTGCGTTTGTGTACCGGATCGAACGGCATGAAATGCACCACCTGATAACCATTCAGAACCTGATCATCTTTCAGAGCGCCGAGCACAGCCAAATCAATGGTATCGTTGCTGGCCGCACGCGAGGCCAGCGCGGCGCTGAGGATGACCTGATCGGCAGGGATGTTGTTGACGCTGAACGGATCCCCCAGTGTGAGTTTATTCTGGGTCAGGGTGCCGGTCTTGTCCGAGCACAAAATATCCACACCCGCCAACTCCTCAATGGCGGCCAGCCGGCTTACAATCGCCTCTTTTCTGGCCAGCAGGCGCGCGCCGACAGCCATGGTTACCGATAGAACCGTGGGCATCGCCACGGGAATCGCGGCCACGGTCAGAACCAGGGCAAACTGCAGGGTGGTGAGTATCGGATCACCCCGAAACAGTGCGACGATAATAATCACCGTCACCAGGGCCACAGCAAGGATGATCAAATAATTGCCGATCTTCAGCACGGCGCGCTGGAAATGGCTGGCGGTCTGCACTCCCTGTACCAGTTGCGCTGTTTTGCCGAAATAAGTACTCGATCCCGTGGCATATACCAGTGCGTCAATTTCGCCGGTACGGATGATAGAGCCTGAGAAAATCGCATCGCCGGATTGGTGGCTGACGGGCAACGATTCGCCTGTCAACGCAGACTGGTCCACTTCTATCGGATCACCATCCAGCAAGCGCGAATCAGCCGGCACAATATCGCCCAGACGCAGATGGATCACATCGCCCGGCACCAGCTCGCTCGCCGCCGGGTTCGACCATCTACCATCGCGTTTCACCCGAGCCCTGAGCGCCAGCTTGGCCTTGAGCGCCTCAATGGCGTTTCCCGCCTGATGTTCTTCCCAGAATCCGACCACGGCATTGGCCACCAGCAGGGTGAGGATGATGAAGAAATCCGGCCAATGTTGCGCCAGAGCTGAAAGGATTACAGCCACTTCGATCATCCACGGGATCGGTCCCCAGAAATAGCTGAGGAATTTCAGGAAGGTATTGGTTTTCTTTTCTTCAAGCTCGTTCGGCCCGTATTGGGCCAGTCGTTTCTGCGCCTCGGCCTGACTTAAACCCTCCGGCGACGACTCCAGTTTCTTCTCCACCTCCGCCAGCGGCAGGGATTTCAGGTCATCCTGCACAGCGGCCGTTGCATCAGCCATCGCGTTATTCTTTATATCCGGCTTCGTTTTGGCCGCCTTGGGATAATCGGTATTGGTTTCTATCATGGCTATTCATCCTGTTTGATAACAGATATGAGTATAACCCAAAAAAGGTTTTTATGTATGTGACGTATGCTGAATGCCTATTATACTGGGAAAGAAAAAGGGCCTGTGATTTCTCACAGACCCTTATAGATGGTGCTCCCTGAGCGATTCGAACGCCCGGCCTTCTGATTCGTAGTCAGATGCTCTATCCAGCTGAGCTAAGGGAGCCTTTTTCTTCTAAAGCGGGCCGAAGGGTAATGCCTTTCAACCAAACTTTCCATTCCGGATCATCCAAGCCGAACAATTCCGGAAACTTCGCATACAGCCAGCCTCTATAAACCGGCTTGCCATCGCGGCTTATCCTCACGAAGGCGGCGGGATTATCCACATTTTCATCGTTCAGAAAAGCCTTATTTTGAATCCGCAATCCTGAGGCCAGACCGAGCAGTTGGATTTCCCAATCATCAACACTGACAGTTGCACCAAGCGCAACGCGTACAGGGAAAAGCTGGGTTGTATCCTTGCGCAGCCAGACGAATTCCGCATCGCCCGGAACCAGAGTAGCCCAATCCGGGAGCACAAGGTCCTGCTTGCCGCCATGCGTATCTTCCGGAGCCTGCAACGGCAACTGCCACTCGATCTTGTTGCTTTTTTCTTCCTCGCAGCCATTGAGCAGCAATACAGAGGCACAAGCCAGGGGCAGCGCTGCAAATCGGATCCACTTCATTTGCTTCATCATAAGGTCGCGCATCCTGCCATTGGGTGCCGGGTCGTTAAAGGATTGTCTTCAACCGGCCCCTTTGCCCCGCGGCATAAAAAAAGGGACTCCACATAGGTGGAGCCCCTTTTTTTAATGCTGGCGGAGAGGGAGGGATTCGAACCCTCGATAGGCTTTAGACCTATACACCCTTAGCAGGGGCGCGCTTTCGACCACTCAGCCACCTCTCCGTACGGTCACATTCATTCGATGCAAAGCGCGGGACAACGAATACGCATGCTTCTTCGCTGCCCCGCCCCGTTGCGTGGCGGAAGGGGTGGGATTTGAACCCACGGATGGTTTCCCATCGCCGGTTTTCAAGACCGGTGCATTCAGCCGCTCTGCCACCCTTCCAGAACCGTCAGCGGGATACCCCGCGAGATTCGCGGGCGGAAAGATAGCATGCAGTCTTCATAAGGCAATGCCGGAAAACCGGTGCAGAATCCATACTGCCATGCCCTCTGAAAAAACAAAAAAGCGGCTCCAAAAGAACCGCTTTTTGTATACAGTACCGACTTCTTACAGCTTGTCGGATTCGCTGGCCAGATAGGAAGCAACACCTTCGGCGGTCGGAGCCATGCCCTTGGAGCCTTTCTTCCAGCCGGCAGGACATACTTCGCCATGCTCTTCGGTGAACTGCAGGGCATCAATGATGCGCAGCATTTCATCGATATCGCGGCCGAGCGGCAGATTGTTCACCACCTGATGCTGAACCACGCCATCCTTGTCGATCAGGAACGAACCACGCAGCGCCACATCGCCGCCGAGCAGATGATACTGATCACCCTCTTCATCCTCAATGCTGACGTTGTTCAGCAGCACATCGTAATCGGCCGCAATGGACTTGGTCAGATCGGCAACCAGCGGATAGGAAACAGCACCAATGCCGCCCTTGTCCACCGGCGTGTTGCGCCATGCGGCATGAGTAAACTGTGAATCCACGGAGCAGCCGATCACCTGCACACCGCGGGACTCGAATTCCTTGATGCGATGATCAAAGGCGATCAGCTCGGACGGGCAGACGAAGGTGAAATCCAGCGGATAGAAAAACAGCACCACATATTTGCCTGCATAATCGGAAAGGGAAAAATCCTCTTTGATCGAACCATCGGGCATCACTGCATTGGCAGTAAAATCCGGGGCCGCTTTATTAACCAGTACGCTCATATTCAACTCCTTGAAGAATCAGATGTTATTATAGGGCCAAGCTTAGGCCTTTTTACCGCAATCAACCACCCTACTTTTTCTCGGGGTTATTTTCGGGCAAGGTGAATTCGATGAAGATATGGCGCGCTTCCGGCGCCAGGCTGCTGACATCATGTTCAAGCCCTGCACGAATGGCATTGAGCTTGCGCATGAAACGCACGGCATGTGCGATTTCCTCAGCACTCATATCGGCAAACATTGTCTCCTCGCGCAACTCCAGCTCCGCCATCAGCAGCGTATCCTGCGGCGATAATACGATGCTGTTGATGCGCTGCACATGCTGCACCTGCCGGTCACTCTGCCACAGCCGCTGGGCGAGTTCGTTGACCCCGTCATCGGATCGATTGAGCAGGTATTTACGATTGGTGGCGGCAAGAAACCAGGCCAGCGCCCCCATCAGGATACCAATAAAAATGGCAGCCAGCCCGTCGAACAGGGCTGAGCCGGTCATTGCGGTCAACAGGATGCCGGTAAAGGCCAGCGCCAGGCCGAGCACGGCGGCGGAATCCTCGATGAGTACGGCAAGTGTGGTCGGATCGCGGGTTTCAAAAAGATAGCGGCGCAGGGATTTATCGGCTGCGGCGGCCTGCCGCCGGAACTCCGTGAACGCCACGATAAAGGAATAGCCCTCAACAAGCAGGGAGATGCCGATAATGAGAAACGGCAGCCAGGAGATCTCCGGCACATGCTCATGACGCAGCTGATCGGCTGCATGCATGATGGTGTATACACAGCCGAGAAAAAAGATCGTAACGGCGGAAACCAGATTCCAGAAATAGCGCTCCTGGCCGTAGCCGAAATGATGCTCGGTATCGGCCACCCGCTGCGAACGCCTCAGACCCAGATACAACAGCCCCTGATTGGCGGTATCGGCCAGCGAATGCACGGCCTCGGCCAGCAGGGCACTCGAACCCGAATAAAAGAACCCGACAAACTTGACCACGGTCACAAAACTGTTGCCGGCGATGGCTGTCAGCACTGTTTTCATCGATCCATGCGCCATACGATAACATCTCCCTCGGGTCCATCGCTGGACTATGAGCGGCATGCTCGGGGTTTGAGCTGCACTAGGCAACCATTGGGGGGAAGGTTAAGATGCAAACATGTGGACCTACCAGCATACCGATTTTGACGTTCATCAGATCCCGGCCCTGAACGACAACTACATCTATCTAATTGATGCACGTCATGCGCCGATCCTGGCGGCAGTTGATCCAGCTGAAGCACAGCCTGTTGCGGATGCCTGCCGAATACTCGGGCGGCCGCTGACGGATATCCTGAACACCCACCACCATTGGGATCATACCGGTGCCAATCTGGCGCTGAAGCAGCAGTATGGCTGCCGCATTGTCGGCAACAGGCAGGATGCGGATCGGATTCCAGGTATCGACACTGAGCTTGAGCCAGATTCATCCTGGCAACTGGCCGCAGAAAGCCATGACGGACATCTGGATGTGCAGATCATTGATGTGCCCGGCCATACCCTCGGCCACATTGCCTACCTGATCGATGATGCGCTGTTTTGCGGTGATACACTCTTCGGTGCAGGCTGCGGACGCCTTTTTGAGGGCAGCCCGGAACAGATGTGGCACAGCCTGACCCGGCTGACCCGGCTGCCCGCAGCCACACTGGTGTACTGTGCACACGAATATACGCTGGCCAATCTGGACTTTGCCGCGGCCATTGATGGCGATAATCCTGAGCTTGCAGCCCGCCAGAAGCGCGATACTGCGGCACGCAGGCAACAGCAGCCGACCATTCCCTCCACAATCGGCGTGGAAAAAACCACCAACCCGTTCCTGCGCCCGCTTGATGTCGAATTTTGCCGGAACTATGCCCGACGGGCCGGCATCGCGGCAGAACCCTTAAGTGTCTTCACGCATGTACGGGCAAGCAAGGATCAGTGGTAAGACAAGGGGAAACAGTGCGCCTCCCAAGCCTGCGGTGACTCAAGCCACCCTGAAAACACCCCGGACAAGCCGGACCTGACCCTCTTCAAGGCTGCGCCGTGCGTTGCCGGCCTTCTTAGCAAGATCGTCGACAAAGACCGACAGGCCCAGTTGCCCGGGCACGGCAGATGTCGCATTCCCGGCAGTCCTGCTCAGATGGATGTCGCTGGTATCCTCGAACAGTTCGGTAACAAACCCGCAACCATTGAGAATCGAGGACATCTCTTCGGCCGGGACAAGGAAGCTGTCGGCCGGATCAGTTGCCCACGGAAGAGGGAAGTAGGACGTCGCCAGCTTCCCGGCGGCCATCTCCTGAAAGGCATAGCGACCGCCGGGCTTGAGAACGCGGTAAATCTCCCCGTAAAGCCTCTGCTTATCGGCGATATTCATGCCGACGTTTTGCATCCAGACGACATCAAATGAGGCATCGGGAAAAGGCAGCTCAAGAGCGCTGCCCTGATGCACGTTGATCCTGTCTTCAAGACCGGTCAGCCGGTTCAGCAATGCTGCACCGGTGCAGTAATCGGTGGACATTTCGATACAGTCGACACGGCATCCCACCGCGGAAGCAAGCAACCGGGCGGAACCGGCCAGTCCGGCTCCGATATCAAGGACGCAATCCCTAGCCTGAATCTTCGCCGCCTCCAGCAACTCGCGTGAAGCGCGAAGTCCCCCCGTGTGAAAATGGTCCAGGGCACCCAGATCCTCGGGCGACAGGCGCCGCCCGGGATTCAATCCGGCGGCGCGAATGCTGGCCAGAATTCGCTTCTCGATGTCACTGGCCGAATAGTGTGTATGCAGCGTAGACATGCCCCCCCCTTCTGGATTCTGGAATACCACGATGATGCTAGACGTGATCCGCGATTTCGATATTGCGCAGGAATACGGCGCTGTCTTCGGGAATAGATGTATTGATATACATCCCCGAGCCCAGCTCGAATCCGGCCGGGCGCCCGATGCGCGGCACCAGGCTGATGTACCAGTGGAAATATTCGGCCCCGGCCGCTGACGGTTGCTCGGAGCGGATCACGAAGTTGAAGCTCGGATTGTCCAGCCCGATGAACAGCCTGGCCAGTACACCCTTCAGATGCGCGGCCAGATCCGTCATTTCCTCGTCATTAATATTGCCAAAGCAGGCGCTGTGCCGCTTGGGGAATATCCAGATATGAAACGGTGAAAGTGCTGCGTACGGAATGAAGGTCACAAAATGCTCCGTGTCCAGGATGATTCTTTTGCCGAACGCAAGCTCATCGGCCAGTGATGCACACATCAGGCACTCGCCGGTGTCATCGAAATAGCGCAGGCCTGCATCCAGCCTGTCCCTCACCTGCATCGGCGTGACCGGCGTGCCGATAATCTGCGAATGCGGATGCAGCAGCGATGTGCCGGCCGACTCGCCGTGATTCTTGAAGATGATGACATGCTCAATGTCAGGATCATCATACATGGCCTGAAAGCGACTCCGGTAGATGCGGATCAGGTCGGTTACCTCATCCTGTGACATATGGGCGATATATCGATTGTGTTCGGGCGATTCGATCACCACCTCATGCCGTCCATAACCGCCCATGCTATGGCTGCGCCCCTCGTTTTTGCGGCTTTTCTTCACATCCATGGAAAAGGCGGAGAATTTGTTCGGCACGACCCGGATCCGCCATTCGCCATCGCATGGATGATGCATGATTGCGCCCGGTGTCTGATCCTCATGGCCGGGGCAGAACGGGCAATTCTCATCATAAGCCTCGGGTATGTGATTCGGTATTTTCCTGCCGAACGCATCAGGGCGCAGGGCGCGCTCGGTGGCAATCACCACCCACTCGCGCGTAATCAGGTTCAGTCGCAACTCAGACATGACATCACTCCCGTTCGATACATCCGTTAGCAGCACGCATCGGCATCAATCCCGGCGCAATTTGTCCGATACCGCCATCGGCGTCGGATATCTCAGGATAATCAGATAAGGGGAAACAAGGAAGGTGATTAATGTGGCCAACTGGATCAGGTTGGCCGCATCCGTACCGATGACCCCCATGCCTGTGGCAAGGTAAGCGATGAGCAGGGAGAATTCACTGGATTGCCCCAGCCTGACGCCGACCTCGCTGGCGCGCTCCTTGGTCTCGCCTGACTTGAGCAGGAGGTAGCGGTAAATCCACGGCTTGACCAGCAGCACGACGCCGGCAAGCACCAGGGCCGGAATAATCACCTCGCCAAGCGTAACCAGTTCAAAGCTCGCGCCGACTGAAAAAAAGAACATGATCAGGAAAAAATCGCGCAACGGCTTCAGGCTCTCGGCGATAAACAGGGAAATCGGGCTCTTGGCCAGCACGACGCCGGCGATAAAGGCACCGATTTCCGGCAACAGGTTCAGGGCCTCGCCGAGCTCTGCCATGCCCAGACACCAGCCGATGGCCAGCAGAAAGATGTATTCCTTGATCCTGTCGAAGCGCCGCATCAAAGGAATCAGCAGCCATGTCTCCAGGACATAGGCCAGCACAACGAGCAGCGGAAAGGCAAACAGCGGAAAACTGGCCTTGATCCACGACATCTCTCCCTGCCCCAGCACCTCAATAAACTGCAGCACCATAATGGCCAGCAAATCCTGCAGCAACAGCACGCTGATGATGATTTCACCGGTACGCTGATGATGCAGCACCGTTGTAGGCAACAGTTTCAGGCCGATAATGGTGCTGGAAAACACCAGCGACATGCCGATCAACAGGCTCTCGAGAATATTCATCCCGAACATCGAGGCGATCATGCCGCCGACAGCAACAAACAGCAGCGAACTGACCAGCGTCAGCAGAGCCGATTCGCGCACCATCGCCGAAAGTTTTTGCATGGGCAGGTTCAGCCCGAGAAGAAACAACAGAAACAGGATGCCGATCTTGGCCACCTGATTGACAAAATAGGAGTCCGGCACGATATCGAATACCGGCCCGAGCAGGATGCCCAGAACCACATAACTGACCAGCATCGCCTGCCGCGCCAGCAGTGCCAGCGTGGCCAGTACGGCGGCGCCGAAAAAGATTATGAAGACGGTAAAGACGAGGCTGTCAGTTTCCATCTATGATCGGGATCGCTGGTTTCGGTCGGCTTACAGGCATGGCTTGATTGTAGCACGGCAGATGATTCCCGTCGCCCGTGAAAACTGTACCGGCACGGCAGAGGATGCTGGCTACCATTACGCTTTTGCCTGTAGGCTGGGCTCATGCATGCATGGCCGGACATCCAGATTCTGATCCTGATCATCGCCGCCAATGCGGCCCCGATCCTTGCCTGCCGGTTATCCGGCAACCGGTGCGCGGCCCCAATCGATCGGGGCTATCTTCTTGATAACGGTCAACCGTTATTCGGCGCATCGAAAACCTGGCGCGGCCTGATTGCAGGACTGATATTCCCTGCCATGTTGGCGCCGTTGATCGGTCTGGATATCGTCATCGGCACCATCACCGGACTGCTGGCTATGTCCGGCGACCTGCTGGCCAGTTTCAGCAAACGGAGGCTTGGCATGGCTTCCGAATCCCGCGCTACCGGGCTTGATCAGCTTCCTGAGTCGCTGCTTCCGGCCATGGCAACAAGCCTGTGGTTACCAATGAACTGGTTGGATATCGCGACCGTTGTGGCTGCATTCACGACGCTTGAGATGCTTACTTCGCCCCTGCTGTATCGGATGGGGATTCGCAAGCATCCGTACTGACAGGTTTCCGAAGGCGGTGGATAACGATTTCAGGTGGGCAGAAAAAACGGATATCAAGGATAGATGTGCCGCATCCGGAAGAGGTATAGCCCTGCATGTCACCATGCTGCCAGCCTCCCCGGCAATATCGGCGCGGGCAATGACAGTCATAGGTCAGAGCATAGCCTCCAGGAAAACAGACCTGGCCGCCGTGGGTATGTCCGCATAACATCAAGTCAACCTCGGCATGCGTGGCCTGCCTGTATATCTCGGGCGAATGGGCCAGCAGGATGACGGGGGCCGCGTTCGGAACCCCCTCCATTGCCTTGGCCAGATTGTCGACACGGTAGTAATGCGGATCGTCGATACCGGCCAGAAACAGCCCCTTCTCGAACTCGACCGACTCATTGAGCAGCATGGAAATGCCCATCGCCTCGAAGGCCGGAACCATGGCTAGACAATCGTGATTGCCGAGAATGGCGAAACAGCGCTCGGGAAGCTGCGCCCTGAGCTTGCCCATCGCCTCGACAACCCGGTTGATGCCGCCATAAGTTCGCGCCCGGAAATCGCCCGTCAATACGGCAACATCCGCGCTGACGCCATGCAGTGATTTGATCAGCGCATCCACGGTGTCTTCCGCCATATCCAGATGCAGGTCGGTCAAATGCAGCAGGGAAAGCCCGTCGCAGGCGGCCGGCAGTCGATCAAGCCGAACCTCACGCTCTACGATCCTGTGCTGGCGCGCCCTGCGGCGCCCCAGACGACCGAAGCCTGTCACGCGAAGAAATAAGCGGGCAAGCTTCTGCCCCGAAAGCCAGTTCTCCGGATTCAGCACATGGCCGTGGCCGAAGACCTCGACGGCATGATCCTGCTCAATGCCCAACCTCTGATTCACATGCAGGCGGCCCAGTCGTTCGCTCAGCGATAATAAATCGGCATGCTCCGGCTTGGGCTGCAAATAGCGATGCATCGTACTAGCCCCGCAGGCGTTCCAGCATGCGTCTGCCAAGCAGGGTCGGGTTATGCTCTACTGCCACGCCGGCCGCCTCGAGTGACTCGAATTTGACTTCGGCCGTGCCCTTGCCGCCAGAAATTATCGCCCCGGCATGGCCCATGCGCTTGCCGCTGGGTGCCGTGGCCCCGGCAATAAAGGCCACCACCGGCTTGCTTACATGCTGACGGATATAATCGGCCGCATGCTCTTCATCAGCTCCCCCGATTTCCCCGATCATGATGATGCCGTCGGTCTGATCATCCGCTTCGAACAGCGCCAGAGCATCAATAAAATTCAAGCCGTGAATCGGATCGCCACCCATGCCGATGCAGGTGCTCTGGCCGAGCCCGGTTTCTGTCAACTGGGCTACCGCCTCATAGGTCAGTGTGCCGGATCGCGAAATAACACCCACGCGTCCCGGTCTGTGGATATGTCCCGGCATGATGCCGATCTTGGCCTGCCCCGGCGTGATGATACCGGGACAGTTCGGTCCGATTAGGACCGGCTGCTTCGACATCCCACGCAAGCGTGCCTTGACCCTGAGCATGTCCAGCACCGGGATGCCCTCGGTGATGCATATAATCAGTCCGATTCCGGCAAGGGCCGCTTCCACAATAGCCTCGGCGGCAAAGCGTGGCGGCACGAAGATCACGCTCGCCTCAGCGCCTTCCTGCTGAACCGCGTCGGCAACCGAATCAAACACGGGCCGCTCCAGATGTGACTGCCCGCCCTTGCCCGGCGTAACCCCGCCAACAAAGCTTGTGCCATAGTCGATCATCTGCCCGGAATGGAAAGTACCCTGCCTGCCGGTAAAGCCCTGACATATGACACGTGTGTTCTTATCCAGCAATACGCTCATTGCAGTGCCCCCGCCGCCATTTCCGCCGCCTGATCAAGATCAGAAGCCCAGCGCACATCAAGCCCTGCATCCTTGACGATCCTGCGTCCTTCCTCTTCGTTTGTGCCGACCAGGCGCATCACCACGGGCACCCGCATCGGGTGGGTCTTGATCGCCTCAAGCAGGCCATTGGCAATGATATCGCAGCGCACAATACCCCCGAAAATATTCACCAGCACGGCTTTCACGTGCGCATCGGAGAAAAGAAGCTTGAAGGCTTCGGTGACCGTTTCCACACTCACGCCGCCGCCGACATCAAGGAAGTTGGCCGGCTTTTCACCCTTAAGCTGGATGATATCCATCGTGGCCATGGCCAGTCCGGCGCCGTTGACCATGCAGCCGATATTGCCGTCGAGTGCGATGTAATTCAGGGCGAACTTCGCCGCTTCCGTCTCGCGAGGATCCTCCTCATCGACATCGCGCATGGCGGCTGCCTCCGGCTGCCGATACAGAGCACTGTCATCGATCGAAATCTTGGCATCGAGAGCCAGCAATTCATCGGAGCCTGTCAGAATCAACGGATTCAGCTCCAGCAGGCTGCAATCGCGTTCGCTGAATGTCCGGTAAAGGGACTCCGCCACTTCCGAAAATCGGCCAGCCGCGCTGCCCGACAATCCGAGGAATGCGGCCATGGCAGCGCAGTCGGCATCACTCAGCCCAGCATCCACGCCGATGGCCCTGGTCAGGATCTTTTCCGGCGTCTGCGCAGCCACCTCCTCGATATCCATGCCTCCGGCGGGACTGACGACAAAGGAAATCGCTTCGGCATCGCGATCAACAAGCAGGGAAAGATAAAACTCCCTGGCAATATCCACCCCTTCCTCGATATAGACCTTATGCACCTCTTTACCGGCCTCTCCGGTCTGCTTGGTGACCAGCAGCGAGCCGAGCAACGCAGTGGCTGCCTCGCCCACCTCTTCCTCCGATTTACATACGCGTACGCCACCAGCCTTGCCGCGCCCACCGGCATGGATCTGAGCCTTCACCACCCAGAGCGACCCGCCCAAAGCTCCGGCTGCCGCAACAGCCTCCGAAACAGATGTGGCCAGCTTGCCGCGCGGTGTGGGTACACCGAAGGATTCGAGTATGGTCTTGGCCTGATATTCATGAATATTCAAAAGACGTTCTCCCTAGCAACTCAAGGATGCAGAAACACTTCAACAAACGGCTTCCCCCGCTTTAAAAATGACCCATCGCGTCCACGCTCTGCACAAGTTCAATGACCGCATCCATGGAATGATGCAGCGCAGCAGCCTCCCCCTCGGACAGATCCAGCTCGATCACGGCTTCCACCCCGCTGCCGCCGAGCTTGCACGGCACCCCCAGATAATAACCGTCCACGCCATACTCCCCTTCCAGAAGGGCGGCACAGGGCAGGATGCGTTTCTTATCTTTCAGGATGGCCTCGGCCATTTCCACAACGGCGGCAGCAGGCGCGTAAAAGGCGGATCCGGTCTTAAGATAGGAGACAATCTCCGCCCCGCCATTGGCGGTGCGTTCGCAGATGGCATCGACCCGATCCTTGCTCAGCAGCTCGATAATCGGGATGCCCGAAACCGTCGAATATCTCGGCAACGGCACCATGGTGTCGCCATGGCCGCCGAGTACGAAGGCATTGACATCTTCGATCGAAACATCCAGTTCATCGGCGATAAAGGCGCGCATGCGGGCGGAATCAAGCACGCCGGCCATGCCGATCACACGCTGTTTGGGAAAGCCGGACACCTTCAACGCCGTATACACCATCGCATCGAGCGGATTGGTCACAACCAGTATCACACAATCGGGTGAATGCCGGACAATGTTTCGCGTCACCTCGGAAACAATTTTCACATTGGTCGACAGCAAATCATCCCGGCTCATGCCGGGCTTGCGCGCAATGCCGGCAGTGATAATCACCAGATCGGAACCGGCGGTATCGGCATAATCCTGCGTACCCTGAACCACGGCATTGTAGCCCTGGATCGGGGATGCCTCATGCATATCCAGAGCCTTGCCCTGCGGCACCCCTTCCACCACATCAATCAGAACGATATTGGCCAGCTCCTTCTGGGCAGCGAGGAATGCCGCCGTCGCTCCCACGTTTCCGGCGCCGACAACAGTTACCTTTTTACGATGAAAACCAGAATTTTCTTCAGATTTTGTTTGCGACCAACGCATGTGTCACCTCTCCCTGAATCTGCCCTTTATTGCCAAACATAGACCCGCCACAGGCGCTTGTCGAACGCTGCATCGGCATATGTTAGCTTGCCAGCATGGGCGAGAAAAATACCTCCAGCCACCTGCCAGTCGATGCCTTGCCGGACAGCCTGCATGCGGTTTGCCAGAGCATTGGCAAGGCCGGCGGCAGAGCATGGCTGGTCGGCGGTTGCGTACGCGATCTGGCATCGGGTCTCCGCCCCAAGGATTTTGACCTTGAAGTGTATGGCCTGAGTGCCGAGCGGCTTGTGAATATCGTATCACCACTCGGTCGTTGTCAGCATGTCGGCAAACAGTTCGGCGTCCTCAAGCTCTGGCATCATGGGTTGGAAATCGATATCGCATTGCCCCGCCAGGAAAAGAAAACTGCTTCCGGCCACCGCGGTTTCGAGGTCAGCTGCGATCCTGATCTTACCCCGGAGGCTGCCACCCTGCGGCGGGATTTTACGATCAATGCGATGATGCTTGATCCGCTGAGTGGTGCCCTGCTTGATCTGCACCATGGGCAGGAGGATCTTAGGAACAGGGTTTTACGTCATGTATCGCCTGCCTTCGGTGAGGATCCCTTACGGCCCTTGCGGGCCATGCAGTTCGCCGCGCGCTTTCAACTGGATCTTGCAAGCGAAACTGCAGAGATGTGTCGCCGCATGCTGCCCGAAGCTCCCAGTCTGCCAGGCTCAAGAATCTGGCAGGAATGGCAGAAATGGGCTCATGCCCCGCACCCTTCCTATGGCATGAAGATATTGCAGGAGACCGGCTGGCTTGGGCTGTATCCCGGCATCCATGCGCTTTTGCATTGCCCCCAGGATGCAGACTGGCATCCGGAAGGCGATGTCTGGATTCATACACTGCAAGTGGTTGACCAGGCGGCCCGCATCGCCAATCGCAATGGCCTGGATCAGGAAACGCACGAATATCTTGTGTTCGCTGCTCTCTGCCACGATATCGGCAAGCCGGAAACGACAGTGAGCTATGACAACGGGCGCATTGGCTCGCCGGGTCATAGCCAGGCAGGCGTCAAGCTGAGTCTGCAATTCCTTCAGGCCATCCATGCGCCCAAACGCATGGGCCAATTTGTGCGACCGCTGATCCTTGAGCATATGACCCATATGCATGGCGGGCCAACTGCGCATGCCGTACGCCGGCTCGCATATCGCCTGAAACCTGCGAATATAGAGCTGTGGGAAATGCTGGTTGAAGCCGATGCATCGGGTCGAGCGCCTGCACCAGCTTCCCGTCCGGCTTTGGCATGGCTTGATCTGGCCACGGAAATGCAGCAGAACAAAAGCGAAGCGACACCGATCCTGACCGGTCAGATGCTTATGGATCTGGGTGTATCCCCGGGACCGGGAATGGGTGAGCTGTTAAAGATGGCCTACGCGGCGCAACTCGATGGAAGCATTCATGATCAGGCATCTGCAATCAGCTGGTGTCTGCGGCAGCTGGAACAGAAGCCAGGAAAGGAATCCCCCGGCGACTAGCGGGTCACTACCCGCCCTCTGCCTGCATCTTCTTTTCGATTCGTCGCGCAAACCATAGCCCGGCTTCAAACAGCATCAGCATCGGAACAGCCAGAAAAACCTGCGAAATGATATCCGGCGGTGTAAGAATGGCGGCAAAGATGAATACCCAGACGATCACAAAGCGTCGTTTCTCGGCCAGTTTAGCCGCACTGACCAGTTGCAGCCTGGCCAGCAGAATCAGTACAACAGGTATCTCGAAACTGATGCCGAAGGCAAACAGCAGCTTGAGAAATAGTGACAGATATTCCTTCACGGCAGGCAAGGCCTGAATGTGCTCGGTCGCAAAGCCGAGGAAAAAGGTGAATATCAACGGAAACACGACAAAATAGGCGAAGGCTCCGCCCGCCAGGAACAGCAGCACACTGCTTGTGACTACCATCCTGAATAATTTCCTTTCATTGCTATACAGTCCGGGAGCCACAAACGACCAGACCTGATAAAAGGTTACCGGAGATGTGGCGAACAGGCTCAACAACAGGGCGATCTTCAGGTAGGTGAAAAATACATCAGGCGCATTCAGAAAAACCATGGAAGTTCCGGTAGGCAGGGCCTTTAGCATCGGTTCGGCCATGAATTCAAATACCGGCGCTGACCAGTTCATCAGCAGCATCACTCCCAGCACATAGACAATCAGGGACAAGCGCAAGCGTGACTGCAATTCCTTTAAATGGGCAACAATATTCTGGCTTGCCTCATTCATGCCTGTTGTGCTCTTTATCTGCATCCGGAGCCGTTTCAACCGGGTCGTCACCAATCTCGGCAAGCTTATGCACCGACTTTTCAACATCATGTTTAAGTCCGCTGTAGTTTTCGTGCATTTCTTCGGCTATATCCTTGAACGGCGCAGCACTCTGTCCAACCTCGTGACTGATTTCCCCCTGCATTTTCGACCACCAGTTCCTGGCATGCCGTGCCCAACGCCCTATCTGACCGAAAAACTCAGGCATGCGCTCAGGCCCGACGACGACAAAAAGCAGAATGCCGATGACGAGAAGTTCAAGTAAACCGATATCGGGCATACGAACGGCTTAATCTTTCTTGCTGGCTGAATCCGGATCGTCTTTCGATGAAGGTTTTTCATCATCCGACATGGTATTACGAAAATTCTTGATACCTTTGGCCAATCCGGCCCCGAGTTGAGGCAGCTTCCCCGCACCGAACAATACAATCACCAGTAATAGAATAATCAGCAGCTCCGCTGTTCCCAGTCCGAACATATTTCACCCTCCTTGATCCAGCATTTCT
>Ga0209919_1000586_pt1 | contig 18352 bp, 15 predicted proteins | sample SalPon2A_C_D2_MG_FD_185721 | JGI IMG/M metagenome (GOLD analysis project Ga0209919, IMG submission 185721) | Soil microbial communities from South San Francisco under conditions of wetland restoration - Salt Pond MetaG R2A_C_D2_MG (SPAdes)... | ecosystem: Environmental > Terrestrial > Soil >... | reverse complement strand
CGCGGTATTTGTGCATCCACTTCCCGGCCCGCGACCAGTAAACTTTGATCACTCCGCCGATCAGATCGTCGACGGCCTTGAGCGTGATGATCCGGCAATAGACCATGTAACCAATGGTCTCGAGGCGAATGTTGAACGTAAACAGAGCCGCTTCCATCGCCTTGCCCGCCTGGTCGACCAGCTCCGGCTCCGCGTTTTCCGGCAACGTCGCGATCAACTCCAGGGACTCGATCCAACTCCTGCTTTGCGTGGTCTGGATCACGGTTACGGCTGCCTGGTCGGCGCGTACCCGATTCGCCGTACGGACTTGCAGGCCGGCAAAGATCAACGCGCCGACGACCGCAATCGACGAAACCAGGCTGAACAGAGTCGCTAGACTGATATGCATTGCGTTCTCACCTTGTATAGGCAGGGTAGTCTTCAGGCCAGGGGTTCATTGGGATGTCGGACCGGGTTTGTTCTCGTCAACGTAAGCTCGAAAACGTACATCCCATTGAATCTCAGCCAGCAGATCCCACAGCTTATGGGCGCCCGGGTGTTTGAATAGCTGGAGGTAGGAACCCTTCTTTCCCTCGAAGAACATTGCGTCTATTGTTCCATTCTGTAGCTGGAAGAAGAGCAGCTCGAAAGAGTTCATCGTTTGAATATAGAAGTTCCTGAACCGGCGCTGATCGATCCCATTGAGGCTGTCGTAGTCCGCATAGCCTCGAACAACCAGGGCGGCGAATTCCGGGTCTGAAAATACCGCAGATTTCTCCAGTGCGCTGGTCGAAGCCCAGTTCTGGATCGCCATGGATTTCGTCACGGCGGAACTCTGTCGGATTTGGACCGCCAAATAGACGAGGCTGACGACCACTGCAACAGCGCCTATGATCTCGCCGATTGCTCCAATTGCGCTCCAGTTCATAGCGGTCCCTCCCTCATGAGGCCTGGCGCTTGAGTCAAGCGGAAGCTGTCAAGCGCGGCTTGGACGACCTGCGGGTTGGCAATCAGGCTCCTACGGTTTCTTGGATTTGTTCAGCATGGCCACTCCCGAAAGCAATCCCCAAAAGAAAATTCCCATGCCGGCTATAAATATCCCGATGCCGACTGGAGAGCCCCAGCTGAACCAAGAGATATACATATTTGCTCCTTCATGAAGTCGACGTTTGTCGACTGCGACAGCCTGGACGTGCTGCCCCCAACGCTGATCGGATGCCTGATCTGATTCTGTTATGTCTAATCATAGGTCAAATCGCAGCTTGTAGTTGATATGAATGCGGTTGTTGATGGGAACTACGTCGCAATACATCCTAACCAACTGATTAATAAACGATAATCACCACGTTGCCCCGGCTTGATCGTCTGTTTGTCCCGGGACATCTGGCCCGGTCATCCCTTCTTGCGGTAGGCGGCACGGCCGCCGCCCCAGTTGCTGATATCGAAGATGATGGCGAATATGAAAAGTACCAGCCACCAGCCGGACAGGGAGCCGTCGTTCTTGAGCATGGCCGCGAGATAGGCGAGGGTCGTGTACGGCAGGAAAATGAAACCCAGCAGCGGCCATATCCAGGTATGGAATCCGCGGGAGAACCAGTCGGTCAGTATCCAGATGAAGAACATCAGGACCCGGGGAACGGCCAGGGCGAAGATTACGATCAGGCATCCCATGTTGTTTCTCCCATGCTTTTCATTGCATCGTTGCGTGTTTGCGGGCGATTCATTGTCCCACTTTCTCTATTAACGCATCTGTCTGCTTTTCGAGCCTATGCCACATTTCATAGTCGGTCCGGGTCGGCCTGGCGAAGGAGCCGCCGACGACGAAGTAGAGGAAGCCGAGCTTGCCTTCCAGTTCGGTGGGGTGCTGGAGCATCGAAAGGTAGGATTCCGCTTTCGGGGCGACCAGTTTGGCCTTGATGGCGTCGAGTCGGGCCAGGGTTTGCCGGGCCTTCTTGTCCTTCGGGTCTTTGGCGAGCGTGGTCTTCAGCGTCTTCTGCTCGGCCTCGATGCGGCTTACCACGAATTCGATGGTGTTGATTTCGTTGCCGAGCTCGAGCAGCAGGTCGTAGCGGGCCTGTAGGTCGTCCCGGCTGGCGGCAATGGCGGGATCCTTTCTTATCTCGAAGGGGCGGGTCTGTTTGGTATCGCCCAGGGCCAGCGTGACGGTGTAGGTGCCGGGCACCATGCGCGGGCCGGGCACGGCGCTTTTGGCCGGAGCGGACGGCGGGGCGAAGCGCGTATCCCAGACGAAGCGGTTCAGGCCCGGCTTGATCGGCAGCGCGCTCGACGGGCCGGTGCCGGCGAAGGCGGCGAGCGTCTTGCCGTGCGGGCCGGTGAAGGTGAGCGTGAGCGGCCGGTTTGGCGCGGACTTCAGGTTGTAGAACACGGCGAGGCCGTTCGGCGGGTTCACGCCGGCGTTGTCCTGGTTGGCGTTCGGGTCGTGGTGGCCGCCTGCGAGCCAGGCGGCCTGCGGGGTGTAGAGGTAGGCCGGGGTGTCCAGTGCCTTGCGTGTGAGTTCGCGCAGCGGCTGGATGTTGTCGAGCACCCAGAAGCCGCGGCCGTGGGTGGCGATGGCGAGCGTGTTCTGGTTGGCCTGCACGGCGATGTCGCGCACGGCGGTGTGCGGGAGGTCGAGTTGCAGCGGCTGCCAGTTCGAGCCATTGTCGAAGGAGACGTAGACGCCGCGCAACGTGCCGGCGAAAAGCAGATCCGGGTCCTGCGTGTCCTGGCGCACGACAAAGCTCGATTCGCCGTCCGGCAGGCCGCGGGTGATCTTGCGCCAGTGGGTGCCGTAATCGGTGGTGACATACAGGTACGGCGCATAGTCGTTCTGGCGGTAGCGGCGCGCGGCGAGGTAGGCGGTGCCGGGCTGGAAATGCGACGGGTCGATGCTGCTGACCGTGGTCCATTTCGGAAGCCCATGCGGCGTGATGTCGTTCCAGTGCTTTCCGTCGTCGCGCGTCACCCACACCTTGCCGTCGTCGGTGCCCGCCCACAGCAGGCCCTGCTTCAGCGGCGACTGGGCGAGGGCGAAGACGGTGTCGTAGTACTCGACCGGGGTAATGTCCTTGGTGATCGGCCCGCCCGAGGCGAGCTGCTTGCGCTTGTCGTTGCGGGTGAGGTCGGGGCTGATCGTGCGCCAGCTGTTGCCGCCGTCGTCCGATTCCATCACGTACTGCGAGGCGGCGTAGAGGCTGTTGGTGTCGTATTGGGAGACCAGCAGCGGCATCACCCACTGGAAACGGTGCGTGAGATCGGCCGCGCGCACGCCGCTGTTGTTCTCCGGCCAGGGGCCGAAGAAGCGGTGCTGGTGCGTGCGGGCATCGTTGCGCTCGATCAGTCCGCCGAGCCCGCCGGCGGTGTAGCTGATCCAGGGCTTGCCGGGGGCGGGCACGGCGTAGCCGCTTTCCCATTGCGCGATGATCTGCCAGCTCTGGCGGTCGATGCCGTAGCCGTGCGTGTTGCGGCTGGCGATCTCGAGCGTGGCGAAATCCTGCTGCGCACCGTAGAGGTGGAACGGGAAACGCTGGTCCACGGCGACATGGTAGAACTGGCTGAGCGGCTGGTTGTCCTGGCGCGACCAGGACTGGCCGCCGTCGAGCGAGACCGTGGCGCCGCCGTCGTTGCCGGCGATCATGTCTTGCGGATGCTCCGGGTTGATCCACAGGACGTGGTTGTCGCCGCCCTGGATGCGGTGGCCGTGGAACTGCTTGCCGCCGTCGGTGGAGATCATGACGTTCCCGGCCTGAGGCGAGTAGATATGGTCCGCGTTCTTCGGGTCGACGTAGAGGCGGAAGAAGTAGAAGGCGCGCTGGGTGAGGTTGGCGCCGTGGTAGAGCCGGTGCCAGGTACGGCCGGCGTCGTCGGAACGGTAGAGGCCGCCCTGGTGGGCCTCGACCAGGGCGTAGATGCGATCGGGATCGGTGGGCGCGACGGCGAGGCCGATCTTGCCGAGCACGCCCGTCGGCAGGCCGGCGTTGCGGGTCAGGTTGGTCCAGTGCCTGCCGCCGTCGGTGCTCTTGTAGATGCCGCTGCCGGGGCCGCCGCTGGAGAAGGTCCACGGGCGGCGTTTCACCTGCCACATCGAGGCGTAGAGGACGTTCGGATTTTTCGGATCCATCGCCAGGTCGTTGGCGCCGGTGCGCGCGTTGACGTAGAGGATGCGCCGCCAGTGGGTGCCGCCGTCGGTACTCTCGTACACGCCGCGCTGGGGATTCGGCCCGAAGACGTGGCCGAGCGCGGCGGCGTACACGTGGTCCGGGTCGTGCGGGTCGATGATGATATTGCCGATGATGCCGGTTTGCGTGAGCCCGATATGCGTCCAGGTCTTGCCGGCATCGACGGACTTCCACATGCCGTCGCCGGTGTTCATGTCGCCGCGCGGGAAGGGCTCGCCCGTGCCCGCATAGATAATGTCGGGATTCGACGGGGCGACGGCCAGCGCGCCGATCGCGCCCACCGCGAGGCAGCAATCGGAGACGTTGTGCCAGCTATACCCGGCGTCGGTGCTCTTCCAGATGCCGCCATCGGCGCCGCCCATATAAAAGGAGTGGGGCTTACTCGCGACGCCGGCCACCGCGTCCACCCGGCCGCCGTGGTAGGGGCCGATCAGCCGCCAGTGCAGGGCTTGCAATGCCGAGTCCGGATAGGCGCCAAACGCTGCGGCTAAGGGCAGCATTCCGAGGCATGTGGCGAGACAGGAGGCGAGGAACAGGCGCCGGGCGGATATGCACATGGATCGGGGTTTCCGGATGGATGCTTAATCCTAGAAGCGCCATGGATACAAATCAACAAGGTCGTCATCCTGGGTATGGCTGAATACCGGCGCGAGCGGATTAAATTATGTCCTAATAACGTTATGCGTTATACTTGGCAAGTGATCCGTAGTTTCAGGGATGAAGAAGCCGAACTGATATGGAGCGGCGTCCAGTCCAGGCGTTTGCCGTCGGATATTCAGGGCGTCGCGCGGCGCAAGCTACGGATGTTGGCCAATGCGCAGAACCTGACCGATCTGCGTGTGCCGCCCGCGAATCGGCTGGAAAGGTTGAAAGGGCGCCGACATGGCCAGTGGAGCATCCGTATCAACGACCAATGGCGCATATGTTTTCGTTGGTCGGAAGGGGATGCGCACCAAGTCGAGATCGTGGATTACCACGGGTAGGAACCAGGAGCGCAGTCATGAATCGTCTTGCCAATGTATCGCCGGGTGAGATTCTGCTGGAAGAATTTCTCCGGCCGCTCGGACTCAGCCAAACCGCACTTGCGCGTGCCATGCATGTGCCGCCCCGTCGTGTCAACGAGATCGTTCTTGGCAAGCGCGCGGTGACAGCGGATACGGCTCTGCGCCTGGCCCGCGCCCTGGGGACGACCGAACGGTTCTGGCTGGGGTTGCAGGATGATTACGATCTCGAACAGGCCCGGCTGAAATTGGGGAAGGAACTGGAGACGATCGAACCCGCGACGGCTTGAGACAACCCGTATAACGATCCGCTATAAGCAACGAGTTTCGGCTTGCTCGGCAGCCGCTCAGGTCTTGCGCAGGAGTTTCAGCAATTCGCGCAGCGGGCGGGTGTTGATCACGTCCTTTGCCTCGACCCAGCCGCGCCGCGCCTGATCGACGCCGAAGCGGATTCCGGCGAGGTCGGCAGTGCTGTGCGAATCGGTGGAAATCGCAAGCTTCACGCCCATCTCCTTCGCCATGCGGCAGTGCGCGCCGTCAAGGTCGAGGCGCGCGGGCTGGGCGTTGACTTCCAGGAAGATGCCGCGCTCGGCCGCCGCCTTGCAGATCTTCCCGAAATCGATGTCGATGGGTTCGCGCTGGCCGATGTGGCGCGCCATGGGGTGGGCGAGGCCGGAGAACAGCGGATGGTCGAAGGCGCGGAGTATGCGCTCGGTCTGTTTCTTGAACGGCAGGTCGAAGTGCGCGTGGATTGTGCCCAGCACGAAGTCGAGTTCCTTGAGCACGCTGTCGGGCAGGTCGAGCGAGCCGTCCTCGAGGATGTCGGTCTCGGCCGATTTGAGCAGGCGGATGCCCTTCATGCGTTCGTTCAGTTTGTCGATGGCCGCGAGATGCTTGCGCATGCCTTTCGCATCGAGCCCGTGCGCGATCCGCGTCGAGTGGGTGTGATCGGTGATCGCGAGGTACTCGTAGCCGAGTGCGCGGGCCGCCTCGGCCATCGCTTCCAGGCTCGCGTGCCCGTCGGTCGCGGTGGTGTGGCTGTGCAGGTCGCCGCGCAGATCCTCTACGGTGACCAGTGTCGGCAGGCGGTCTTTCCGCGCCGCCTCGATTTCGCCGCTGTCCTCGCGCAGCTCGGGCGGGATCCACGCCATGCCCAGCGCCTTCGAAAGGTCTTCCTCGGTTCTGCCGGCGATGCGCTTGTCGCCACGGTACAGGCCGTACTCGTTGAGCTTGAGTCCCTTGTCCTGGGCGATGCGGCGCACGGCGATGCTGTGCGCCCGGGAGCCGGTGAAGTAGTAAAGCGCCGCGCCGAACGATACCTCGGGCACCACGCGCACGTCCACCTGCAGGTTCATGGCGAGGATGACCGTGGCGCGCGTGTCGCCCTGCGAGACGATGTCGCGCACGCCCTCGAATTGCGTCAGCTTCTTCAGGATCGCCGCGCCGTCCTTCGCCGTGATCACGATGTCGATGTCGCCCACGGTGTCCTTGCGCCGGCGCAGGCTGCCGGCAACAACCAGGCGCTTGACGCCATCCAGCCCCTGCAGGTATTCGATGAGCGGCGCCGCGAGCTTTTCCGCATCGGCTATGCGGAAGCGGTTCTGTTCCGCGGCAAGCTGTTCGATGGCGCCGGCGATCTTTGCCGCGAGCTTGTCGCCGAAACCGGGCAGCTCGGCGAGCCTGCCGTCCTTCGCCGCGCGCAGGATGTCGCGGGTGCCTTTCACATGGAGCCGTTCGTAAAGGTCCTTTACCCGCTTGGGGCCGAGGCCGGGAATGCGCATCAGGTCGGTCAACACCAGGGGCGTTTTCTTCGCGGCTTCCTCGAGCGCCGGCAGCTTGCGGGTCTCGACGAGGGTGGCGATCTTCTCGGCAATGGCCTCGCCCACGCCGGGCAGTTCGTCGAGGTCGGCGCCTTCGGCAACGAGGTCGGCAAGCGGACGCGGATGGCCTGCGATCATCCGCGCGGCGTTGCGGTAGGCACGCACCCGGAAGGGGTTGGCTTCCTGCAGTTCGAGCAAGTCCGCGAGCCGCTCGAATGCGTCCGCAATTTCGGTGTTGGTCATGCGCCTGGCCATGCCTTTACGCTACACCGGATTCGGCGCGGGTGCCTTGATCGGTGTCAGATCGTGCGGGGCTTCAGGGCTCGCTGTCCGGGACGTGTTCGAGTGCGGCGAGCCAGGTCGCCGCGTCGGCGTCGCTCGGTGCCCGCCAGTCGCCGCGCGGCGAAAGCGATCCGCCAGAGCCCACCTTCGGCGAGTTGGGGATGGCGCTGCGCTTGAACTGGCTGGTGCGGAAGAAACGGTCCAGGAAGACTTCCAGCCAGTGACGGATGTCGCGGATGCCGTAGGCGGGGCGGCGGTCTTCCGGCAACGGGGGCCAGGCGCCGAGGGCCGGGTCGTGCCAGGCACACCAGGCCATGAACGCGACTTTCCCCGGGCGGTAGCCGAAGCGCAGGGTGTAATACAGGTGGAAGTCCTGCAGCGGGTACGGGCCGATCACGTCCTCGGATAACTGTCCGGGTTCGTCTCCGTCATGGTTGGGCACGAGCTCCGGGCTGATGTCGGTGCGCAGCACGTCTTCCAGCACGGCGCTGGCCTGTTCGCCGAAGTCGTGCGTGTCGGCCGCCCATTGCACGAGGTAGCGCACGAGCGTCTTCGGCACGCTGGCGTTGACGTGGTAGTGCGCCATATGGTCGCCGACGCCGTAGGTGCACCAGCCCAGCGCGAGTTCGCTCAGGTCGCTGGTGCCCACGACCAGGCCCTTGTGCAGGTTGGCGAGGCGGAACAGGTGTTGGGTGCGTTCGCCGGCCTGGGCATTCTCGAACGTGACGTCGTAGTCGCGCTCGCCGTCCGCGAAAGGATGTCCGATGTCCTCGAGCAGCGTGCGGGTGCTTTGCCGGATGTCGATTTCCCCGGCCGTGCAACCGAGTGCGTCCATGAGTCTTTGCGCCTGCGCGAGCGTGCGTTCGCTGGTGGCGAAGCCGGGCATCGTGTAAGCCAGAATGTTCGAGCGCGGGAGGCCGAGCCGGTCCATCGTGCGTGCGCACACCAGTAGCGCGAGGGTGGAGTCGAGTCCGCCCGAGACGCCGATGACCGGCTTGTCCAGCCCGGTGGCGCGAATTCGCTGGGCGAGCGCCTGGGTCTGGATGGCGAAGACATCGCGGCATCGCTCGTCGCGTTGGGCCGGGTCGGCCGGCACGAACGGGAAACGCTGCGGGGGGGCGGCCAGCGGCAGGAACGGATCGGCGGGCAAGGGTTCGTCGATGTTCACGATCCGGAAGTCGCCGGGCTTGATGCCGGTTGCCGCGCGGTTCTGCGCGAGGCTGGTCTGGCGCATGCGGTCCTGCACGAGGCGCTCCAGGTCGATGTCGGCGCGGATGAGCCGGCGCTCGGGGGAGAAGCGCTTGCTCTCCGCCAGTCGTGTGCCGTTTTCGTAGATCATGGCGTGACCGTCCCAGGCCAGGTCGGTGGTGGACTCGCCTTCGCCCGCGGCGGAATAGACATAGCCGGCGATGCAGCGGCCGGACTGGCTCGCGCACAGCAGGCGCCGGTAGTCGGGCTTGCCCAGCGTGACGTTGGACGCGGAGAGGTTGGCGATCACGGTGGCGCCGGCGAGCGTGGCATACGTCGAAGGCGGTATCGGCAGCCACAGGTCCTCGCAGATCTCCACGCCCAGAGTGAAGTCCGGCTGCGAGCCGAAGCGGAACAGGAGGTTCGCGCCGAACGGAACATCGCGCTGGCCTGCGAACGCGAGCGCATCGACGGTCGGACAGGTCCCGCTCGCGAATTGGCGCATTTCGTAGAACTCGCCGTAATTGGGCAGATAGGTTTTGGGTACGATGCCGAGCAGACGCCCGCGGTGCAGTACGGCTGCGCAGTTGAACAGGCTCGGCCCCGCACGCGCGGGCAGGCCTACCACGGCGACCAACGGCAGCTCCGCGGTGTCGGCAAGCAGTGCGGCAAGCGCCGACTCGGCGGCCTCCAGCAGGGCCTGCTGGCGGAAGAGGTCTTCGCAGGAATAGCCGGTCAACCCGAGTTCGGGGAAGACGATCAGCCGCGCGCCGTCATGTGCCGCCGCGCCCATCAACTCGATGCAACGCGCGCCGTTGTCCGCAGGCCGGGCGAGAGCGACGCCGGGCACGGCGGCCGCGACCCGGACGAAACCGTGTGAATGGAGGTTGAAGAAGGGGCGCTCGGAAGGGCGGGTGGGCACGGCGCGGTTCTCCTCTCGGATCATTTCGATGTGCAACAGCCGTTCATCTTAAGACCGTTGGCGCCTCGTGGGGCAATGCCGTTCAAGAGCCGAAGAGCCGGCGGCGGCGGCGGGGATTAGAATAGGAGCGGGAGTCGGCCAGGAGGCGATCGCTGTGCCGCAAGGCATGGAGGAAAGTCCGGGCTCCATGGATCGAGGGTGCCAGGTAACGCCTGGGGGGCGCGAGCCTACGGAAAGTGCCACAGAGAACAGACCGCCGATGGCCTTCGGGCACAGGCAAGGGTGAAACGGTGCGGTAAGAGCGCACCGCGTCGCCGGTAACGGAGACGGCACGGTAAACCCCACCCGGAGCAAGGCCGAATAGGGGAACTGCGGGCATGTCCCGCACGCGTGATCCGCGCGAGCTTCCCGGGTAGGCCGCTTGAGGCGCACGGCGACGCGCGTCCCAGAGGAATGATCGCCCGCGACAGAACCCGGCTTATCGGCCGACTCCCACTTTTTACCCCACGAACCCGTTAAATCAGGTTTTACGGCAGGTTTTTTACATAAGCTGCTGATCAGTCTGAAATCTTGTCCTGAAACGACAGGATTTTGGACTGTTTCGTGGTGGAAAAGTGCACGCAAACCACAGATTTCTCTTGACTTTCCCCGATTTCGGTACCTATAGTGTCACTCAGTGGGAAAAAGTGGGAATCCATGGGAGCAGAACGCTAATGTTCCGCGGCCTCAATCAGGTCAGTCTCGATGCCAAGGGACGGCTGGCGATCCCGGCGCGCTATCGCGAGACATTGCTCGAGACGGCGTCCGGCGAGCTGGTTGCCACAGTGGACCGCGACCGCTGCCTGCTCCTGTATCCCCGCACCCGGTGGGAAGAGATCGAGCGCCAATTGGTGGAATTGCCCAGCCTGCAACCCGAGGCGCGCGCGGTCCAACGCATGCTGCTGGGTTACGCCGCCGACATGCAGATGGACAGTCACGGACGAATCCTGTTGCCGCCGGCGCTGCGCGACTATGCGGAACTCGATCACAAGGTGGTGATGATCGGGCAGGGCAATCGCTTCGAGTTGTGGAGTGAAGCGCGCTGGGATGAAGTTGCGCAACAGTGGAGTGCCGGGATCGGCATGGGCGAAAAGGGTTCGAGCGCACTGGAGAACATTGCCTTGTGACTGCGCAGCGGCCCGAAGATGCTGCGCACATACCGGTTCTGGCAGAGGAGGTGGTCGAATGGCTGGCGCTGAAGCCGAACGGCACGTACGTGGATGCCACCTATGGGCGCGGCGGTCACAGTGCACTGATTCTCGAGCGCCTGAGTGCACAGGGACGATTATTGGCTTTCGATCACGACCCGGCGGCCGCCCAGGCGGCCGACGATCGGTTCGGCAAAGAAGGACGGTTTGAATTCGTGCGTGCGTCATTCTCGCAACTGGCAACGGAACTGAACGAGCGTGATCTGGTCGGCTCAATCGACGGATTGCTGCTCGACGTAGGCGTGTCTTCTCCACAGCTCGACGATCCGTCGCGCGGGTTCAGTTTCATGCACGACGGACCGCTCGACATGCGCATGAATCCCGATGCCGGACGCAGTGCCGCGGAGTGGGTCAACACAGCGAGTGAACGCGATATAGCCGATGTGATTTACCAATATGGCGAAGAGCGCTTCAGCCGCCGCATCGCGCGCGCCATCGTCGAACGCCGGCGCAAGCAGACATTCACGACCACGGCGGATCTGGCCGAGGTGATCGCGCGTGCCGTGCCGCGCCGCGAGCGCCGCATTCACCCGGCTACGCGCAGCTTTCAGGCCCTGCGCATCCTGGTCAACCGCGAACTGGAAGAATTGCGTGCCGCGCTCGATACGAGCCTCGACGTGCTGGCGCCCGGCGGTCGCCTGCTGGTGATCAGTTTCCATTCGCTCGAAGACCGCATCGTCAAGCGGTTCATGCGCGACGAGTCGCGCGCCGAGTCGCCGCGGCTGCGCATCGCGGCCCGACTGATCCGGGCGCAACCGGAAGAAGCCCGGCGCAACCCGAGGGCCCGCAGTGCGCGTCTGCGCGTGGCGGAGCGTGTGGCATGAAAACCGCTCCGCGCATGACATGGATTGCACTGGCCGCGGTGGTGGTGTTCGCCAACGCGCTGGGCGTGGTTTACAGCGCGGCGCGCAACCGTGAGCTGTTCATGCAGAAGACGCATCTGGGCAACCAACACGATCATCTGGTGGTGTTGCGCGGGCAATTGGCGCTCGAGGAATGGACGCTTGCCGCCCATGCCCGCATTGCCCACCTGGCCGCGACCAAACTCGGCATGCAGGAACCGGACAAGGTGAAGATCGTGGAGGTGCGCCAGTGAAGCTCACTGCACGCATGCGACTGATATCGGTGACGGTTTTCTTCGTGCTGGCCGCCGGTGCCCTGGTGGTGCGTGCAATCGATCTGCAGGTGATGCGGCATCCGTTCCTCGCCGACCGGGCCGCGCACCAGCACTTGCGCACCATCGAGTTGCCCGCCCACCGCGGCATGATCCTGGGGCGCAACGGTCAACCGCTGGCGATTTCCACGCCGGTGTATGCGATCTGGGTCAATCCGCGCGTGGTCACGGGACGCAAGGTCGACCTGGCGCCGGTGGCAAGGGCGCTGAAGATCGATCCTGCCGAGGTCGCCCGGCGCGTGCGGGCCAATGCCAACCGGGCTTTCCTGTATCTCGCACGCGGCGTGATTCCCAGCGAGGCCAGGGCGATTGTCGCCAACCACCTGCCCGGCGTGCACGACAAGCGCGAATATCGCCGTTACTATCCGGCCGGCCCCGTGGCGGCCCAGGTGGTCGGCTTTACCAACATCGACGACAGCGGCCAGAATGGCCTGGAGCTGGAATACAACCATTGGCTCGACGGCAAACCGGGATCCATGCGGGTGGTCACCAGCGCCAATGGCCGCGCGGTGGAAAGCGACGATGTCGTCAGCCGCCCGCAACCGGGCCACGATTTGACCACTACGCTCGATATGCGGATCCAGTACCTGGCCTACCAGGCGCTGGCGCAAATGGTAGCCAGACAGGAAGCCTCGTCGGGTTCGGCGGTGGTGCTCGATGCAGGCACGGGCGACGTTCTGGCGATGGTCAACCAGCCGTCCTGCAATCCCAACGTGCGCTCCGACCTGAAACCTGCGTTGTGCCGCAATCGGGCGGTGACCGACCTGTTCGAACCGGGCTCTTCGTTCAAGCCCTTTATCGTGGCGGCGGCCCTGGCTTCAGGACAATGGACGCCGCAGAGTACGGTGCAGACCGGGAATGGCGTGTGGAGCATCGGCGGCTATACGCTGCATGACGACGAGCCGCTCGGCACCATCACGCTCACGCGGCTGCTGCAGAAATCGAGCAATATCGGGGCCGCCAAGGTGGCCCTGTCGCTGCCTTCCGATTATCTCTACCGCGTGTTGAGCGGGTTCGGTTTTGGACGTCCGGCGGCCAGCGGTTTCCCTGGCGCGGCCGATGGACGCATGCCGTTCTACGGACGATGGCGCCCGGTGGAACAGGCTGCGATTTCCCGCGGCTACGGCGTATCGGTGAGTGCGCTGGAATTGGCGGAAGGCTATCTCGCCATCGCCAACGGCGGCGTTTACCGTGCCGCGACATTCGTCAAGAGCCAGGGCCAGTCGTCCGGCGTGCGTGTGGTACCCGGGGCGATAGCGGACCAACTGCGCAACATGCTGACCACCGTGGTGTCGGATGACGGCACCGGCTACAAGGCGCAGATTCCCAATTACCAGGTGGCCGGCAAGACCGGCACGGCCCGCTTGTACAAGGACGGGGGCTACAGCGACCTGTACAACTCGGTATTCGCGGGTATGGCGCCGGCGCACGACCCGCGGCTGGTGGTCGTGGTCGTGATACGTGGCGCCTCGCAGGGTCATTTTTTCGCCAGCCAGATCGCGGCCCCCGTGTTTCGCAAGATCATGGCCGCCTCGCTGCGGCTGCTGGACATTGCGCCCGATACCGGCACGGTACTCGCGAAAAACGGGATCACCGGGGCAACGGGATCGAAAAAGAGGTCGAAGTCATGAACGTTGCAACGGCAATTGCGCATGCCAAAACGCTCGACGATTTGCTGGCGGGGTTTGCGAACAAGCCGGTGCCCGCCATTACGGTGCCGGGGCTTGCAATCGATAGCCGCCGAGTGCGCCCGGGCTGGATATTCCTGGCCTGTCACGGTACGCATGAGCACGGCATGAGCCATGCCGCCGAAGCCTGCGCACGCGGGGCCGCCGCGATCGTGTATGAGCCCATGCCGGACCTGGCGATACCGAAATTGCCGAAGAGAGTGGCCTGTATAGAAGTGCCGCGCTTGCGCGACGTGGCCGGCATCATCGCTTCCCGTTTTTTCGACGATCCGACGGCGAGCATGAGCGTGACCGGCGTAACGGGTACCAACGGCAAGACCAGCGTGACCAGCATTCTCGCCCAGGTACTGACCAACTGGGGCCAACCCTGTGGATTGATCGGCACGCTGGGGTACGGTCTGTACGGCATGCTTGAGCCGGCCATCGAGACCACGCCGAATCCGGTGCGCCTGCAATTGATTCTTGCCGCGCTGCGCGACCGGGGAGCCAAGCAGGTGGCCATGGAAGTCTCCTCCCACGCGCTCGACCAGGCGCGCGTGGCGGGTGTGCATTTCGAAAACGCGCTGTTTACCAACCTCACGCGCGATCACCTGGATTACCACGGCACGATGGAGGCGTATCGGGAGGCCAAGGGCACGTTGTTTGCATGGCCCGGCCTGCAACGCGCGATCCTCAACCTGGACGATCCGGCGGCCGAGTATTTCGCCGGGCGCTGCGACGCCGGCATCGAACTGGTCGGCTACGGCCTGCAGCCCCGGGCACCGGCCTGGTTCGCTGGGCCGCGGCTGTATGCCCGACAGGTACGTGCCCACGGTATGGGGCTGGAAATGGACGTGTCCGGCGACTTCGGCGAGGGCACGCTGCGCAGTCTCCTGGTGGGCGAATTCAATGCCTCGAACCTGTTGGCCGTGCTCTCGGTGCTGCTCATGCAGGGCCACCCCTTTGCCGATTCGCTGAGTCGGGTTTCGCATGCGCGCACGGTGCCCGGACGGATGGAAAGCTTTGGCGGCGGTAACCTGCCGTTGGTAGTGATCGATTACGCACACACCCCGGATGCATTGCAACAGGCCTTGACTGCCGTGCGTGCACATGCCACGGGACAGGTCAGCGTGGTGTTCGGATGCGGCGGTGAACGCGATCGGGGCAAGCGCACGCAAATGGGCGCCGTGGCCGCCGCCGCGGCGGATCGTATCGTGCTGACGGACGACAACCCGCGTAGCGAGGACGGCGACGAGATCATCGCCGACATACGCAGCGGCATCCCCGTGGACACGAAGGCGAAGATCAGCGTGCAGCGGGACCGCGCACAGGCCATTGCCGACGCCCTGGAAGCGGTGGGGCCGGGCGACGTGGTGCTGGTGGCCGGCAAGGGCCACGAGGCGGTCCAGATCGTCGGCGCGGAGCGGCGCCGCTACAGCGACCGCGATACCGTGTGCCGGCTGCTGGGGGTACCGCTATGGTCATGACCCGGACCCTGCAAGGCCTGGCCGATGTGACGCACGGGCGCCTGATCGGCGCCGATGCCGCTTTCGGAACGGTTGCCAGCGACAGCCGGCGCATGGAAGCGGATGCCCTGTTCGTGTGTCTCGAGGGTGTGCACTTCGACGGACACGATTTTGCACGTGCGGCCGAGGAAACGGGTGCCGCCGGACTGATGACGCATCATGACGTGGATTCGTCGCTGCCCCAGGTGCGGGTGAAGGACACGCTCGCCGGGCTGGCGGATTTCGCGCATGCCTGGCGCAAGGCGCACGCGGTGCGAACCGTTGGCGTGACCGGGTCGAATGGCAAGACCACGGTCAAGAACCTGCTCGCCGCCGTACTCGCGCAAGTGGCGCCGACGCTGGCGACCAGCGGGAACTACAACAACCTCATCGGCGTGCCCCTGACCCTGGCACGGTTGAATGCCGAACATCGTTTCGCCGTGGTGGAAATGGGTACCAACACGCCGGGCGAGATTGCGCGCCTGGCCGCAATCACCGTGCCCGATGCCGCCGTGGTGGTGAGCATCGCGCCGGCGCACCTGGAGGGGTTCGGGGATGTCGCCGGGGTGGCGCGCGAAAAAGGCGCCTTGTTCGAGGCGTTGCCCGAAGACGGGCTGGCGGTAGCACCCGCGGATTCACCATGGCTGGATGCATGGCATCGCGCCTCGCGGGTGAAGCGCTGGGTCGGTTTCGGACTGGAAACAGGTGCCGACGTGAGGGCGAGCGATATCGAAACCACGGCGACGGGCACGCGCTTCACATTGATAACGCCGGCGGGTGAAGCCCCGGCCGAGCTGCAGCTGCTTGGACGCCACAATGTCATCAATGCGCTCGCCGCGGCCGCCACGGCCTGGGGCCTCGGCGTGGATACGGCGACGATCGCCCGCGGTCTGGCCATCGTGCGCCCGGCCTCGGGCCGACTGGTGCCGAGCGAGTTGCCCTCGGGCGCAATGCTTATCGACGACACGTATAACGCGAACCCGGTCTCGGTCGCCGCTGCCATCGATGCCGCGGTTGCCAGCGGGCGTCCCGTCTGGCTGGCGCTCGGCGATCTGGGTGAATTGGGTGCCGAGGCGGCGGAATGGCACGCCCGCATCGGGCTCGAGTCGCGGGTGGCGGGCGTGAAGCAGCTTTACACGCTGGGACCGCTTGCCGCCGAGGCGGCCACGGCTTTCGGCGAAGGGGCGCAGGCCTTCGAGGACGTGCGCGACCTGACGGCGGCGCTGGAGGATGCCTTGCCGTCCGACGCGGTGCTGGTCGTGAAGGGATCACGCGCCGCACGCATGGAACGGGTGGTGCAGGCGCTTGGCGCCGGCGAGGAGGTTCGCTGATGCTGCTTTGGCTAACCCAGTACCTCAGCCATTACGTCAGCGGCTTCCGGGTCTTTGACTACATCACCTTGCGCACCGTGCTCGCGGTGTTGACCGCGCTGGTGTTCTCCTTCGCGCTGGGGCCGATGCTCATCCGCCAGCTCAGCCTGTTCAAGGTGGGGCAGTTCGTGCGCAACGAAGGCCCCGCCAGTCACCTCGGCAAGGCCGGCACGCCGACCATGGGCGGTGCGCTGATCATCGTCGGCGTGATCGTGGCAGTGTTGCTCTGGGGCCAGCTTTCTAACCGCTTCGTGCAGGTGGCGCTGGTGGCGCTGGTCGCTTTCGGTGCGATCGGCGCCGCTGACGACGTGCTCAAATTGCGCCGCGCGCAGTCCAGGGGCTTGAGTGCGCGCCGCAAGTATCTGCTGCAATCGCTCGCCGCGGTGGGTGTCGGCGTGTGGCTGTATGTGCTCCGCGACCAGGCGGCGGAAACCACGTTTTATCTCCCGTTCGTCAAGCAGATCGCGGTGCCGATGGGCGGCTGGTTCCTGCTTTCGGTGTACCTGGTGGTGGTAGGCAGCTCCAATGCGGTGAACCTGACCGATGGCCTCGACGGACTGGCCATCATGCCGACGGTGCTGATTGCCGGTGCGCTCGGCGTGTTTGCCTACGTGACGGGCAATATCAAGATCGCCGACTACCTGGCCATACCCTACGTCTCGGGCGTGGGCGAGCTCGCGGTGTTCTGCGGCGCACTGGTCGGTGCCGGCATCAGTTTCCTGTGGTTCAACACCTATCCCGCGCAGGTGTTCATGGGCGACATCGGTTCGCTTGCCCTCGGCGCGGCGATCGGAATCGTCGCCGTGATGGTGCGCCAGGAAGTGGTGCTTTTCATCATGGGCGGGGTGTTCGTGGTGGAAACCGTCTCGGTGGTGCTCCAGGTCGGTTCCTACAAGCTCACCGGCAAGCGCATTTTCCGCATGGCGCCGTTGCACCACCATTTCGAACTCAAGGGCTGGCCCGAACCCAAGATCATCGTGCGCTTCTGGATCATCACGGTGATCCTGGTGCTGGTCGGTCTGTCCACCTTGAAGGTGCGCTGATGAAAGACGAGGCACGGAATTCGTCGCCCGGGGCCCGGTTGATCGTCGGGTTCGGCAGTACCGGTGCGTCGGTGGCGCGCTACCTGGAGCGCGAGGGACTCGCGTACGCGGTAACCGACAGCCGCGAGCACCCGCCCGGCGCGGATGCGGCGATGCAGGCGCCCCATGTCTTCGGCCGCTTCGAAAGCCCGCTGCCCGCCGAGCAGATTGCGGAGGCCGTGGTTTCGCCCGGCGTGTCCCTCGGCGAGTCGCTGCTGGAAGACCTGCGCGCCCTGGGTGTGCCTATCGTCGGCGATATCGAACTCTTCGCACGTGCCCTCGACCGAGTCCCGGATCCCGGGTCGCGGGGCCCTTCTGTCATAGCCATTACCGGCACCAACGGCAAGAGTACGGTGAGCAGCCTGGTCGCGGCCATGGCAAGCGAAGCGGGGCGGGTCACCGCCGCCGGAGCGAACCTCGGCACGCCGGCGCTGGATCTGATCGATCCGCGGGTGGAACTCTATGTCCTGGAGTTGTCGAGTTTCCAGCTCGAACTCACGCATTCGCTTACGCCGCTGGCGGCGACGGTGCTCAACGTCAGTGACGACCATCTCGATCGTCACGGTTCGATCGACGCCTACGTCAATGCCAAGGCCCGCATTTACGCACGTACCCGCATAGCCGTGATCAACCGTGACGACGAGCGGGTGATGGCAATGCCGTTCGGGCAGGCGGCGTGCATCAGCTTCGGACTCGATGCCCCGCCCACGACGAATGATTACGGGCTGCGCGGTGCCATGCTGTGCCGGGGCGAGACGCCGTTGCTCACGGTCTCCGAGGTGCCGCTGGCCGGACGCCATAATCTCGCCAACGTGCTCGCGGCCTGGGCGTTGGCCGCGGCCGCGGGCGTGGACGACGACGCCATCGCACGTGCGGTGCGGACCTTTCGGCCACTCGCCCACCGCCTGACGCCGGCGGGCGAGCATGCCGGCGTGCA
>Ga0209919_1000584_pt1 | contig 18365 bp, 15 predicted proteins | sample SalPon2A_C_D2_MG_FD_185721 | JGI IMG/M metagenome (GOLD analysis project Ga0209919, IMG submission 185721) | Soil microbial communities from South San Francisco under conditions of wetland restoration - Salt Pond MetaG R2A_C_D2_MG (SPAdes)... | ecosystem: Environmental > Terrestrial > Soil >... | reverse complement strand
GTTCAGTGTATTCTGTATCATTATTTTTCAATCACTCAAGTCAGGATTACATCAAAAAATGATCGATGGCGCACTGGGACTCGACAACGGTACCATTCAGATCCACACTGCCAACTATGAGGCAAATGTTACTCATCTTCAGAAGATATCCAAGACTACCACGCTCCTTAAAACCCTCGCGGAAAATGGCATTTCACAATACAGCACTCGAATTAAAACACCTGCCCTTATCCTCGCCGGAGAGCGCAGCTCCTCGGTAATGCTTTCAGGCATTATTCCGGAGCAGGAGAAGAAAATCACCTTTATCCATCAGAGAATGACTCAAGGGCACTACCTTACTATAGATGAAAACTCCATTCTGATGAGCCAGCCGCTGGCAAAAAGCCTGCACCTCGCCGTTGGCGACAAAACAACACTCATGCTGCAAAATATCTATGGTCAACCCGTTGTCAAAAAAATTACAATCAGCGGTCTCTATTCGACTGGTCTTGCCGCATTTGACCTCAGTCGACTCTATATCCCACTGGCGATCCTTCAGGAGTTTCTGGAGGTAGAGACAGGCATTACAGAAATTGCCATATCTGTACCAGCAAAAACCACCAAGCAAATCACAGCCACTCTCGCAGACCAACTCAGCAAAAAAAATTATCTGATCAGCCCCTGGCAGGATTTAGCACCGGATCTTGTCCAACTTATCGAACTTAATAATGCTACATTCAATTTGCTGGTCATTATTGTTTTTCTTATTGTGACAATGGGGATTGCCAATACCATGAACTCTGTCATTTTTGAAAGATTTCACGAATTTGGCACGATGGCGGCCATAGGGTGCACACCGTTTAACATCATTTCACTGGTCAGTCTGGAGTCCTTTTTCCTCGGTGTCCTGGGATGTCTTACCGGAACCCTTAGCGCCCTGGTTGTTTGTCAGTATCTGAGCCACAGCGGCATTGACCTGAGCCATTTTACCAGTTCAAATCAATACTTTGTGGCAGGATCAGTCTTGAAATCAATCATTCAGCCAAAAGATGTGATTATTGCCAACCTGATTACGTTAGCAACGGCCCTGATTGCTGGACTTTATCCTGCCATCAAGGCCTCTAAGCTTAAACCGGTTGATGCCCTGAACTACACCTGAGACCATGCCGCCGATTATCGAATTAAAAACCGTAAGCAAATGTTACGAAAACAACCATTTTTCGATTACCGCCCTGCGCAATATCAACCTGACGGTTGATAAAGGGGAATTTCTCTGCATTGCCGGCCCGTCTGGTTCGGGGAAAAGCACTCTGCTCCATATCACTGGCATTCTCGACACACCTTCAACTGGTACCGTCCTCATCAATAACCAGGCAACCGAGAAATTAAGCCGGACGGCGGCAGCGGTCTTCAGGCGATATCATATAGGTTTTATCTTCCAGAAATTCAACCTTATTCCCGTCCTCACTGCTTTTGAAAACGTTGAGTATATTCTCACACTGCAGCACAAAACCGCTGAGCAAAGAAAACGAGATGTTGAAAAGGTGCTTGATGCCGTCGGCCTAAGCCAATTCATGCACCAGAAGACTAATACTCTTTCAGGAGGACAGCAACAACGGGTTGCTGTTGCCCGGGCCATGGTGGCCAATCCGCCGATTATCATAGCTGACGAACCAACAGGGAGCCTCGACTCAGTGACAGGTTCCGCGCTTATCGACCTGTTTGCCAGCATAAACAAACAGCAATCAACAACATTTATCTTTTCTTCCCACGATCCTAAAATTATTCAACGGGCCAATAGAATCATCAACCTCAGGGACGGTGAAATTAATTTATATGGGTGAATGTGTCGCAGGTTAGGTGACGGCAAGATCCGAAGTCAAGCACTAAGGATGCGATAAAATATGCCGGGATCTGGTCCCAGCCTCAATCAAGGCTGGAAATGTTTATGACTTTTTGGAATCGATACAGGCCTGAAGCCGGCTTGACAATTGGTCAATCTCTGTCTTTAACAGCTGATCATCAGCACCAGCAGATTCACCTTTATGGCGGACTGTCTCATTAATCAATGACGAAAAGATCAGCACAGGGATAGAATTAAAGGCAGGCTGTGCCTTGATGCGCGAACAGAGCTGCAGGCCATCCATCTGCGGCATCTCAATATCGGTGACAACAGCCACAACTTCATCTGTAATAGGCCCCCGTTGTCGCGCCGCCTCAAGCCAATCCCAGCAGCTCTGGCCATTGGAGTGAATGCCTACCTCATAACCTGAACTGGTTAACAAACTCAATAATTGCTTCTGTGCTGTTTTCGAATCTTCAACAACAAGCACCTTGCCGTCATGCTTTACAACATCGCCTGGCACTTCCCTGTTCATTGTCGCAACCGCCAAGGCAGGATCGATACTGGCAATAATTTTCTCAAAATCAACCATCTGAATAATCGCCCCATCCAGCAGACAGACTCCTGTGATACTGCTTTGCTGGGCAATAATCTCCGGCGGTGTCCTGATATCTTCCCAAGTCACACGATGTACCTTGTCAACGCCGTGGACGATGAATCCATAGACTTTGCTATTAATTTCTGTAATAACAACAACTGTACTTTCCCGTGTTTTCGATGATGAATCGGCCTCGTACCCAAACCATTCGCACAAATCTATCAAAGGAATGGTCCTGTCTCTCAACAGAAAAACACCCTTTACAGACGGGGGACTGTCAGGCATTATGGTGGGATTATCGGGCATAGCGACCAACTCACGGACCTTTGAGGTATTAATTCCATAAGCTGTATGCACCAGCTTGCCATTTACAGGGTCGAGCCAACATAAATACAGGGTGATAATTTCAAACACATCAGCCCCTGACTTATGCAAAACCTCACTTTGATGTCCAGTGCTATCACTCATACCACTCTCCCTTTATTTGATCCAACCCAAATATTTCATGAATAATTTCGCAAGAACATTATCACAGTTTGAAACTATTATGTTTTATCCTATTTCAGACACTGTTTTCCAGCGGCACAGTTAGCACCCGGAATCTTACACAGCGCTTTGCAAAATTGCTCACCCTTCGGACGGGGCGATCTGCTCGTATCTGCTACAGTTTGAAGGTAGCCATACATTTGTATAGCCAAACACCTCAAACTTTGCATATCCAAACAGCTTTCCCCCTGAATTATTCAGACCAGCAGAGCCTTTTCACCCCTGAGATTTTTTAGTCTATCACATCTGTTAATGAAAAGAGAAATTTTTCCGGACAGTGAACGGCAAACTACAGGAGACGCAACAGTTCTTGTGCTCACCAAGAACTGTTGCCATACGGGGGGGATGTAACGATGGCGACGAGGAGAAGCAAGCGAAAATGTTCTTAGAAAAGGCGGCCTTAGGCGCTTAGTATGTCAAGCCGACACGTTTACGGACCAGACTTAGGGTAACAGCGGCCTTTTCTCTTGCTTTTTGAGCCCCATGAGCCAAGACATCCCGAACATAGCCCTGGTCCTCGACAAGGCTTTCTCTTTTCTCACGTGCTTGGCGAAAATACTCCCAGAGGATGTCAACCAGCTCCAGTTTAATCTTGCCGTACATCGCCCCACCCTTGACATAGAGGTCTTTTATCTCATTAACACGACCGGCAGGAGCGAACAGTTTAAAGATATTAAAGAGGTTGCAATTTTCATAATCTTTCGGGTCCTCAACCGGGGTAGAGTCGGTCATAATTGACATCACAGCCTTCTTCAGCTGTTTTTGAGTCTGGAAAATGTTAATAGTGTTCCCGTAAGATTTTGACATTTTCTGGCCGTCAACGCCTGGGATCGTTGCAAGGTTGTCATTGATCACGGGATCAGGAATAACAAACGCATCACCAAAAGTATTATTAAATTTTATGGCGATATCCCGGGCAACTTCAATATGTTGTTTTTGGTCTTTGCCAACAGGGATTTTTTCTGCCTGATACAGCAAAATATCAGCAGCCATGAGAACAGGGTAGGAGAACAGGCCGTGACTCGACAAAATACCTTTAGCAACTTTATCTTTATAGGAATGGCAGCGCTCCAGCAACCCCATAGGGGTCAGAGTTGAAAGTATCCACATAAGCTCGGCAACTTCCGGCACATCACCCTGGACCCAGAAAATACACTTTTCCGGATCCAGCCCCAGTGCCAGAAAATCCATAGCAGCATTCATTGTCTCTGTGGCAAGCCGCTCCTTGTCATGTACAGAGGTCATAGCATGATAATTTACAATAAAGGCATAGAGCTCAGCTTTGTCCATATGCTCAATCATGGGCAGCATCATCCCCAGATAATTGCCAATATGCAGTTGCCCGGAGGGCTGAATACCCGAAAGAATTTTCATTGTCTATCCTAATCAGTTCGTTAGTGAATAATGTTTAGTGAGGCTCTTTATTGCATAAAAAAAACGGGAGTGCAAATAGATAATGCACTCCCGTTCAATGCCAATCCAGCTAGTAAGCTGGGATATAATTATTTTACTTCTTCAAAGTCAGCATCGACAACGTCCTCATCGTCATCCTTCTTTGTGTCATCAGCCTTAGCTCCGGCATCAGAAGCACCGGAATCCTTTGACGCTTGCGAATACATAATTTCAGCCAATTTATGCGAGGCCTGGGTCAAGGTTTCAATGTCAGCTTTAATAACAGCAGCATCATCACCCTGCATTGATTTTTTTAATTTTTCTATCCCGTCCTCAACATTTTTCCTGGTCTCGGCATCAACCTTATCGCCGACCTCTTTGAGGCTTTTTTCTGTCGCATAAATAATAGAATCAGCCTGGTTTTTAGCCTCGATGAGCTCTTTACGTTTCAAATCCTCATCGGCGTGAGCTTCGGCCTCATTTTTCATCTTTTCGATCTCTTCCTTGGACAAACCACTTGAGGAGGTAATCTTTATTGACTGTTCCTTGCCTGTACCAAGATCCTTAGCCGACACATGGAGGATACCGTTTGCATCAAGGTCAAAGGTTACCTCAATCTGAGGAACCCCTCGTGGTGCCGGCGGTATATCCGCAAGTTCAAAACGCCCGATAGATTTATTATCCTGGGCCATTTCTCTTTCACCCTGCAGAATATGAATAGAAACTGCAGGCTGATTGTCCGCCGCAGTTGAAAATACCTGACTTTTCTTGGATGGAATGGTTGTGTTTTTTTCAATAAGTTTTGTTGTGACACCGCCAAGCGTTTCGATCCCGAGAGAAAGCGGAGTTACATCCAGCAGGAGGACATCTTTTACATCTCCCCGAAGAACACCACCCTGTATGGCAGCGCCAATGGCAACAACTTCGTCTGGATTAACGCCTTTGTGAGGTTCTTTACCAAAGATCTCTTTAACTTTCTGCTGCACTTTCGGCATACGAGTCATACCGCCGACCAAAATAACCTCGTCTATATCAGATGCTGACAGGCCAGCATCTTTTAAGGCGGTCAAACATGGCCCCGAAGTCTTGTCAACCAGATCACCGACAAGCGACTCAAGCTTGGACCTGCTCATCTTAATATTAAGATGCTTTGGTCCAGAAGCATCTGCCGTGATAAATGGAAGGTTTATATCGGTTTCCATGGTGGTTGAAAGCTCTTGCTTCGCTTTTTCTGCCTCTTCTTTCAAACGCTGAAGGGCCATTTTGTCAGAACGAAGATCTATCCCCTGATCGCGCTTAAACTCATCGGCAAGCCAGTTAACAATTCTCATGTCAAAATCTTCGCCACCGAGGAAGGTATCACCATTCGTCGATTTTACCTCAAAGACACCATCGCCGATTTCAAGTATAGAGACATCAAAAGTACCGCCTCCAAGATCAAATACGGCAATTTTCTCTTCATGTTTTTTGTCAAGGCCGTAGGCCAGGGCGGCAGCCGTCGGTTCGTTGATAATACGCTTCACATCAAGCCCGGCTATCTTGCCGGCATCCTTGGTGGCCTGCCGCTGGCTATCGTTGAAATACGCCGGAACTGTAATAACAGCTTCCGTGACACTTTCACCCAGGTATTCTTCAGCGGTTTTTTTCATCTTACCCAAAACCATTGCAGAGATTTCCGCCGCCGCATATTTCTTGCCATCAACCTCAACAACAGCGTCACTGTCAGAGCCTTTTACAATTTTAAAGGGACTCATCTCAACGCTCTTTGCGACCTCAGGGTCAGTAAATTTTCGACCGATGAGCCGTTTAATGGCAAACAAGGTTTTGCTCGGATTCGTTACTGCCTGGCGCTTGGCAACCTGACCGACCAACCGTTCTCCTGCATCTGAAAATGCAACAATTGAAGGAGTCGTTCTGTTGCCTTCCGCGTTAGTGATTACCTGTGGATCACCACCATCCATAATTGCCACACACGAATTGGTGGTTCCTAAGTCAATTCCAATTATCTTTCCCATGTTTATTTCTCCTTACTCCTGACCTTTGGATACAACCACCTTAGCTGCCCTTAAAAGTCGGTCTTTATAATGATACCCTTTTTCAAACTCACGCAATACGCTCTGAGCCGGGACATCATCGCTGGCCTCCATGACCAGAGCTTCATGCAGATTCGGGTTAAATGGCTTTCCCACACTTTCTATTGGTTCAAGCCCATATTTACTTACTGTTGTTTCTAAACCCTTTAATGTTAGCTGCACGCCTTCAAGCAAGCTTTTAACATCCTGGGTCGCTTCTTCCTGATTAATAGCCCTTTCAAGATTGTCAAGAGCGGGTAACAAATCCTTCAGGATATCCTGTTCGGCATATTTTAAAGATGCCTGCTTATCGCGAATCATCCTTTTTTTGTAGTTTTCAAACTCAGCAGCCAATCGCAACAGCTTGTCCTGACACACCCTGTTTTCCTCTTCCAGTTGCTCATAGCTCATCGCATCAGACTCTTCCGCGGCGCTTTTCGTACCACCATCAATTTCTTCGCTTCCTATCTCCTCAGAGTCAGTCAAATTTTCTGCAGATTGGCCCTTCTTTTGAACTCCATCATCCGAAGTTTTGGTACCTTTTTTCTTTGTCACTTCTTCCTCCTGGTTCAACAACTTTTCGACACAGGCCATACACACATACATAGAGTAAACACCATCTACACTATGCCTATTAACAGGCCCAGACGACGATTGAGAGCAACAATAAGTATAGTGCCATGGGTTGTCAAGGCATCCTCCCAAAATAGATTTTCACCGCCAGGTCAGCAAATTACCCTGTGCTCTAAACCTTTTTCAGTACATTCTATTCAACTTTTCTGCTTCCTAATCCGATACTAAGGTAGTACCTTTTGGGGACTCCAAGTCGACAAACTTTTAATACCAGCAAACAACACATCGCGTCTCAGGTTGTTCGTGTCATTACGGCTCAGCTGTATCAACCAGATGGACATATCGACGGGTACTTATTTTCTTTAATTGATAAACATACAAAACAAAAAAAACCATCAGTCACTATGCAAAAAATACTCCTTATGTTCTTAAGCTTAACCGTGTTGTTTCTTTTTCCAACTGCACCCGTAAATGCAAAAATGCGCAGCCACAATAAAGTGCGGGCTGGCATTCCACCTTACACTGTTCTCAAATCTGTTTTTGCGGCCAACAACAACGCTCTTTCCGAAGGACTCACCGGCCAGGAGTCGCCTACTACTCCGAGTTTCACCTGGCTGGCTGAGTCGGATGAACGAATTGTTTCAACGATGATCGCCTCCCCGAATACCCAGATATTCACCGTCCGCAACTTCGGGAACCAACTCGAACTCGCTTCCGGCGCCATTGATTATGGCATACGGCATCTACTCACTCCTATATTGTTAATCACTTCGAGTTCAGATAATAAATCAATACAGTTTTTCATGGAAGGGTACCAGGATTTGTCTCCGGCAATCAGGAGTGAATTGGACCATCTCCACCTGGCCCTTTACCGGGACAACAAAAACCTGGATTCTAAAGAACGATTGATTTCTAACGTTGAGGCAAACGTAGACTATCAGGTCGACATGGCTTTGGCCCGCTACCAGGACAGAGTTGAAAGTGGACGCTTAGTTGTGGCGGGTAGTGTTCTTGACTTTGATAACACTTACCGGCATGGGGCCGGCCGGTTAATTATTATCAATATCAACGGGGAAAGAAACTCAAAAAAATTGCGGGCGATGCAACTTCTCAAGTCAATACGTTCCAAGGCAAAGAAATTTAATATCGGCCGGGACAGAGTTAAACTGCCAAAACCGGCTATGAAAAGTAATTAATCCCCGCACATCATCTTTCGTGTATATTCCTTGATGAATTACAAAGAGTCAATCGCAACTAGCAAGATGGCAAAGCAATCAGACTATGAATTCAGATACTCTGTAATAGCAGTCGCAATCGTCTGGAAAATATGCCGAAAAGTCTTTTCATCCTTCTCCAGCAGGGTAGAGCGTATGCCATCAAGATCTGTCGCAAACGATGATAATGGCACTGTGCAGACTCCGGTCGCCCCCAGTAAATAGTAGACAAATCTTTTATCACGGGAGACCCCTTCTTGACTGACCAAACGCTCAATTTCTTTTCTTACTTCTGTCTCTTCAATTTTCAGCGTCTGCGTATCTGTAAGCCGGCCCTCCTCAAAGACAATGCTCATATAGAAAGCCCCATTGGTGCAGTTAACCAGTATACCATCGACATCTTTTAAGCAATCATAGGCAATATTCGCGAAACGCTCATATCTATCTATCCGTTCTTGCAGATATTCCTGGTATTGAGGATGGCTCAAAATTGCCGGTAAAACAGCCTGGGGAAGAGTTGTTGAACAAACCTCCATCATTTTCGCATTCAGGATCGAGTTTACATAGCGCTGAAACATTGGATTTTTATCACCATTATATACTTCAATCCAACCACAGCGGCCACCAGGCCAAGGCATCTCTTTTGACATACCCCGCATGGCAATGGCAGGCACATCACCAATCAGATCTGAAATCGGTAAGGTCTTGCAATTATTGTACACAATATTTAGATATACCTCATCGCAAACAACAAAGAGATCGTATTTCTTGGCAAGTGCGATCATGCCCTGCAAAATCTCCTCGGGATATACTGCACCAGTCGGATTGTCAGGATTAATAATCAAAATCCCTGCAACTGCCGGGTTGTATTTGATCCTCTTCTCCAGGTCATCCAGATCGGGATACCAATGATTATTCGGGTCAAGCTTGTAAGTAACAGGTCTGTCCGCGGCATGAGCAGCCTCTGCAGACGAGTGAGTTGTATAACTTGGCGAAGGCACAACAACCCGGGCGCTTCGCCTCAAAAAACCAAAGATCTTACTAATGGCATCTCCCAATCCATTAAAGAAAATTATATCATCTGGCGTAATTTGAACTTTTCCCCGGGAGTTTGTCTGCTGAGCGATGAACTCCCTTGTTGCCAAAACTCCCTTGGTTGGCGAGTAGCCATAAGTGGCGTCCTGCTGCACCGCCTCAGAGACGATATCTTTCATCCATTGCGGGATATGCTCTCCTTTTGCTATCGGGTCACCAATATTTTCCCAATAGGTGCGAATCCCAAGACTTTGAATCTTCTGACCGACATTGACAATATTCCGTATTTCATAGGTAAGCTCTCCTGCCCCCATATGAACAATATCTATACGCATTCCCGCTTCTCCAAAACTTGAAGGATTAGATAATATGAATTAATAGAAAAAAGGACTCTTTTAACGCAACTGAGACAATAATGCAAAGACTTGCTTCTGTCGGCTGCTTTTTATTATTCGCAGGCAACAATCCTGTCAAAACAAGAAATCTAACTCAAAAACCTACGCCCCCAAAAACAGCGAAAAAACCATTATGAGATGGTATCACAGCGCTGATTGATAGTCAATTCCTCTTGTTTTTCAGTGTTAGGGGTGGCCTTAAACCCAATGAAATAATTATTTCCAAAGCTTGATGCCAGTAATCGTTATCGCGTGATGCCATAAGCCTTCCATCAACATACCACTTAATTTTGTTTTCATTCCATTCACAACCATATACATGGAAATCAGCCCTTGGATCCCATGGTGCCCACCATTCACGGCGTTCATGAAGTGGTATCTCTCTCAATTCAGGTTGTTCAAATATGTGAACACTAAAGAGCCTCTTGCAAAATTAAAGAAGCAATTTTGACAGTATAACATATTGAAAATATTGAGCTTCATGGCAATTCCGAGTATTGTTTTGTACCACCAAAATAATACTAAGGAGACTGCCGATGAAGCTCAAAGACAAGATATCATGGTTAATGGGTCGTGTCCAAAAAAGTTTATTTTCTCACCTAAACGAATGCTTTGATACTTCTCTAACTGAACAGGAGCAACGATTGGTGTCAATCCTGGAAATTGTACAGGTTGAGAAATATGTTTCCAGCAGTAAAACGAGGTGCTGGCGAGGCCGTAAGCCTCTTGATCGACAATCTATGGCACGCGCGTTTGTGGCTAAGATCTTATACCGGTTGCCAACAACCAGTGACTTAATCCGAGCACTTCTGGCAACCGAAAATTTAAGAGGTATCTGCGGTTTTGGAGCAAAAATCCTACCCTCAGAGGCAACTTTCTCTCGGGCATTTGCAGAGTTTTCTGATGGTCAACTTGCTTCACAAGTACACGATTCCATGGTGCAGGACTACCTGGCAGATGAACTGATTGGCCACATCAGTCGGGATTCCACAGCCATCGTGGGCCGAGAGAAACCTGCCAAGAAAGCGAAAGAGCCGAAGAAACCCCGCAAAAGAGGTCGCCCCGCCAAAGGAGAACAAAGAGAACCAGCGGTAGAAAAACGACTTGATCGCCAGGTCGCTCTGTCCGCAGTAGAGGCTATCCAAGAATTACCGACCTGCTGTGACCGAGGAACCAAGAAAAATGCACAGGGATACAAAACGTCTTGGAATGGCTACAAACTGCACCTTGACATAAACGACGTGGGATTGCCAATCAGTGCTCTCGTTACCTCCGCGTCTGTACATGACAGTCAGGTTGCCATCCCATTAATCAAGCAGACCAGTAACAAGGTCACTTATTTGTACGACCTTATGGATGCTGCCTATGATGCCAAACGGATTAACGAGATATGCCGGCAGTGTGGACATGTGCCCATTATTGACAAAAATGCTCGTGGCAAAGAAGTGATTCCCATGGTGCCCCATGAAGCAGTGCGTTACAAAATTCGATCTTCTGTTGAAAGGGCAAACAGTAGGCTGAAAGAAGACTTTGGGGCCAGCAACATCATGGTGAAAGGACACAGTAAGGTGGCTCAGCATCTGATGTTTGGGGTGATCGTTTTATTTGCAGACCAGCTTCTACGACTGCTCGGATAGATTGTCAAAGAACGATAAAGCACTACAAACAAAAGGATACATGCGCCAATGTGGCCGTAAAATTACACAAATTTTAGCAAAATGTATGTTTGGGGCTGAAAGAATTTTTTGAAATCTCCTCAGCTGACACTATAGATGTTTTATAGTCCCAAAGTGGAATCATTTTGCAAGAGGCTCTATTGACAATAAAAAAACAGTGTGAGACAAAATATGACCTTTTCCTGCCCCAACTTTGATTTTAATTCGGACAACCTTTGCATGAAATTGAACTCGGAATGTATACCGGGGCGGCCTGGTTGCCTGCTATTCGGTAAAGTAAAGCTTAGTGAGCCGGTTAAAGCACGCCTGGCAGAGTTGGCAGAGGAAACTAAATTGGCAAGGAAAAACGGTTAAGCGAAATGACCTCTGTAAAGGCATCTGGACGGCGGGAAAGCGTCTGCGGTCTGTAGCCGTTTCTCTTTGGTTCGATGTAGACCATCATTGCTCCCCAATCCTCAATCCCATAAAAAATCACATAGACTTTGATAACTCAGCAGTCGCAAGGCCGAGATTCGTGACACGCGCCATAGTCTCATCAACGTCAAAGGTAAGGATTTTTCTATTATGCATGACCAACTTGCCATCAATAATTGAGGTGCTAACATCAGGTCCCTTAGCACAATATACCAGGGCGTCCTGGTTGTAGAACGGGGTCAGATGGGGTTGGTCAAGGTCAATGATAATGATATCTGCCAGCATACCAGGCTGTAGTGTGCCTGTGCCGGGTAAACCTAACACTGTTGCCCCAGCCGCAGTGGCGGCAGTAAGGGCTTCTTTTGCGTTAAGAATTGCGGGGTCGGCACACACAACTTTATGAAGTCTGGCAAGGCTGTTCATTTCCGAAAAAAGATCTAAAGAATTATTGCTGGCACAGCCATCTGTGCCAAGGGCAACAGGCACGCCGGCCCGTAGTAGAGCTGGTACCGGCGCCACGCCGGAGGCAAGCTTCATATTGCTTTCCGGGCAGGTGACCACTCCGCAGCCGGAATCTTTGAGCAGGTTTATTTCGTGCTCGTCAATTGTTACGCAATGAACACACACAGTATTTTCATCAAGGACTCCTAAAGAGCCGAGATACCGGATAGGCGAAAATCCGTACGACTCTTTAATCTGCAAGCATTCCACTTGTGTTTCTGCCGCATGAATAAACATAAGGCAGTTGTTGGCATCTGCTAATTGTTTCACTTTTTGCAAAGTTTGCGAACTGCAGGTATATGGAGAGTGGCAGAAGAGGGCTTTGCTTGAAAGGGTATTGTGAGGGAAATTATCCAAAAAAAGTTTGGCTTCCAAGAGATTGAGGCTTGGGTCTGGGACTCCTGGTGCCGGGAAATCAATGATTCCCTGGGCGGCAACCGATCTGATGCCTGAGTCGTTAAAAGCCTTGACAGCTTCAAGCTCAAAGAAATAACTATCAGCAACAGTTGTAGTGCCGGTCAGAATCATTTCAGCTGCAGCTAGTTTTGAGCACCAGTACACCATCTCACTCGTTACAAATTTCGCTTCGGCGGGGAAAATATGATCGTTGAGCCAAGTCATTAACGGCAGGTCATCGGCTAGACCGCGGAACAGTGTCATAGCGCTGTGGCAATGCCCATTAATCAGGCCCGGGCAGATGAGACTGGCTTTGGCGTCAATGGTTGTCGTTGCTGAAAATGACGATTTTTCGCCTTGAGGGGCAATATGTTTGATTAAACCATCTTTTATGCCGATATAGCCGTTAATGGTGTGTTGGACTCCTGCGGCAGGAAGAATAAAGCCGTTGGTAATGATGATGTCGTAGTGTGTCATGATCGTATATAAACAGTCTCCTTGTCATGACGCAATAGCGGTCGTAAACTATTTACAGCGACTGTTGCTGTAATTTTTGATGAAAGGCTTGGCCATTAGACTCACCTCACTGAAATCATTCGGTTTTTTGTTGACAAAACTTGACTGACATGGTGATGTGTTCTATGAAGTTTTTGAGAGATTTACACAGAATTTCGGGATCAAACAAAACAAGTTATACATACACTTATGACTAAAATGTCTTCATCATCCCCCTATTCGTTGGAAAATGCTGCTCATCAAGGAAAATGCGCCTTTCTTGCCGGTGACTATGATAAAGCCGTTCTTTTTTTTGAAAGAGATATTGTTGATCATCCTGAGAATAAGGATTCCCTTTTTCATATAGGGTATTGTCATAGCATCCTTGGGAATTGGAAACGGGCTATTGCGGCATATCGTTCAGTTATAGAACTGACACCAGAGGATGCACACGCTCACGATCTTCTTGGGACGGCCTACACAAAGATTGGCAGTTTCGAGGAAGCGGTCATCGCTTTAAAGAGGGCGAACAGTCTGAGGCCCGGAGACGCTCTAAACCAATGTAATCTTGGGATTGCCCTGTGCAAATTAAACCGTTTTGATGAAGCGGTTGCAGCCTTCGAAGGGGCTGTTACGGCCCGACCTGATTTTGCTTTTGCCCATTTTGAACTGGGAATGACTTTGGTGGAACAGGATGACTGGCAGAATGCAGAAAAAGCATTTACCAGGGCAGTCGCTATTGAACCGGGCTTTGCCAGGGCCCATTTGAACCTGGGAATTGCTAATGCGGTACTTGGCAATTTTCAGGCCGCCCGTCATGAATACGAGGTCTTGGGGGGAATTGACCCTCATTTTGCATCGAAATTGCTGAGTGCTATTGAGGAAAAAAGCTAGATTTTGTTGCTGGTCTGTTGATTGGTAGCGAATTAATGTGTCAGTGGCCAATGGGTTGATGCGCATGGTGTGTACAATGCGTTTATTAACTCATCCTCTCATGCCCTAGGCCTGTCGGCCATTGTTAGATCTCTTCGGGCAGAAAGACTACTATTAATGGGCTCGCAACGAACCTGCGAAGACAGGAAAAGAAAACCCGCTCGACATCCCGGGGCACTATGTAAGTAGTGGATTTTACATGGTGGCGTTGGGACTATTGAGGCTTTTCGAAGTCTTGCGCTTATCTGCGAGTTTGTCAATATTGCCTTGCCTGCCACCTGCCATTTCATTAGTATGAAAGGATATCTATTGTAATTGGTTAACCTGTAGCTGGATATGTCATGCGGAACACAGTTTTTTTTAAGAAAAATGAAAAAATAGGCGAACTCCTGGTCCGTAAAGGAAAAATCCAGGAAAGCGAAATGGAGCGCGCCCTTGCTCATAAAGAGACAGTCCCCCAGGGACTTGGGGAGATTCTTATTTCATTAGGCTTTATCAGTGAAGACGATTTGGTTGAAAGCTTGGCGGAACAGGTTGGCATCAGTGTGTTCAGCCCAGATCCTGCCGATGAGTTTTTGCCGGTGGATGTTTCTCGCTTTTTTCACCGGGAACATCTGTTCGCAGTTGTTAGGCGTGATGAAAGAATGATCCTGGTGGTTAATGATCCGTTTGACGGTGATGTGCTTTCAACGACTGAGCTGCTTTTTGCTGAAGACTTTGCCGTGCAGGTAGCCACAGAGTCAGTCATGCGTAATATTGTGCATGAACATTATGGTTTAAGCACCGACGCTCTGGAGGATGATCCCTTTTCTGCTGATGAGTCAGACATCGACAAACTCAAGGATATGGCTTCTGAAGCACCGGTTATTAAATATGTCAATAATTTGATTGATACCGCAGTGAAGAGGCGGGCCAGTGATATCCATATGGAGCCGTTTGCAGAAGGGTTTTATATTCGCCTGAGGATTGACGGTATTCTGCATGAGTATGAGATTACGCCCACAAGCATGCAGGCTGCGGTTGTTTCCCGGACTAAACTGTTGGCCGGACTTGATATTGCGGAACGCCGTATGCCTCAAGATGGTAAAATTTCCATGCGTATCTCCGGTAAGGCGATTGACCTGAGGGTCTCGACAATGCCCACTATTTATGGAGAAGGGGTTGTTATTCGTATCCTCGAAAAAGGCAATATTATTCTCGATATGGCTCAGTTGGGGATGCAGCCGGATGTCGAAAATGGTTTTCGAAAAATGATAACAGTTCCGGATGGAATTATTCTGGTGACTGGCCCTACCGGCAGTGGGAAGACCACGACACTATATTGCGCCTTAAATCAGATCAATTCAGGAAGTAATAAAATTATTACCTTAGAAGACCCGGTTGAGTACCAGCTTTTGGGGATTAACCAGATCCAGGTCCGGTCTGAGATTAATTTGACCTTTGCCAAGGGTTTGCGCTCCATCGTTCGTCAGGACCCTGATGTTATTATGGTGGGGGAGATTCGTGACTTGGAAACTGCCGAAATTGCGGTGCAATCGTCGTTAACGGGACATCTTGTTTTCAGCACGCTTCACACCAATGATTCCGTATCGGCAATTGCGCGAATGATTGATATGGGGGTGGAGAGGTTTCTGATCTCATCGTCTCTGCGTGCTGTTTTGGGCCAACGGCTTGTGCGGTGTATATGTCAGGAATGCAAAATGGTTAAAGGGATGATCTCTGATTATCTTGGCTATAAGCCTACCGGAGAAGACTTCGAGTTGTATAGAGGCAAGGGCTGCCGGCACTGTTCTGGTACAGGATTTACCGGACGGATTGGTGTCTATGAGTTTTTAAAAATCAGTGAGGGACTCGGCAAAGGAATCTCTCAGGGACTGGATCTTATTGATTTACGTAGAATTGCCGACGGAGAAGGTTTTGTAACTATGTTTTCTGATGGGCTGCAAAAGGTAAAAGCAGGAAAAACCAGTTTTTCCGAGGTGATGCGGGTCACCAGGAGTGCCATGCATGAGTCTTTATAGTTATACGGCCCTGGACAGCACTAATGCGACTAAAAAAGGTGTTCTTGAGGAGATCGACAAGGTCTCTGCCGCCAGGCGTCTTATGAGGCAGGGGCTGAGACCCCTTGAAATTAAAGAACACCGGCATGCTTCCAAAAGCCCCATTAGTCTAAAGTTTTTTGAGCGAAAAAAACTTACCAAGACTGATATTGAATTTTTTACGACCCAGATAGCCTTACTGCTCAATGCCGGACTTTCTATTGATGCGGCGTTGCGAACCATGAAGCAAAATAGCCAGAAGCCGGCGTTCAGGGAGTTTACCCGGGATATGGAACGCAAACTCAAAGAAGGCAAATCCTTTTCAGAAGCGGTGTCTGATTACCCCCAATTCTCGCCAATGTATGTTAATATAGCCAGGGCAGGCGAGGAGGGTGGTATACTTCCCGCCATGCTGTTAAAAATTTCTGAATACCAGAAAACATTTCAGGAGCTAGGTCAGTTCATAGTCTCAGCCGCTATTTATCCGCTCATCCTTTTAATTGTTGGATTTATTGCTGTTACAATCTTAGTGACAACAATTTTACCTCGCTTTGAGGTCTTGTTTCAGGGCATGGGCCAACAACTTCCATTTCATGTCAAAATTTTAATGGATGGGGCGGCCCTCATTTCAAATCATATGATACTTTCGGCTATTGCCTTACTTGGGCCTCCAATATGGATTGTCTATTATTTCAAAACGGCAAAGGGGCGGCAATATTTCGATGCGAAGGTAATAGAGTTACCGATAATTTCGGGGTTTATTAGAGAGCTGGAAACAACTCGGATTTTCAGAACGTTGGAAGTTTTAGTGAAAAATGGGGTTCATCTGGCGACTTCATTAAAGATCTGTAGCGGTGTTGCGTCAAACCTCGCTTATCAACAGCTGCTGAAGAAGGCGACAAGGGCCTTGAAAGAAGGTCAGCGGATTGCCCCTAAGCTACAAGGGCAAGGTCTTTTCCCTGACCTTGCGGTTGATCTGCTCGCCATTGGTGAAGAGTCTGGCAGTGTCGGTGAGGTTTGCGGCCAGATTGCCGAATTTTACGAAACAGAGCTTCGAGTCAGGGTCAAAAGAGTCATTGCCCTTATTGAGCCGCTCTTTATTCTTATGATAGCCGTAGGTGCAGGCTATGTGGTTGTCTCAATGCTTTCTGTTATCTTGAGTATTAATGACATCGCGAACTAAGCCAGAAGAGATCAGCAAAGAGACGCACGGCTTTACTTTGTTTGAGCTGCTTATCGTGCTTGTTCTGTTAGGAATTATGGCGGGGATTGCCGGACCGGCGACAGGGAGGTTCCTGAGTAGCCTTGATTTAAAAAAACAAACCTCTGAGTTTATGAAGGTTATTCGCTATGCCCGGTTAATGGCAGTTACTGAGGGGGCGTCTGTGACCATGGCAGCAGCGGAAGGAAGCAATGCGCTAGTCCTCTCCGGGGCGGTTGAGGAGAACCGGGACTTAGGTTTGGCGGAAAACGAGACCCTGGAGTTGGTTCCTGGAGAGATTATTTTTTTTCCGGAAGGGTATGCAACCCCTGGAACCCTGGCCTTTACCAGGAACGAGAAAACCCAAAAAATTATAATCGACCCAATGACCGCATTGCCGATAATCGATTACTCGGATGACCGTTAAATGGTCACGAATTAGAGAATCTCAAATTTAACGTGATCAGTCAGGATCGGACAATGGTATCAACGTGCAAGGACGCAAAGAGGCAGCGATTGTCGCCCTTTTGGGCAAAGAAAGGAGTTTTAAGCCAACAAGGATTTACCTTATTTGAGCTTCTGATTGCCATGCTTCTGCTTGCCATGGTTTCTGTCATGATTTATTCGGTGCTCAATGTAGGAATCCGTTTCACAGATAAAGGTAATCGACGGATTCTTGCCATGGAGCGCAAGTATGGATTGATCAATTTGGTGCATCGGCAAATTAAAAGTGCGGTCTATGATGTCAAAAAAAAACAGATTTTGATGTCTATGGACGATGATTTGTTCAGGGTGGTAACCAGAAACCCCTTTCTTTATAAATATGCCGGGATTGTTCTTGCTGTTTATCGCTACTCTGCCTCGGAATCGGCAATCTACTATACGGAGAAAAGGGATTATTGGAACATTGATTTTGGTGAGGATTATGTTCCGGAGTTCGAGGATATGATTTTACTTGCTCAGGATGAAGGCCCCCTCAGCATTGTTTATGATCCGGAAACGAGTCCGGAAGTTTCCTTTGAATATCAGGGAGAGCAATATAGCATTGTGCCACGCTGTGCTG
>Ga0209919_1000582_pt1 | contig 18457 bp, 15 predicted proteins | sample SalPon2A_C_D2_MG_FD_185721 | JGI IMG/M metagenome (GOLD analysis project Ga0209919, IMG submission 185721) | Soil microbial communities from South San Francisco under conditions of wetland restoration - Salt Pond MetaG R2A_C_D2_MG (SPAdes)... | ecosystem: Environmental > Terrestrial > Soil >... | reverse complement strand
TCAATTATTTTAACTGTACGTGTAATGCCTCCGAGCATCATTGGTTTTAGAATTAATACATCGGCGGCTTTTTTATTGATTATTTCCTCTGCATCTTTATAATCTCTCACTGACTCATCTGCTGCAAGGGGAATTTTAGTTTGTTCTCTCAATTTGATAAAATCGGAAACGTTGCTAACAGGTTGCTCGCAATATTCAATATCAAATTGTCCGAGTTGTTTCAGGTATTTTATCGCTGAATTAAGTGTCCATTTTCCATTAGCATCAATTCTGATTTTCCCTTCAGAAGGAATTATCTCTCTTACAATTCTAACTGATTCGAGATCATCTGAAAAATTTTCTCTTCCCACTTTTATTTTAAAGGTTCGGAAGCCTTCTTTAAGTAACTGGCTGGTTCTTATTTTGATTTCATCTGTAGATGAAAAACCTATTGTGGCGTTCACTTTTATTGTACGCGAAGATTCCTGGTTGAGCAGCTCATTTAATGAAATGTTCGATTTTGCACCCATAAAATTTAATAATGCTTGTTCAAAACCGTGACGTAAAGCGGGCAATTTTTCAAATGAAGCAAGATTTTCTTCCAGGCTATCCTGAAAATTTGAAAGATCCAGTTTTAGCTTCAATTTAAAATCTTTGAGAAATTCAACTTCGGATTCATAGGTCTCAGAACCAAAATCCGGTAAGGGTGCTGCTTCACCGGCTCCAACTGCAACACCATCGCTTAGAATAATTATAAAACCCTTTCTTTCGGAAATTTTTGACCTGGATGTTTCAAATGGAACTTTAAGATTTAAAGAATAAGGATGATATTTAAGTGTTAATTCATTCATAAAGCAAGTCCTATTGAAAATAATATCCCAAATATTGCGGAAAGTTTTGCTGAAATTTCTAGTGTCTTGTTCAATTCCAATCCCTCCAATGTAAAAAGCATTCTTACAAGATTGAACGCGACTGGTAAAGTAAGATAGGGAAGAAATATCCAGTAACTAAAGCCAAATTTTACAAAAAGGAAAAGCGGTGTCAGAAAAGAAATCAGAAGCAAAAAAATATATTGAAATCTCGTGAAATTTTTCCCCAGTAAAACTGCAAGAGTGTGTTTGTTGGCCGACCGATCCTCTTCAATATCCCTGTAATTATTTACTACAAGAATATTTGTGATTAGAGCTCCAACTGGAATTGAAGCCAAAATTGATAAAAGTGAAAAGCTTTGTGTCTGTACATAATAAGTTCCGGCCGTTCCAACAATCCCAAAAAAAAGGAAAACAAAAATATCGCCTAAACCGTTATATGCCAGAGGGAATGGCCCCGCTGTATAGGCTATGCCGGCAATAATCGAAAGCACGCCAATTATTAAAACGATTTTTCCGCCTACATAAACAAGGTACAATCCGAGTAAAAACGCCAGTAGAAAAATAAGAACACTTCCTATTTTCATTTCTTTAACGGAAATATATCCTGCTGCCAGAACTCTGGTTGGCCCTTTCCTGTCTTCGTTATCAGCGCCGTTTAAAAAATCGTAAAGATCATTAACATAATTGGTACCTGTCTGAATTAATGTTGAGCAGAGCAGCGCAATAACGGAATAAAGCAAAATAAATTTACTTTCTCCGATAGCAAGCGCAGAGCCAACAATTACAGGCACCACCGAAGCCAGAAGTGTTTTAGGACGACTGGCTAAAAACCAGCTTTGTAATTTTGAAGGAACTTCTTTTTTTGATGTCATATTTGTTATGGCAGTTTTGGGAATTTACGGAAATCAGGTTTTCTTTTTTCTAAATATGCTTTCTTTCCTTCCTGTGCTTCTTCGCTCATATAATAAAGTAGCGTAGCATTTCCGGCAAGCTCCTGTATTCCTGCCTGTCCGTCCAGTTCTGCATTAAATCCTGATTTTAATAACCTGATTGACATCGGGCTGTGCTGAAGAATTTTCTTTGCCCAATTAACTCCTTCTTCTTCAAGTTTATCAACCGGGACTACTTTATTTACCAGCCCCATTGCTTCAGCTTCGTTTGCATCATATTGTTCACAAAGATACCAGATTTCACGGGCTTTCTTTTGTCCAACTATTCTGGCCAGGTAACTTGCACCGAAACCACCATCAAAACTTCCAACTTTTGGACCGGTCTGTCCGAAAATTGCGTTGTCCGCGGCAATTGTTAAATCGCATACAACGTGTAAAACGTGGCCTCCGCCAATAGCATAGCCTGCTACTAAAGCAATAACAGGTTTGGGCATGCTGCGGATTAGTTTTTGTAAATCAAGAACATTTAATCTTGGAACTCCGTCGCCTCCGATATATCCTTTATCTCCGCGAATTCTCTGATCCCCGCCTGAACAGAAAGCATATTTTCCGTCTTCCGCCGGACTTTTTCCTGTCAAAAGTACAACCCCTATTTCCTGATCTTCCCGTGCGTCTGCAAATGCATTATACATTTCAATTACAGTTTCGGGACGAAAAGCGTTTCTAACCTCCGGACGGTTAATAGTAATTTTTGCAATTCCATCCATTTTCTCATAAATAATGTCTTTATAATCGGTTACTTTTTTCCAGCTATAACTCATATCAATACCTATTAATTTTTTTTGAAGGGATTTTTATAAACTTAGAATTATACAAAAATATTGAAAATAGAGGAAAGTTAGAATTGTTTCAGGAAGTTATTTACTTCATTAATGAAATCTTCCGGATTTTCAAGATGTGTATTATGGCCGGCACTTTTTATGACTTTGTGTCCTGAATTACTGATATTTTTTCCCATTGAGAAATTTATTGCCGTGAATTTATCGTCGCTTTCACCCGAAATTAGCAATGTTTTGGCTTTTATTTCAGAAAGTCTGTCAAATAGCGGCGGCATTTTTCCTGTGCTGAAGCCTTTTAGAGAATTGGAAAGTCCAAGCGGATTATTCCTTAATTTGTTCTCACGGACTTTCAGGATTACTTCCGGTGCCAGATTTTTTTGCGACATAAAAAGATCTATATTCATCCAGTATTCGACAAATTTCTCAATCGGGTTATTTAAAATAAATTTTGAAAGCTCTTCATCATTTTGCACCCTCTGGCTTCTGAGATTATCACCGGTTATTCCGGGAGTTGCACTTTCCAGTATCAATGCTTTAATTTTTCCGGGATATTTTATTGCGAAATTCAGTGCCGCACGCCCACCCATTGAATAACCAATAATAATAATTTTGTTACATCTTATATTTTCAGTTACAGAATTAATCTGCTGAACAATTGAATCTGTATTGTAAAAATTAATTCCCGAAGGTGATTCACTTTTACCGTGTCCTATAAAATCCATTGTGGCGCAGTTAAACCTGTTATCGATATGTGGGATTATTTCTTTCCAGTCTTGTGAAGAGCCCGTAAAACCATGAAGGAATAAAATAAAATCAGGGGAGCTGTTTTTTTGATAAACTTCAAAATTCAATGAAATATTTTGAAATTGAATTTCCATTTAGCTCATTTTTTTTGAAACATCATTCCAAAATCTCTGACGGAGTTTTAATGATTGTTTAGAATCTGTTTTTACTTCAATTACTGAAAAGGACTTTGCTTTTAAAGCTTTTCTAAAAGAAGAACGAAAATCTTTCCAGGTCTTTATCCCCTTAAAATTGCCTCCGTATGCCTTTACAAAATGTGAAAAATCAAGGTTGTGAGAAACAATAAAATAATCCTTAAAGAATTTGCCATATTTTGAAATGGGAAGCACCTCAAAAATTCCGCCCCCGTCATTATTTATCAATATTACGATAAGTGGAATTTTGAAGTTCTTTGCGGCCAACAGTCCGTTCAAATCGTAATAAAATGCAAGGTCACCCGTAACCAGGATGGTTGGTTCTTTACTCTGAACTGCAATCCCCAGCGCGGTAGATGTGATGCCGTCTATTCCGCTTGCGCCACGATTATTATAAACCGATATTTTCTTTTCCGAATTTGAAGCGAAATAATCAAAGTCCCTTACGGGCATACTATTGGAAATCATAAGTTTTGAATTTCTCGGAATTAAATCCATTATTTCTGAGACAAGTCTTCCTTCATTCAGAGAGGTAGAACTCTCGAAAATTTTACTTTTTATTTCAGACGCAATTCTGTCAGCTGAAAGAAAATTTTCAAGCCAGTCTTTATCTCTTTCTTTTATTGCTTTGCTATCCAGGAATTGGTTCATCTTCCTGCAAAACACATATGGCTTACAACCAATTGCTGCTATCGATTTTTTTGATGGATCAAACCAATCGCCGTAATCGTTTATCATAAATCTCGGAGCTGTGCATTTTTCAAGGAAAGTTTCAAGCGCTTTTGATGTAACTGTCCTCCCAAAATGTAAAATAAAATCGGGCTGATTATTTTTTGCAAATTTATCTGAGCGGAGTATCGCATCGTAATTAGTTAAGATATTTCCTTTTTTGTGTCTTCCAAACCTCAGGTTTGAACAGCCATCTGCAAGAACAGGTATATTTAATTTTTCTGCCAGCTTTGAAATCTGGATAGGGAAGTCAGAATTATAATACTCGGGACCGGCAATAATTAAAACCTTTTTCGAGTTTAGTAAATATTTTGAAATTTCCCTGAACCATTCTTCAGAACAAATATCTTTCGTTTTTGCTTCAATGGATTTGTCTTCTTTTATAATTGTTTTCTTTGTTGAATCTAAAAGATTTTTTGAAATCTCATCGGTAAAGGTTTTGGGCTCAAAAGGTTTTTTGAAAGGAAAATTTAAATGAACAGGGCCTTTTGAAGTGATAAAACTTTCTTTAAATGCCCGTCGTGCACATTCTTTAATGTGTTTTATTCCTTTTGCGTTTGCTTCAGGTAAACCAACAGGGCAAAACCACCTGATATGATTTTTGTAAAGATTATACTGATTTATAGTCTGGTTAGCGCCCATGTTAATCAATTCGGGTGGGCGATCAGCAGTGCAGACAATTAAAGGTATTCTTTGCTGATAAGCTTCAATTATTGCCGGATAAAATTCTGCTGTTGCAGTTCCCGATGTGCAAATCAGGATAACTGGCGAATTTGTTGATTTTGCGAGTCCCAAAGCGAAAAAAGCGCTGCTTCTTTCATCTATATTTATAAATGATTTTATCTTTTTATTTTTGGCTGCTGCGAGCGTTAAAGGTGTGCTTCTTGATCCGGGAGAAATACAGGCATATTTAACTCCAACCGAAACCAGTTCATTAAGAAATGTCTCAGTCCACAGAATGTTTCGATTGACTTTAATTTTCATCCTTAAATAAAGTCATAACTGGTTTTAATTTCAATTCGGTTTCGGAAAATTCTGATCCCGGATCGGAATTATGCACAATCCCACTTCCGGCATATGCCACCACTTTTGTACCGGCAGATATGGCTGATCGGAGGGCAACAACAAATTCTCCTTCATTATCAAAATTAAAGAAGCCAATTATGCCCGAATATAATCCTCTTCGGAAAGTTTCTGATTTTTTTATTACATGTAATGCAGCTTCTTTTGGAGAGCCGCAAATTGCTGGAGTCGGATAAAGTTCTTTCAGCAAATTAAATATTGAAAAATCATTTTCGGGTTTTGCGGTAATAAAAGTGTGCAGATGCTGAATATTAGAGAGTTTTTTAACTGACAGGCCATTATGAATCTCAATTTCGTTTGAAAAACCGGATAATGATTCTTTAATATGTTCAACAACAAAATTATGTTCAGCAATATCCTTTTCACTTGAAAGAAGCATCTTTTCAAATTCGTTGTCTTCTTTTTCATCTTTCCCTCGCGGGGCGGAACCTGCAAGCGCGTCAAATTCAACTATATTACCTTTAAACCTTCCAAGCGTTTCCGGTGTTGCCCCGAAAAATGTGGAATTATTTTTTCGAAAAATAAAAATACTGCATCCGGGATAATTTCCTTTTAAAGAATTTATAATTCCTTCAAAGCCGGGTTCAGCAGAGAGGAACAGAGTAACCTTACGTGCAAGCACCACTTTTTGAATTTTTCTTTCTTCAATTCTTTCAAGCGCTTCAGAAATCATCCCCTTCCATTTCTTTTTGTCTTTTGGAGTATCTCCTGCAATTTTCCTGATATGAGGGAGAGAAGCGGGTGAATTTGATTTTTGCCTGAAGATATTTTCAAGCTTTGTTTTAAAATGATTTACCAGCTGTTCAACCGGTTTTTTCGGATTATGTAGAAAGTTTAATACTAACAGATTATCATTACCATTATTAAAGAACATTATTGCCGGAACAAACCAGGTGGAATCCTGGAAATCCTTCCATTCATTGTCAGGGTGTTCTACCATAAATTTCATTCCGCCTACGAAAAGCGGAATTTTTGCACAGGCAAAATTTTCACGGTTACTTACAATTTTGTCTTTCCATCCTTTTAATTTCTTATCGGTTATTGCAAATCTTCCATCACCGGATTCTGTGATATCTAAAATTTCATCTACGGCAAAAATCTTAAATTGAATTTCAGGCTGTTCAAAATAGAAGGAAATTTTTGAGTTTTTCAGATAAGCATCAACTTTACCTTCGCTATCTATTTCCCCGGCATCAAAAACAAAACTGATGAGTAAATCCTCGGCAGAGTGATTTTTTATTGCTGATTCGTTCTCAATGAGAAATCGGTTAAATAATTCGGTAGACTGGGTAATTAACTTTTCCATTATTCCATAAAATTATTGTGCAAATATATAGGTATTGATAAAAGTTAGCAATTTAGGTGGCTGGCACATATTAAAAAACAATATCCTGTTCAATTGTTTCCAGAATTCTGAGATAGCTGTCATATCTTTCTGGTGAGATTTGTTCATTTTCAACCGCTTCAATAACAGCACATCCAGGTTCGTGAAGATGTGTGCAGGTGTTAAATCTGCAGTCTAATGCAAAATCAGAAAACTCTATAAAATAGTGCCCTAGGTCTTCTTTTCTAATTCCATATGGATCAATTTCGCGCACACCGGGAGTATCTATAATAAATGTATTTTTTTCGGCTTCTATCATTATGCTGGTTACGGTTGTATGTTTGCCTTTATCTGTAAAATTACTTATTTCACCGACTCCAAGATCCAAACCCGGGTACATCTTATTTATTATTGATGATTTGCCGACTCCCGATTGTCCCCAGAAAAGGTTTTTTTTATCCGCAAGTGCTTTTTTTATTTCATCAATTCCTGAATTATCAACTACGCTTGATCTAAAAACTTTGTAACCGATATTTTCATAAATCTCTGTCCATTCATCAATTAAGTTTTCCTGTTCGAGATCTGTTTTGTTAATAATTATGCTCGGTCTTATCCCGGAGCTTTCCGCTGTTACAAGAAACCTGTCAATTACTTTATTATTAAAATAGGGGAGTATGACGCTGCTGATAATAAAAAGAGAATCGATGTTTGCCGCAATAACCTGCTCAAGTCTTTCACCGCGGTAACCGGCCCCTTTTATTTTGGGAGACTTGCGCGAGATGTAATTTTCTCTTTTTTCAATTCTGTCAATTACACCGGAATTTTTGTCCGCATTTTCGAACTCTACATAGTCTCCGACCGCGGCAATATCGGTTTTGTATAGTTTCTCTTTTTTTAATTTAAAATCGTTTTTGAATTTCCCTTTCAGGCTGCACCTTACCTGATTACCTCCGCTTGAGGGGAGTACGTAGTAATCCTTACTTTCTATTCTGCAAATTACGCCTTTAATGAGACCTCCGGTTAAAATAAAAAAGCGCTATACTTAAAAAATATAGCGCCTGATCGTTTAAGTCAAATTGAGTGATTTATTAAAATCTGTAAGTCATACCTAGAATCACGCGGTTTGTTTTAATATCCTGAAAAGTTCGCGAAACATTTGTCCCGTAATTATCGCCGTAATTTTTCCACCAGCCGTGGGCAAAACCAATATCTACGCTAATAGTCTGGTCTACAAGAAATCCAACTCCGGCTGTTACATATTTTCTGTCATATTCAGAGGGATCATTTTTATAAGCTGAGGGCTGTAAAATAAATCCTCCTCTCAATCTTAAACCAATTACCGGTATTGTATATTCTGCACCGGCGTTCAGGTTTATAACGGAACCGAGTGTTGTTGTAATATCTTTATTTAAACCGGCAACATATTCATTGCTTAAGCCTTTAGCATTTTTATATTCCATCTGTGAGTAATCTATAAGCGTTGCCTGTGCGCTTACAATCAGCCCTACAATATTAACAGAAAAACCGGCGCCAAGTTCAAACGGTGTAACTATATCATATTCAACCTGGTCGCTGTATTTGCTTGTTGATAAATTATATGATGTTCCCGTATTAAAATCACTTCGTCCGTTCACGGTAAATTTTTCTTTAATTGTATGAAATTTCGGAAATTGAACAGTAGCGCCGATCCTCGCAAAATTGTTTACCTGGTAGATAATTCCGAGTTTTGCATCCCATCCTTTAATATCCCAATCTAGAATTCTGTTTAAATAAAATGTCTGAAAATCTCTTGTCTGTGGTTCACCTGCTGCCGTTGTGTCCTGGTAAACATTGTGTGTATCATCTTCATAATAATCATTGTTAGATGTATAACTTCCGGTGATATAATCGAAGTTTAAACCCACAAAGAAATTTTTATAAACTTCTATTGCACCAGTAAAGGCAAGGTTATTAATTGAACCTGAAGAAAGAATACTTCCGCTCTGGTTTAAATTTCCGTTTATGGGTGTTTGGTTTAATGTATCAGTAAGGTAAAGATCATACGGAATGTCGGTATCCAGTAGATTCTGAATCATAGAATTATTCCCGCTGTTGAAACCGTCAAATTTTAAAGCGCCTGTAAGATCTTTGCTTGTATGATATGAAACTCCAAATACAAGGCTGCCCTGATATGTTGGAAACGGAATTGCAAGGCTTACCCTGTCAAGTCTTGTTTGCGTGTTCGATTCATTAGAATTTTGTCCGAAAAAAGTAGTTGAATTTTGAAACTTATTGTAATCAAGATTGCCTGATAGCTCTATTCTTTTTAATAAGCCTAAACCTGCAGGATTAAAAAATGCTGCTGATGCATCATCACTTAACCCGATATAACTGTCTCCCATTCCAAGAGCCCTTGCACTTACTCCCAAGCCGGGGAGCCCGAGTCTAAGGGCATCACTAATATTTTGTGCATTCGTATTTACTGCAAAAAGTAAAATAATTGCCGCCGAAAGCTTTGCTAAATTAGAATAAAAGCTTTTCATCTGCTCCTCCCTCTATCTTTGTCTGTTTTTCTGGAACCATTATTATTTCTTAAACTTTTTGAATCAGAGGACCTTCCACCTGATTTTGCGGAAGTTGTTGTACCGGTATTTCCTGTGCTTCCTTTGTTAACGCTTCCGCTCTGAGAACTTCTTGAAGCCGGATCAGTGAATAAATTCCAGATAGTTCTGGCTGCTGAACCTCTTCCATTCCCGATATTCCTTAAAGATGAGATATTTGTATTATCATCCCTGTTAAGATTACTTCCATTAGTTGTTGGAAGAGATATATAAAACCACCAGGGGGAGTCATAATAGTACGCATATCCGCCGAAGTATGGACCTGAGTAAAAGCCGGTGTTGTTATCGGATGTTTCATTGTTCGGTATTTGAGGCTGAGATGGATCCCAGATCACTGTGTAACAACCTGTGATTGAAAATGTGAAAAGAAAAATTGCTGCGATATTTAATAAATATTTTTTCATCGGATTATCTGCCTCTTCCTCTCTTAGAGGATGTGTCTTTTTTTCTGCTGCTGCCGCGTGAACTTCTGCTTTTGGGTGAAGAATTATTTGAACGTGTCTGCGGAGAATATGATCTTGGTGTACTGCTTTTTCTCGGAGTTGTATATGTACTTCTAGGCCTTGTATTTCTCTGGTTGCTTCTGGTGTTGTAATCCCTTCTGCCTGATTTGTTCAAATCTCTTGATCGGATACTATTCTTATCCCGGTCCCGTGTATTTGTTCTATTCCTGATACTGGTACCAGCACGATTCCGGGTATTCCAATTGTGCCTGGTATTGTTTCCGGATTTATTTAACTCTGTCCTGGTCCTTGTACTATTCCTGCTTCCAATTCCTCCTCTGAGCCCGCTGTTGTTTCTTAATTTATAGCTGCTGGAAGATCTGTATTTATATCCCGTATTTGAATAAGTATAGTATGGGTAATGTTGATAATAATTATCGTAATAGTTCCAGTTTCCCCAATAATTATAATACATGTAAGGATAGTAGTAATCGTAATAGGAAAAACTATATGGGCTGCACCATGTGGAATAAAAGAAAGGATCAATACAATAAGAATTATAATAATTACCGTAATTGTAGCCAAATGAAAATCCGGGTCTGTTCCATCCCCAGTAACGTACGTTGTATGGAGAACCAAAACTTAAATTATAGTAGTAATCATCCTGATTGTTTTCATCGTAATAATAATCATAATTATCTGCGTATGTTGAATCATCCTGGTATTCATAATTATTGTCATCATATGTATAATTTCTGTCATCGGCGTGTCTGCTTACTAAAGCAACCTGCGTATAACATCCATTGACGACAAACATCACCAGTATGATAAAAATACCCGGTAAAAATAGTTTTAATGTTTTCATTATAATTTCTCCACGATTTCTAACTGTTTTAATATTATCAAAAATCACGCCTGATAAAAGGTTGAAATAAATCACCGAATAGCGCTTTTTGAAAGCCGCCTGTTCAGTAAAGTGAACTGACCTGTATAGTTATTTGAACATAAAAAGAAGGATAATTATGTGCAGAAATCCTGCAAAACAGGATAAATAGGAATGTGTAAAATTTAGATGCAGATTACTAGAATATGCTCTTTATATATTCCAGTCTTATAGCCCGGTCCGCACTACTTGGATTTAACTTTTTGTTGTTTAATAGATCTCTCAAATCAACACCGAGTGTAAAGCCTTCTCCGATAGCCCATCTAAATCCGGCGTTTAAATATCCATTTCCGTTCCCGAAATTACCGTGTTGCTTATTATCATTCCAGGCAAAATTATATTCACAAATAATTGAAACACTTGGGCCTATAGTTTTCTCAATTCCAAGCATCATATTTACAAAATCATCGCCATCATTGGATTCAAGAGAATAATTAATTGTGCCATGCAGGCTCATATAACCAAGCAGCGCAAAATTTTTGCTTGTTGCAGCAAAAAATCCCGGAGATTTTACCTGATAGCGGCTGGATGAATCCACATATTGACCTTTCCCCTGTGAATCAAAACCAATTGTAATTGCTGGAATTGCATCTGATTCGTTTAATAATCTAACTCTAAAATTTACGCCGGGGAGTTTATACCAATCAACTTTTCCGGAACCGATTATATTGGCACCTCCATATGAAATTCCAAAACTTACATTTGTAAAAACACCTACTTCGAGTTTTGCAATAACGACACCGTATGGAAGGACATCAGTAGTTTGTCCGACAAATCCTTTTTCAAGAATTCCTGCTGTAGGCATATCAACCAATGAACGGTATTCAAATTTTGCATCTCTTCCTGCTGATCCCTGTGCGAAAACGGGGAGGGCAGCAAACATAAGAGCTATAACAAATGCTAATTTTTTCATAATACCCCGGCGATGTTTTAAAGAAAGTGTGTGATCATCTATTAAAAAATAACAATTTAAAACTAAATTTCTTAGTATAATTAAAATTAATTTGCATCAGCAAAGTTCGGATTAACCGGTATCTCTACAAGCGTTGGCAAGAGTGATTTCTCAGGTTTTATGGTTACTGCAACTTTACCCGGTTCATACTTTGATTTCAGAGTCATTGTCCCTTTGCTTTTGTCAATACTTACTATAGATACAAGATTTTTGCCTTCTGTGATTTCAAATTCAGCAGATACTTGCCTGAATGGCGCGCGCTTACCAAATGAGTTTAAAGGTACGGCTTCAATTTTCACTGTCGATTTGCCATCAGCAAATAATTCTGAAGGCGAAACAGAAACATTTACTTCGTATATATTAAATAAATACATGTAGAATAGCAGTGTAACAATTGCTAAGATTAAAAATGATATAAGGTAGATGTTTTTTCTCCACATAATTTAAGTAAGTTTTTTCTTTTCCCGAATGATAATACTTTTCATACTATCTATTATCCCGTTAATAATAGAGTTAGGAACTCCATCCGTATACAGCGATTTAAATCTCATATCGCATTGATCATTTACATAATCAACAACAACAAAATTTTTATCGGGTGTGAGAACAATTTCGGTAGAAAAGAAATCAAGTTCAGTAATCTTTGCAATTTTTTTTGTGATTGTAAACAATCTCTTCAGATTGAATCTTTCAATCTCATTTTCATTTAATTCTCTGTAAATATGTGTCTGGTCATCCCACCACGCAGGTATAGCTTTGCCGAAAGCCCAGAAACATCTGAACCAGGCTCTTTGGCCATCGAGGTAGTCGGGATAAATTTTTTGTTGAAGAATATATTTATCATCTAGATTTGTAACTCTCTCATCAATAATTTCCCGCAGAGTTTCCGCACCGGTGACAACGCCAATTCCCCCACCTGTTGTATTGCAGGGTTTAATAATAAATGGCCTGCCTAAAACTGAAAGATCATCAAGCGAAATATATATATCTTCTTCTTCACTATGAGGTGGAATTATTATGGAATAAGGAACATGAAGGCCGCCGGAAATAAATTCGAGGTGCATATTTGCTTTATCAATTGCGTGTTCTGTCTTTTTATAGGGATTGAATATCTTAGTTTTTCTTCTTGAAATAATTTTACCAAGCTTTTCAAAATCCTCATCAACGTCCGCAGCCCTGTCCAGATAAAAGTTAAAAGTCAGTTCTTTATTTTGAACTTTTTGAATTATATCGAAAATATTGTGATTTGAAATCCGGTATGTTGAAATACCCGAATTTTGGAGAGTCCTTTCGGCCAGATTAATAAAATCTTCATCATATTCCCAAACATAAGCAAGGCCAAGGTCAAATTTTTCCATCAGTCGCTAAAATTTTACCCAAAAATATGTTTTACAACAGTATTTTACAAACATTATGTATTATTCCTAAAGGTTTTAGAAACATAAACAAGCTATAACTGTTTAATGTTATCTAATCCGGTGCCGGTCAATTCTAATATAATTGTTGTTATCGGCTGTAAGTTATATATTTGCTAAAACCAACAGAGATTTTATGACTAAATTTTTCATTTGCGCAATTTTTTCCATCCTGCTTATTGGGTGTTCCCCCCAAAAAGAAATTACTAGTACCGAAGACAATTCCGGTGTAAATGTTAATAATAATTCAATTACCAGTACAGATTCCACATCAACAGATACAAATGATGATGCAATGGATCATTTTATAGATGGTGCTATTAACGATGCAAAAGGTGATTACGCTTCCGCTATTTTAGATTATCAGGATGCACTGAGACTCGATCCAAAACCCGGGGTTTATTTTGCCCTTGCCAAAAGTTATTTCAGATTGAACAAATATCCGAGGGCACTTCAAAATTGTAAAAAAGCAATTTCTCTTGACAGCACTGAGCTTGAATACCAGGATTTATTAGGAGATATTTTTACGGCGGCCAGCCAGTTTGATTCAGCGGCGGTAGTTCTTGAAGGAATTATTAAAGTGGATTCAAACAGGGTGCAAACCTATTATAAACTTGCGCGTATTTATGAAAACTCAAAGCCCCTAAAGGCAATTAAAATTTATAACAAACTTACTTCCATACTTGGCCCCGATTGGAACGTGTTAATACGGGTCGCAGATTTAAATGAAAAACTTGGCCAGACTGACCAGGCTGCTGATGCCTTAAAAAAATTGCTTACAATTGATCCAAGTAATATTAATATTCAAAAACTGCTTACCCAGGTATACCTTAAAGCAAAAAAGTACGATGATGCTTTAAAAGTTGTTAATGATATTATTCAGTTTACCCCTGAAGATCCGGGAGCCCGTCAGTTAAAAGCACAAATTTATATCGATCAAAATGACTGGGACTCTGCAGCCAAGCAATTTGCCGTTATTATGAATCAACCCGATGTTAAATACGATAATAAAGTCCAGATTGGAATAATGTATTTTAATCAATCCCTGAAAGATAGCACTCTTATCCCTGTTACTGAAAAATTCTTTAAAGATATTGATAAAGACTCAACTGACTGGCAAATTAAAATGTACCTTGGTGCAATTTTATATTCGGAGGGGAAAGATTCAGTTGCTGAAAAATATTTTAAAGAAGTAACTGAACTTGCAAGATGGAATTCAGACGGATGGATAAGGCTCGGCGGAATGTATTTTGATAATCAAAAATATGCCGAAGCAGAAAAATTAATGAGAGAAGCAATTGTAAATTTCCCGCAGGATTTTACAATCAATCTTATTATGGGTCTTGCTCTTAGCCAGCAGGGTAAAAATACAGAGGCAAAACCTTATCTGAAAAAAGCTGTAGATATTAATCCGGGTGACCTGAACGCTTTATCAGGATATGCATTTGTTTTAAGCCAGGTAAATGAAAATGAAGACGCGGTAAAATATTTAAAAAAAGCGCTGGCTCTATCGCCTGACAATGTTAATTTGCTCGGAACTCTCGGGCTGGTTTATAATAACATGCACAATGATGCAATGAGCGACAGTATTTATCAAAAGGCATTGGATATAGATTCTACAAATGCTCTTGTTAACAACAATTTTGCGTATGCATTGTCAGAACGGGGAATTCGCCTTGATGACGCTTTGCGGATGATTAAAATTGCAATTAATGCCGATTCTGCAAATTCATCCTATCTTGACACAATGGGATGGGTTTATTTTAAGCTAAAAAAGTATGATCTTGCGAAGGAGTATATTAAAAAAGCGATAAACGCCGGGGGTGAAAGCGCAACTACACTTGAACATCTGGGCGATATAGAATTTAAGATGGGAAATAAAAAAGAAGCTAAAACTCTGTGGCAAAAAGCGTATAAACTAGATACTTCAAATACTGATTTGAAATCTAAAATTGAAAAAGGTGTAATTTGAAAAACATTTCAACCGGGATATTATTAATTCTGCTTTATCTTTTAGTTTCTTTTAACGGTTGTGTCCCGTCAAAGCCAACAGAAGAAACAGAAATCCTTCCATCAGAAAGATTGATCAGTAAGCTTGAATCTAACAGGAGAAAAATTTCCAGTTTTGAAGGATCAGGAACAATTACAGTAAAATCACGGGAATTAAATACGAGCGCAACTTTTAATGTTACTTTAATCAAACCTGATTCAATTTCATTAACAATCATGGGTCCGTTTGGAATTGAACTTGCACAATCTCTCGTAACTAAAGATGAATTTAAATTTTATGATGCACTTCAAAACACGGTTTATGAAGGTGCTACAAGCGAAGATGTGCTTAAGAATATTTTCAGAATTGACCTTTCTTTCAGCGATATGATGGATGCCTTTATAGGTTCTGTTAATTTGACAAAACATCTTTACAAACAACCTACCAAATACCTGGTAGATGGCGACCAGTATGTCTTAACATATGTGGACTCATCAAACGGGGAAATCACTAATTATAAAGTGGATGTTAAAGAACTCGGTATAACTGACTATCAACTCAGCAAAAATGGAAATGTAATCCTGGATGGTAAATATTCCAATTTTAATGATGTAGAAAATGTAGCGGTACCTTACAGTATTGAAGTCAGAAACAGAAGGGAAGATCAGCTTGTAACAATTCAGTACAAGCGTATAAAGGCGAATAATCAAAATGTCTCAATAGATTTTAAACTTCCGGGTGATGCAACAGTAATTAAATGGTAAAAACAAGATTTACTTATTTAATAACAGTAATTGTTTTTTTAGCCGGCTCATTAGCTTTTTCTCAGCAGAAAAAAATAGACGAAAAAAAGAATGAGCTTACTGAAATAAAAAAGCAGATTAATGACCTTGAAAAACAGGTAAACCGGAAAACCCGCAAAGAAAAAGATACCTACTCAACTCTCGCAAATTATAATCAACAAAATTTCCTGCTCAACAAGCTAATCAATAAACTTAAAAAGGAAGAAAGGCAAAAAGAAAAGGAAATTGTAAAAAGTAAAAGCGAAATATCCTCGCTTGAGAAAGAAATTAAAACACTGAAGGAAAATTATTCGAAATACGTGGTTTCAATATATAAATACGGTACACCTGAAGAATTAGAGATGTTGATAAATTCAAAATCATTTCAACAGGCTCTTCTGCGTTTTAAATATCTTCAAAAATTTACTGAAAGAAGGAAGACAGACCTGGAGGATCTAAAAGCAAACATTGCAAAACTAAACAAGTTAAAAGCGCGTCTTGAAAAAGAAAAAAGAGAAAAGAAACTACTTGCTAGAGAAAAAGAAGCGGAAGAAAAGGATCTTTCTGCCAAAATGAAGGAGAGTAATAAAATTCTTGCGGCAATAAAACATGATAAACGGGAATTAAAGAATGAAATTGAGGCAAAGAAAGGGGCCGAAGACAAAATTAAAAATTTGATTGCGAACTTAATTGAAAAAGAAAATAGAAGAAGAGAAGAGGCCGCAAGACTGGCAAACGCTAACGCAAATAAGGAAAAGAATAATGAGTCTATTTCAAATGAAAGTAGTTACGATGTAGATCTCTCGACAAACAATTTTTCATCTTTTTCAGCGTTAAAAGGGAAACTTAACTGGCCGGTACGCAAAGCAACTATTATCAGAAAGTTTGGACAGAACAAAAATAAAAAACTAAATACCGTAACATTAAATTACGGTGTGGATATGAAAGTGTATAACGATATGGATGTAAAAGCTGTTGCAGATGGAGTTGTCTCTGCAATTGATTGGATTCCCGGATACGGAAGCGTTGTGATCGTTACTCACAAAGGCGATTTCAGAACAGTTTACAGCCACCTCGGAGATATTTTTGTGAATGAAGGGGATAAATTAAAAACCGGCAGCCTGATAGGAAAAGTTGGTGAAAGCCTCGAAGGAAATATTCTTCATTTTGAAATCTGGAATGCGCGCGACCACAAGAACCCCTCTGTCTGGCTTGCAAAAAAATAGCTCACTTATATGTAGCATGTGAAGGACAAAGCCAAATATTCCCCTTTAGTCGATTATTCTGATATCCGGGCAAATATGTTGGTATTCTTCGGCATTTTTATAAAATAACCGAATAATATGTCGCCTTTCGTGTTATTTTTAGTCTTTTTATTTAAATATTTTATAAATTTGTAATTAACATTTTGATCATTTTAAACTGAGAAATTATGAAAAAGTTATTACTTCTGGGTGCTGAAGCAATTGCTCAGGGAGCAATTGACGGCGGGATGTCTGGTGTATATGCTTATCCCGGTACCCCATCAACAGAAATTACAGAATATGTTCAGAAGTCTAAATCAGCGTCTGAAAAAAAGATACACAGCAACTGGTCGGTTAATGAAAAAACAGCAATGGAAACTGCGCTTGGTATGTCTTATGCCGGGAAGCGTGCAATGGTTTGTATGAAGCATGTAGGATTAAATGTTGCTGCCGATGCTTTTATTAACTCTGCTATAACTGGTGTAAATGGCGGACTTATAGTTACGGTGGCCGACGATCCATCGATGCATTCATCACAGAACGAACAGGACTCAAGATTTTACGGCAAGTTCGCGATGATCCCGGTTTTTGAGCCGGTCAATCAGCAGGAAGCATATGATATGGCACGTGAAGGTTTCGCACTTTCGGAAAAATATAAAATTCCGGTTTTAATTAGAATTACAACAAGACTTTCTCATTCGAGAGCAGGCGTGGAAACTTCAGATGTGCAGGAACAAAATTCTGTTTCTACTCCGGGAGATCCAATACAGTTTGTTCTGCTTCCTTCCAACGCCAGGAAAAGATATAAAATTTTACTCGAGAACCAGTCTGAATTTGAAAAAATGTCAGAAGATTCAGTTTATAACAAATATTATGAAGGGAAGGATAAATCGCTCGGTATTATTGCCTGCGGTATAAGTTATAATTACCTGATGGAAAATTTTAAAGATAAGGAATGTGATTTCCCGATTCTGCAGATTGGACACTATCCGGCACCTAAAAAGAAAATTGAAAAATTAGTTGACGAATGCAATGAGATATTAGTGCTTGAAGAAGGTTATCCATTAGTAGAAGAACAATTAAAAGGATTACTTAACAGGGGCAAGAAAATTAAGGGGCGCCTGGATGGGACAGTTCCAAGAGATGGTGAATTAAATCCGAACATTGTTGCAGCAGCTCTGGGATTTGAAAAGACCACTGGATTAGCCATTCCATCCCTTGTAGCAAATCGCCCACCAGAATTATGTAACGGATGCAGCCACAGGGATATTTTTAATTCACTGAATGAATCTATGAAAGAGTATGGAAAAATGAGAGTTTTTTCAGACATTGGATGTTATACGTTAGGAGCACTTCCACCGTTTAATGCAATAAATTCCTGCGTTGATATGGGCGCATCAATTACTATGGCAAAAGGTGCTGCAGATGCGGGAC
>Ga0209919_1000581_pt1 | contig 18473 bp, 18 predicted proteins | sample SalPon2A_C_D2_MG_FD_185721 | JGI IMG/M metagenome (GOLD analysis project Ga0209919, IMG submission 185721) | Soil microbial communities from South San Francisco under conditions of wetland restoration - Salt Pond MetaG R2A_C_D2_MG (SPAdes)... | ecosystem: Environmental > Terrestrial > Soil >... | reverse complement strand
ACAAGATTTGGCGAATGCATCAGAGCAAAGATAAACTTCATTCGCTGTTTCATTCCCGAGGAATATGTCTTGACAAGATCCTCTCTTCTTTCATAAAGGAGAAAATCATTCAACAGGGTTTCAATTTTTTCCTTATTGAATGCAACATCACGAATACGTGCAAAGAATTCCAGATTTTCCCAGGCACTAAATTCTTCATAAAGTACAAGGTAGGGTGAAACAAACCCGATATAATTATGAAGTTTTTCAGAGATTATTTCATTGTTATTATGATTATGTATAATCTTTCCTTCAGAGGGTGAACTGAGCCCAGCAATAATTTTTACTAGTGTCGATTTACCGGAGCCATTAGGACCTGATACACCGTAAACACCATTTTCACTAAATTGAAAATTTATACCGCGAAAAATTAATCTTCTGCCAAAATTTTTTGCTACAGAATCTGCCTTAAGAATATAATCACTCATTAAATATTACCAGTTTTCCTTTAATAACATTACCCCCCGCTTTTGTTATATAAACATATACTCCACTTGCCAGTTTCTGATTGCTATTACTTCTTCCATTCCAGGATACTACCGGGTGACCAACATTATTAAAGACTCCGAGAATTGAAGTATACACAAGATTCATAGAAGAAGAATAAATATTCAGATCTGCACTACCCGTATTATTTGAAGAAACGGGGATATAAATTATTGAACCTGTTTTATTATATATAAACGGATTGGGATAAGCGTATTGAATTTCTGTCAGAACCGGTGGATTTACTGTTGTGTCATTATTTACAAGAACATTGTTCAAAAATTCAGAAGACAACCAACTGGAAGATTTTGACACACTCAGGTTTGCGGAATATTTGTTAGAAATCTTAATACTTCCGCTGCTCAGATCATTAAATAAAGAATAAGTAAATGATTCAGTACTGCCCGGGTTGCTTATAGCGGTTTGGTAATCAATATTTGAAATTTGCACTATCAATGTATCACCGTTTGCCTGGTTTGTAAAACTTATAAAATTATTTGTGGTTGGTTTTGTGTTTACCTGCACAACTTTTGAGGGGGGGGTAAAAGCTACTGAAGATATCGTACTCATTAAAGGATATTTTGCAGCATCCAGAAAGTACATACCGACCTTTGTCCTGTAATTTGTATAATATGTCCAAACTCCAAAATCCTGAAAAGCTTTTGCGAATGATGAACCTTTTTCAACTAAACTACTGTTTACTGCAGCCAATGCATTTTGAGAAGGCATCAATTCCCATTCCCTCTTAATAATAGCGTAGCCATAATTCATTTTCAGGTAAATATCCCAGATAGCCATATTATACCCGCTCTGTCCTGCAAATCCTAATGATGATCGGCTGAAATAAGAGGGCAGATACTGAAAATAATCAGGAATAGATGGATAAACGAATGTCTCCATTGCAGTAGAGGTTAATTCATAAAAGAAAATATCGGTGTCCCTGTAAATATAATTACCAATCTGAATCCCATGATGAAACTCGTGGGCCACAGTAACTTTTGCCGCATTGATTCCTGTTGTATAAAATCCGGCAAAATCATCATCAATTTCCATATAGGAATAATATCTATTGCTACCGCTTACAATTTCAGTATCAAAATTTGTTTGCCCGTAAAGCGAACCAAGATTGTCTATGTAGATGTCATACTTGTTCTCTCCATCAATAGCCGCATCGCCGGGGGGTGCCGGGTATCCTAAATATCCAACTTCAAAATCATAAGCTGAATCTGCAGCAATTGCAAACTGGTTAACATCATAAGCAGGGGGAGGATTGCTACCACCGGGTTTATAAAAGTGTATTCGGAAATAGCCTTTAGGTGAAACTATACTTGTATCAGTTGCAGGGCGCTGAAGAATCTTTTGCAATTTTGCCTGTTGATCGGGAGAAAAAAGTTTTAGATTCATTCTTATAATATTTACAAGTCCAAAACCGCATTTCTCGTGTTCTTCCTGCACCATATTTTGGCCGCCTTGTGCAGTTGTTTGATTTACTGTATTGCCCTCTCTTAACCCGATGTATGTATTATATAACGAATCAAGGCTGGAACGGGAATATTCCTGTGCAAAAATAGCAGTAGCCGAAATTAAAAATATTATAAGTATGTTTTTTTTCATTGAGTTAATTGTTTTATTTTAATGCATCTATCAACAGAATCAGTGTAAACAAAGCTATAACTTCTATAATTCATATTCTTAATAAAATAGTCCAGAACATTACTGCCCACGGCTATATTAGTAACCACTATTTTTCTACCCCTTTTAATAAAATCGATCCTGTGGAGAGCACTTTCATCGGGCACATAAATAAAAAGCCTTTTCAAACCACCCGGTTTTAGTTCACCAAAAAATAACAGATTTTTGTTTTTAATCCTAAAATGATCTGCTAAATCTTTGTTCACTACAACTGAAGGAGAATTTTCATTGGACAGAACTACAAAATACGATTTTTGAGTTTCAAAGAAATTAACTGATGTGGCTTTTTCATTATTAAAGAAATCTCCAGCAAATGAATTCATTAAAGTTGTGTCCTTCATACCCAGGCTATAATACCTTATCGCATTTTTAAAATGATTAGCCAGCGTCGATCTAAACAGAACCTGCGAGTTATTATTTCTTTGCCAGTAAAATAATTCCGGACCATTTATTACCGTTAGGTTAGAGGCCAGAACATTTGATGCTATATCCGGGAAATCCCTGGAAACATATCTTGAGTCCCTGATAAAAAATTCGCTTAGTCCCAGAGCTTCTTTCTGCATATAGGAAACATAAATTTTAGAATTAAATCCAGTAACAGGAAGAATTTTCAAGTCTGATATTTTACCCGGAGTGTAAAGTGAATTTCTTTCAATTTTCCCATTTTTAAAATTATATGAAATGACTTCTATTAATTTCTTCCCGGGTGTATAACAATAAAAGGTTTTAATTCCTATATTCGTATTATCTGCGAGAATCATTTTCTGCTTTTCGAATAACCTTGTTCTGTAAAGTGTCCATGGAATACCGGAATTATTTCTTACTACAAGTTTCAGGTAATTATTAAAATTATCAATAAAACAGATATCATTTATCCCGTTATTATCCGTATCAAAATATGAAATTGCCCCGGGCTCAGCTCCCAGCGAAAGGCTAATATCATCAGTAAGCGATTGTATTCTGCTGATTGTATAAAGATATCCTTCACTGCTTAACAAAGCAATTCCATTTAGAAACCTGCTGTAGTAAGGTATCAGATCGCACAGCTGTTCTTTGTGATAGTATATAACTTCCGGATAAAATTCAGTTTCATCTTTTGCATATAATATTGAAAGCAGTCCTTCATCTTTGTTGAGATATGCAATATCAATTTTCCCATCACGATTAAAATCACCGGGAATAATTTTAGTCGGATAAAAATCGGTTTCAAGCTTTATTTCCTGATCATAAGAGCCTACGGAATCGCCATAAAATATATTTATATTTTTACCTGAGCTATAAATAAGATCATTAAACTGGTCAAGGTTTACATCAAAACTCTGGAGTGCGTTTATCTGGTCATTAATCTTTATAGTTCTTGTTTTATTAAATTCTCCCAATCCGTTATTATAATAAAAATCAATAGAGCGATTGATCAGGTTAAAGGCTACTATATCAGGATAAAAGTCGCTATTAACATCAGCAAAAAGAGCATTGGAATAACTACCCTTTTCAGTAATTTTTTCCTCTTTAAATTTATCCTTATTCAGATATAATATTGAAAGCCCCTTAAATGCACTTCCGGAAATAAGAAAACAGTAATCTCCTCTATCGTCAACACTTGCATAGGAAATATTTTCGGGATAAGAATCAAACTTATAAACATTTCTAAGCAAGGGCCTTCCTGTAGAAGTAAAGTCGTAAATACCAACCTCTCTGTTTTTCCTCGAAGTAAAGGCGTAGCCGGTTATTTTATTCTGAGAATCTGTTATATCTATTATCTTTGAAATTTCTATTGGAAGAAAATATTTTTCCTGCTTGCTAATACTTCCACTTTTGTCACCTGTCAGTGCCAGGAGTTGCTTTCTTTCAGGGTTGAATAAGATTAGGTCTGTGTGTGAGTCATGGTTAAAGTTGAGGGAAAATACCGAGGTAAAATTAGAGTCTACTTTAAAGCTGTTGAATTTACAAAACCCGTTAATTGGAATTTGCGCAAACGATTCGTTTATAATGAACAGGAACAGGATCAGCAGAAATGAGCTAACTTTTTGTAGCCCTGTTTTTAAGCCTGTTATCTCTCCTCTGCAAGGCTTCTTCATATCGTCTCTTTTCTTCCGATGTTTCCGGAATTGCTTGAATTGCTTTAACTGGATTTCCGTCTTTATCTACATTTACAAAAGTAAGGTAAGCAGTATTTGTATGTATTTTTATTCCTTCTCTAAATGTTTCTGCAAAAACCTTTACCCCCACCTCCATAGAGGTGCTGAATACCCTGTTGATAGACGCTGTTAAAGTCACAGCATCTCCAAGATTAATAGAATGGATGAAATCAATCCTGTCAACAGAAGCGGTAACACAAACGCTGTTGTTATGCTTTGATGCACAAAGTGCGGCACAAACGTCAATCCATAACATAAGCTGCCCGCCAAGCATTTTGCCTAATTGGTTTGTATGGTTAGGCAAAACCAGTTCGGTCATCGTAATTTGCGATTCGCTTGTTTTTTTAGCCTGTGCCATTAATTTTTAGAGGACAAATTTGATTGAAGTTCTGTTTTTAGATTTTCAATTTCTTTTACGTTCTGATCATCAGGATAACGGTCAAGAAATTTTGCAATTTCATCAAGAGCCTCAGAATTATTATTCTGGTCAATAAGCAATTTAATCTTATTATACTGGGCCATTGCTGCATATTTAGTGTCGTGATAATCTTCCACAACATTAGTATAGTACATTAACGCCGCTTTATTAAAATCCATCGTTTCATAAAGTTCTGCAGTGTTAAATTCTTTGTGTGCAAGTTTGTCATTTAATTCAACAATTTTTTTCTCGGCGTCTTTAACTTTATCGTTTGTCGGAAAGAAATCTATGAATGCCTGGAATTCCGAAATCGCTTTCTTTGTATACTGCTGCTCCAGTCTGTAATCCGGTGACAATTCGAAATAACATTGAGCAAGCATATACTGTGAAACAGGTACAAACTCACTTGCGGGCATTGTCTTAATCAGTTTGCTGAATTCATATGCTGCAAGAATATATTCGTTGCGTTCGTAGCGTGTTTCTGCGAGATAATATTGTGCATCATCAACAACAGCGTTTCCGGGATATTGCAGAATAATTGCCTGAAATTCCTGAACAGCGTCAAGATAACTTTCATCATGATACAATTTTAATGCGTAATCCAATCGCTGTTGCGCTGTATAATTACTTGTGTTAACGGATGATGAGCATCCCCATAAAAGCAGGGAAAAAGAGATTAAAAATAGGAATTTTTTCATTTTTTCAGGCTAATTTATTGAAATATAAGTTACAATTATAACGAAATTCTCACAGGCTTCAAAGGTAATAATCAAAGCATATTTAGTGAATTTTATTGGTGCAGGTTCAAAATATCACAAAACCCACACTCCCTTTATTTGCTTCTAACAGTAAAAAATAAAATAACTGCCAGTGCGGCGCTACCAATAGCAATTACAGGTTCAAACAGACTCGAAAAAAAAGGCTCTGTCGGCAATTCATCCTGAGTAAAGGGGTAAGTTGGATTTTGCAGTGAGGTAATATCATCTACAGCCACAGAATCTATAACAGCCAGATTAAATTTCCCGGGGACTGAATTACTGCTTTCAATCGAATAATTTCCTTTCAGGTTTACAGTCCTGGTGACATAATAACTTCCAAATATCCCTTCCTTGAACATATCTCCATAATGTACACTGGCATCTTCAATACTATACTCAATAATATTAGCCGATGAATTTGATATTGTTTTTCCAAGTCTTGCAAAGTCCAGTACTACCTGGTTTCGAAATACAGAAAAGGCATCACTGGTATTATAATTTAATAAGATAGTTTTTTCCGTCGATAAAATATTATCATTAATTTTTACTACAGAAGAGTCAACTAATTGGTTCAAAACTTCCAGATTTGTTTTTGTCTGGGCAACTGAAGCAGACTCAAGCAATAATAAAATTAACCCGAGATAGATTGGAATGCTTTTATAATATTTAATTTGTTTATTCAATATTTTGATAATTAACTAAACCGGCCCACTTAATTTTACATTGTCTGTGCAATTTTCTGTAATCTCTTTACTCTTTCTTCCATTGAAGGATGAGTTGAAAATAATTTCATTACTCCGCCACTACGAAGAGGATTTACAATAAACATATGTGCTGTAGCAGGTCCAACATTATCAAGTTGTTTCATACTACTGGCAGCGGATATTTTTTCAAGTGCTGAAGCCAGCGCAAGTGGTTTTCCTGAGATTTTAGCTCCACCCTCATCCGCAGCAAATTCCCTGGATCGTGAAATTGCAAGTTGTAGTAAGGTTGCTGCAATCGGAGAAAGAATAATTAAGACCAAACCTGCCAACCCGTCATTATCTCTGCTGCTTCCCCGCCCGGAAAACAGCATTGCCCACCCGGCCATTTGTGCAATAAAAGTAATTGTACCGACCATTGTCGCTGCAATTGTTCCGGTCAAAATATCTCTGTGTTTAACGTGTGCAAGTTCGTGCGAAAGCACCCCCGCCAACTCATCGTTGTTCAGGCCCTGTAAAATTCCCGTTGTTGCTGCAACTGCCGCGTGTTCTGGATTTCTGCCGGTTGCAAATGCGTTGGGAGTAGGATCATTAATAATATATACTTTAGGCATAGGGAGTTCTGCATTTTGTGCAAGTTCCGAAACCAGGTTGTAAAATTTGGGCGCTGATTCAGGAGTGACTTCCTGCGCGCGGTACATTTTGAGGACTATTTTATCGGAATACCAGTATGAGCCAAAATTCATTGCAAGGGCAAAAACAAATGCAATGATAAGGCCTGTCTGTCCGCCAAGTATTCCACCTACCAGCAGGAACAGCCCCATCATTACTGACATTAAAAATACGGTCTTAAGTGTGTTCAAATTATTATCTCCAAAATTTTGTCCATCTAAAATTAAGCAAACCCATAAGTTCAAGCAATATAAGAAAATTGTCGTATTTTAACTCTCATATCCATAATAATGTTTCCGGTTTGCTTGTAATAGATCAATTAAATCCCGACTTTATAATTAAGTCTAATTTATCAGAAATCAATAAAAAAGTGATTTATGGGAGGGGCAATGAAAATTTTAATAATAGGTGCTACCGGTGGAACCGGGAAAGAGTTAGTCAAACAGGCACTGGGGAAAAATTATGCTGTAACTGCTTTAGTGAGAAATCCAAAAAACCTAAATATTAAAGATAATAACCTGAATATATTAAAAGGTGATATTCTTGACCCTGCAATAGTTAATAAAGCTGTTAATGATCAGGATTGTGTAATTTCTGCTCTCGGACACAAGAAATGGTTTCGCCCTACTAATATTCTTTCTGAAGGTACAAAGAATATCATAACCTCAATGAATAAATATAATGTCAGCAGATTTATATGTGAGACCTCATTAAGTGTTAGCAGCAGTTTTGGAAAAATGGGTTTGTATTACACATTTTTCACGATTCCGATTATTCTTCAATTTTATTTCTGGGATAAATACAGGCAGGAAAAAATCATAAAAGAAAGTTCCGTTGACTGGACAATTGTCCAGCCCGGTGCTTTGAATAACCGCAAACCAAAGGGGAAATGGAAAGAAGGCGACAAAGTCGGAAATTATTTGTGGACAGTGGGAATTTCCCGTGCAGACGTTGCTGATTTTATGTTGAGCCAAATCGATGATAAAAGATATATCCGGGAAACTGTAGGGATATCCTGGTAAAATTTTAAAAATTCAACGTTCCTTTAATTGAGAACTAATAAATGGTAACTAATGGCTGAATTAAAAACAAAGAAAAATAAAAAAAGTGTGATATAATTTTCAATTCTGTCGTTAATTCTATTAAGTATGAGTAAAATGGAATTTAGCCTCAAAATTATTGACATAAGAATACAATAGTTCTTAAATTTAAGTGCGCAATAATTAGAATGGGGGTAATTATGAGCACTTTAAGACAGGCCGCTAATGAATTCCTGTCTCACAAAAGTATTGCTGTTGCAGGGGTCTCTCGCAAAGGTGATGCAGCCGCAAATGTCATCTATAAAAAATTAAAAAATACAGGATACCAGGTTTTTCCTGTAAATCCGTATGCTGATGAGATTGACGGCGACACCTGCTACCCGAGTCTGGACGCTTTACCCGAGAAAGTTGATGGAGTTGTAATTGGCACCAGTCCGGATATTTCCGAACAATTAGTTGAAGACTGCGCAACACTGGGAATACAACATGTCTGGATTCACAGCACATTCGGAAACGGAAGTTACAACGAAGGAGCTATTAAAAAAGGGAAAGAACTGGGATTAAATATTATTCCGCGAGGCTGCCCGATGATGTTTTGTGAACCAGTTGACGTTGCACATAAATGCTTCAGGTGGTTCTTCGGTGTTACGGGCAAACTTCCGAAAGAAGTTTAACTTTCAAAAACATTAAACCGCCGGATTAATATTTCCGCAGCGCATAAACCAATTTAACCGCTAATCATTCTGAAGCCGTGATTTTTACGGAAAGTATTTACTTTGCATTTGTTATTAAAAAGTAAATACGGGGAAACGAATGATGAAAAACAGTTTATCAAGAGCGCTGTCAGTAAGCCTGATAATATTTCTATTCTCAAGTTTATCTTATAATCAAACTACCAAGACCGATACAACCTACATAAACTTCCATAAGGTTGATAAAGCCTGGCAATACAGCAAAGGGAAAAACGTAAAAATTGCCATACTTGACTGGCTTTTTGATATGAGTCCAAAAGCTTCAAAAAAATATATAAACCCAATTTCACTGGTTCCGAGACAGCCAATCGGAGAATTAAAACCATGGCACGGTGAATGGATGGCGGAAATAGTTCATAATATTGCGCCTGACGCAAAAATAATTCCAATCCGTGCTCGTCCCAGAAGCAAAAAAAGCGATAACAATTCACCGGTTGACCGACCTTATGAAAAGTATATAATAGAGGGGATTAAATACGCGGCCGATCATGGCGCTGCCGCAGTTACTAGTTCTATGGGCCCGTTGCGCCAAACTCCGGAACTTATCGAAGCCATTAATTATGCTAAAAAGAAGGGAACTGTATTTATAGACGTCCATCCTGAATATCAAGATTTCAAAAATAATAAACTTGTGTTCTGTGATTCAACTGAACTCAATTCCCTTATTATTCATCCGGGCATAGTCTCTGTTCCTGCACACCCATATACAAAAACGGCTGAAATGTGGAGAGATGTTTACACCTGGCCTTACGACATAAACCCTGTTTTCAAAGACGGTTGGGGTTTCTCAAATGCTCCGCCTATTGTAGCAGGGGTTGTTGCTTTGATGAAAAGCGTAAATCCAAAACTCAGTGTGAAAGAAGTTAAAAATATCCTGATAAAAACTTCTGTATTAAAAAACGGTTTTAATATTATCGATGCTGAAGAGGCTGTTAAAAAAGCAATTGAGTTAAATAAATAACGTTGTGAAAAGACAGATGTGTCTCAATTTCATTTTTATGAATAATAATTTAGCTGTCATTCTGAACCTGCCTTTGCCGGCAGGCAGGTTTATTTCAGAATCTAATAAAACAATGGGATCCCGAATCAATCCGCCGGGGCGGACGGGATGACACGTGGTGAAATTGAGACACTTATAAAAAGTGTTAGAGTTAGGTTTTCATAATAATATTTCTAAATTATTCAGGGTATAATAAATACGTTTATGCTTTTTTATTAGAAGATTATTTATGAAATCAATCTGGACACAAATTGTAACGGGAATTGTCCTGCGTCAAAAGAATAAATCAAGCGGGGTAAAATCTCCGCGTCCGGACAAGGATTTTAAAAAGAGACTCTATGAAGCAAGTGTTACAGCAAAATATTTATTAATTGACGCTTTATTAATTATTTTCGGAATTTTTTCGGCCGGATTCGGTTTGAAAAGTTTCCTGCTACCAAACCAGTTTATTGATGGAGGCGCTACGGGTATTTCACTATTATTTACAGAAATATCAGGTGTCTCTCTGTCCTTGTTAATTATCGCTGTAAATATTCCTTTTATAATTTTCGGATATAAAGTTCTCGGCAGGAAATTCGTTCTTAAAACTTCACTGGCAATTCTGGGTCTTGCACTGGCAGTAGCTCTTGTGCCCTACCCCCAGATAACTAATGATAAATTACTTGTTGCCGTATTCGGTGGTTTTTTTCTAGGCGCCGGTATTGGACTTTCTGTCAGAGGCGGAGCTGTTATAGATGGAACCGAAGTGCTTGCAATTTTTCTAAACAGAAAAACCACGCTGACTGTCGGTGATATAATTTTAATAATTAATATTATCATCTTCTCTGTTGCAGCATATTTGCTATCAATTAATACTGCCCTGTATTCAATTTTGACCTACCTTGCTGCATCAAAAACAGTTGACTTTATTATAGAGGGAATTGAGGAATACACCGGTGTTACAATTGTCTCAGACAATTATGAAGAAATCAGGCAGATGATTCTGGAAAAACTTCAGCGCGGTGTCACCTTATATAAAGGTGAAAAAGGGTTAACAAAAACAGGCGTGAAGAATAATGAAATTAAAATTATTTTTACGGTCATTACACGGCTTGAAATCAGGAACCTCAATACAGAAATAGAAAAAATTGATCCGAACGCCTTTGTAATAATGAACAGCATCAAAGACACAAAAGGTGGAATGATAAAAAAACGGCCCCTCAAATAAACTTCATAGCTATTTCAAGTTATATTTTATAGATTTTAGTAGCAGAACTAAAAACGGGGAAAAATGAAAAGGACATATTCCGGCGCTTTAATATTTTTGTTATTATTTTTTTTAAACGGATGTGAATATCTCAGTTCTGATCCGGTTTACAAAACATTGCCAGTCGAAGGAAAATTATTATTCAATTTTTCCGAATCATATGAAAATTATTATAAGGCCGGCATACCGGTAATTTATTTCAATCTCAAAACGGAAAAAGAATATGGCTGCGTTAACTATAATATAAGCACTGATATAAATTTATCAGGGAATAACCTGGATGTTTATATAAAAGGTATCCAGGCACCAAACATTTGTATGACAGCAATTGGTCCGGCCACTTCAAGCACTTCTCTTGATATACCGGCAGGAAATTATAAATTGATTTTACATGATGATAATTTTTCTGATGCATACCACTTTTCTGTTTCCAATAAATCCATAACAATAGACCAAGATAATTATACTGAGACAAAACCAATGTACAGGGTAAACTGGCGATATCCCAAAAACTCCTTTGTTTACCTATGCGGAAGTTTAACGGAAGATTCATCTATCTGTAATGATTTTCTTGATACTTTAAAATCCCGGATAAGCCTTCAGGAATTTACATTTCCCGATTCAGGAAAAATCCCCTACCCTACAGCATCACAGGGCCATTATTATGATATGCCGGCAAGGTATTTCTACTACAAAGATGAAACTGATTTTAATAAAATCGGCGATATTCTAAAAGACTATAAAGACAAATACCTGCAAAATAAATCGGGATATGGGATTCAAATTATTAACTGGTTCAATAAAAAGTTCTATAGCTGGTTATTGTAAAAAAATTAAGGAGGTAATTTGCTGAAGATCATTTTAATATGGTTTGGCTTGCTTTTATTGGCAATAATAAATGGCACAATAAGGGATTTCGCATACCCGAAAATATTAGGCGAGCACCGGGCACACCAGATTTCTACAATCACATTACTAATTCTGATGTCAATTTATTGTTATATTATTTTTGGTAACTGGAAACTGAATTCTTTGAATGAAGCCATAACTATCGGAATAATCTGGCTGTTATTAACATTGGCCTTTGAGTTTTTATTCGGGCATTTTGTTAGCAAGAAAGATTGGAATATACTTTTAAAAGATTATAATATCTTTCAAGGAAGACTCTGGATTTTAATTCCTGTTTGGACGGCAGCTATTCCATCTATATGCTACGAGCTTCTTAACTAATTTTCTCTAACAATATATAAGCCGGAATATGAGATTATTTAAAGCTATTTCATTCACCCTGATATTTATTTTTACGGGATGCACCAGAGGCCAGCTATTTACCCAAAACTCTTCTGTCAGTATTAATGTTGGGCAAAATCCTTCTAAAGTAGTTGCAGCTGATTTAAATAAAAATGGTTTCAATGATTTAATCATAACCACTTCTGCTGGCCTTTCCGTTTTACTAAACGATGGCAAAGGTAATTTTACCAACGTAACAGGTTCTCCTTTTGCAGCAGGAAATCAACCAGCAGATATTGCCGTGGCAGATTTTAATAATGACAGTAATCCTGACGTTGCAATTCCAAATCATGAAAGCAACGAAGTAACAATTCTTTTCAGCGATGGGAATGGAATATTCAGACAAGCACCCTATCATTCCTTAGAAATGGATTTTAATCCACACGCACATAGTGTAGCGGCGGGTGATTTTAACAATGATGGAAATATTGATCTTGTGCTAACGAGTTTTCTTGGAGCTGAACTATTCATTGTATATGGCGATGGAAATGGAAATTTTTCCAGCAAACCAGTTCGCTATGCGGTTCCGCATTTTCCTTATAGAAATGTGATTGTAAACGACATTGATAAAGACGGAAACGATGATATCATTACACCTGCAAATAACAGAAATTCTATTACTGTTTTACTCGGGGACGGTAAAGGAAATTTCAGTCCCGCTAAATATTCTCCGGTTGCAATTGGAGAGAATCCTTTTTTTGTAACTAACGGCGATTTTAATAATGATAAGTTTCTTGATATTGCAGCAGGTAATTTTGATGCAGGTACACTTACAGTACTGAAAGGAAATAAAGAAAATAATTTCGATCAAACGGAATCAAAAACATTCAGGATTGGGCAAAAACCTGTGTGTATGGCAACCGGAGATTTGAACAATGACGGAATAATTGACCTGGCCTGTGTGAATTATGCCAGCAATGATATTTCAATTTTGCTTGGCGATAAAGACAATTTATTTAAGGATCAAGTATTAAATATTCCTGTTGGAAATGCACCTTACGGAGTTGCAATAGCAGATTTGAATGGCGATAATAAAGCGGATATTGTTACAGCAAATTTTGAGAGTAATAATATTACGATTTTATTTAATACCGGTAAAAATTGATCTTCAAAAAATTAAATTGAAGCCATTGAATATGAAAAATAATAATGATGAAGTAAATCCCTGGTTAAATATTCCTGCTTCAGATTATGAAAACCATATGGATAGCCCAAATGTTGGACAGCTAAAATTCCTTAACAATTTATTTAAGGATATTTTAAGAAAATATAATCCCGGATCGTTATTTGTTCCCGGCTGTACAACCGGCAATGGTTTTGAGCATATAGATTTTAATATTACAAAAAAAGTCCTGGCAGTAGACATTAATGCCGAATACATAAAAATTTTACGTGAACGATTTCATTCCAAACAGGATAAAATAGAAACAGTCTGCACTGACTTAAACGGTTTTGATTTCAGTGATAGAAAATTTGATTTAGTATACTGTGCCTTAATTTTTGAATATGTTAACTCTGAATTGTTATTGGGGAAAATAAATAGCACACTGAATGATAATGGCCTGATGACGGTTTTACTTCAACTTCCACACAAATCTTCTCCAGCAGTTTCAGAGTCAAACTTCAGTTCGCTTCAAAGTCTTGAAGGATTTATTAAAAGGCTGCAACCGGAAGACTTTAAGAAAGCAGCAGTTTCAAATGGATTCCGGTGTAGCTCAGAAAATATTTTTACATTGAAATCAGATAAGACTTTCTGGTTCGGGACATTTGGAAAAATGTAAATGGAAATAATAATTGATAAAAAATACCGGCTTAAAAAACTGCATTATTGGCTTAAGTATGAATTGTCTACTTCTACTTTATTGTTACTAAGTTGGTTATGGATTTTAGCAATAGGTCTTGCAACAGCGGCGGCAATTATTTTTACACCGTTTATGTTAACAATTCTTTTTAAAGAGAAAAAATACGGCTGGATTATATTCTTCGTTATAATTGTTATTCTTCCAGCAGCTTCTGCTATAATATATTTTTTAAACTCTGACTACCTGCAAATATTAGCATTGGTTCCACTCGTTTTATTTTATTTCTATTGTTTCCTTTTAAGAATTACAATCCACGAGTGGCTATCTTAATTTCTATTTTATGTCCGGGAAGTTTGCCGGCGATTTTCTGTACTTAGTCCCCTGCTCATATGAATAAGCAAATTTAATCAGTGTCGGCTCGCCAAAAAGTCTTCCAAAGAAGGTTATCCCAACCGGTAAATTTTCTTTCGTATATCCAATCGGCACTGTTATAGCCGGCATACCGGTCTGCGGAGAAAGTATCTGGCTGTTGTCTCCATCGGGACTTGTCATATCACCAACTTTCCTCGGCTGGTTACTCCATGTTGGATAAACGATAGCATCAACTTTATATTTATCCATTTCTTTGATAACTGCATCACGGAAATTTATATTTTTTTCAGTATGATATAAATCAAGAACAGGCGGTCTTCTGTCCTGCGGAGGTGTAGTATGTTTTAATTCATCTTTAATTCCGTCTTCCACATAAGGCAAGTACAAACCCGATTCATAAATATCTTTCAATGTTTTATAAGGTGCCTTTTTCCCCAACGAAGCTAAATAATTGTTCAAATCGTACTGAAATGTAGATTGCCAGATGTCCTCAATTAATTTATCGTAGTCAGGAATATCAAACGGAGTGATAACGGTAGCACCCTGTTTTTTTAATTCATCCACTGCACGCAGAAATATTTTTTTAATTTGGGGATCGATTGTTTTTGTGTTGATATATCTCGTAAAGACTGCAATTCTCGCTCCCTTCAAACCGTCTTTTTGATGAAATTTTGTATAATCCTTCGGAATTTTTCCTTGCGACATTTTTGTGATCGGATCTTTGGGATCGTACCCCGAAATTACCTGCAAAACCTTTACTGCGTCTTCAACAGTTCTTGCAAGCGGACCCCCGATATCATTTCTTGAGTACAAAGGAATAATTCCGTCCCTGCTTGTAAGTCCCATTGTTGAACGGATGCCCACAAGTCCGCAGTGTGAAGCCGGTCCGCGGATAGAATTCCCCGTATCACTTCCCATCCCGAGCACTGCAAAATTTGCTGAAACTGAAGCTGCTGTTCCTCCGCTGGAGCCTGCGGGTACACGGCTTAAATCGTAGGGATTTCTCGTAATTCCGGCAATCGAACTAATTGTTACCACGTTGCTGAAAGCCCATTCAGCCATGTTAGTTTTGCCGAGAATAATCGCACCAGCCTCGCGGAGTTTTTCAACCTGGTAAGCATCGTCAGGTGGAATCGAGCCTTTCATCGCCAGCGATCCTCCCGCCGTCTGTAAATCATATGTGTCAAAATTATCTTTCACCAGGATAGGTATTCCCTGCAAAGGAAGAAGCTTTCCCGTTTTCTTAAATAATGCATCAAGAGAATCTGCTGTTGCAAGCGCGTGTTCATTTAATACCACAATTGAATTTAATCTAGTTGACTGATCGTATTCTTTTATTCTCTTTAAATACATCTCAACAAGTTGATGTGCTGTCAGTTCGCCCGACCTGTAGCTCTGATGTACTTTTGCAATTGTTGTTTCAAGAATTTGAAAATTTTGATGAGTCTGCGGTAAAGCAGTAAAACAAAATGATAAAATCAGAATTACGGTGAATAACTTATTCCTTAACATTGGATTTGTTCCTTTAGTTTTGAAGGCTTTATTCAAATTAAATTATTAAAGGCATTTAGTCAAAAAGTAAATGATAATATCAAATCGTTCACAAAGCTTGTCATTCTGAGTCCTGGTTTACCGGGGCGAAAAATCTAAGATCACCATAAGATTCTTCGAGCATCCGTTTGAAAACGGATTCCCTCAGAATGACAATAATAAATTCTGTTATTTAGATTTAATCACCGGTCATAATTTATTTATTGCTAATAATACGTTTAAGTGTTAGCTTGATTTTCATAATCACCCTTCTGATAAAGATCATACTAAAAAAATATCCGGAGTAATAATGAGACAAATTAAAATTGCCTTATTCCTTTCAACTATTTTCATTTTAGGAATTTTAAGCGGCTGTCAATCAAATGAACTATCACCGCACGAAGGGTACATAAATGTTACCGGCGGAAAGGTCTGGTACAAAGTTGTGGGCAGCGGTGACAAAACTCCCCTGGTATTATTACACGGCGGACCGGGCGTGCCGAGTTATTACCTAAACCCGATGGAACCGCTGGGTGATGAAAGGCCCATAATTTTTATCGACCAGCTCGGCTGCGGAAGATCGGACAGAATTACTGATACTACACTAATGACAGTTCCTGCTTACGTAAAAGAATTAAAGGAAATTCACGACTCTCTTGGGCTAAAGGATTTTTATATTTTCGGAAATTCCTGGGGATCAATTTTAGCTACCGAGTATTATTTCGCTCACCCGGAAGGTATAAAAGGATTAATTCTGAGCGGACCGGCACTCGATATTCACCGCTGGTCTGAAGACGCGGATACTTTAATCGCAACTTTGCCGGATTCACTTCAGAAAGCAATTCGCGTAAATGAAAAGAACGGCACTTACGATTCACCCGGTTACAAACAGGCGATAGATTATTATTACAATCTTTACGTTGCCCGTAAACATCCCTGGTCAGCCGATCTTGACAGCGCGTTTGCACAGACCGGAGTCAATGTTTATCTGCATATGGATGGTCAGAGCGAGTTTACTTTATCAGGTAACCTTAAAGATTATGACGCAACCGGTAAACTAGGCAATATAAAAGTGCCGACACTTTTTATGGGAGGAGAGTACGATGAGGCACGACCCGGAACGGTACGTTACTACGCAAGTCTTGTTCCCGGTTCTCAGGTTGCAATAATTCCGGGTGCGGGTCACATTACAATGCACGATAACCCGGACGCCAATAATAAGGCGGTAAGAGATTTTCTGCATGGGATAGAGAAGTAAGTAAAACCTGAACTTTTTCAAACTCAACCCCCTGGCCCCCTTCTCTTATTAAGAGAAGGGGGAATTGAAGGGGGATGAGTTAATAATGATCCGAATATTATATCATAAAACAAGGTCAATTATATAAGGATAATATATATTTCAGTATTAAAAGAAACCAAATATATTTTAAAGGAGAACACATGCCACTCAACGAATCATTTATCAATGAACTTAATTTTGAAAAACTCTCAACAAGAAAAATTCTTGAAAGAGTACCTATGGATAAAGCCGACTGGAAGCCTCACGAAAAATCTATGTCGCTTGGAAGACTTGCTTCACACGTTGCAGAAATACCAGACTGGATTACACATACTCTTACCAAAGATGAACTTAATTTCAACACAGGTGAATGGGAACCTGTTGTCTTCAAGACAAGCAAAGAAATGCTGGATTATTTTGACAAAAATGTTGAACTGGCGCTTAAAGCTCTTTCAGAAACCAGCGACGAAAAAATGCACACGAACTGGGCTTTAAAAATGGACGGAAACGTTCTATTTGAAATGCCGAAGATACAGGTTCTTCGTACGTGGGCATTTAACCATCTTGTTCACCACCGGGCACAGCTTTCTGTTTATTTGAGGCTTAATAATATTTCTGTGCCCGGAGTTTATGGTCCGAGTGCGGACGAAGGATAATTTATAATTTTTTTGCCCGGTTTTATTAATTGAAATCGGGCAATATTTGTGCAATCTTCACTTTTTACTATCTAACTTTTGAATTGTTAGAATCTTGCCTTTATTTCATAATATCCTTAAATAAGGTGAGGAATTTTTAGGAATTTATGAAAAAATCTGCATCGCTTTTAATAGTTTTATTATTGCTCACCGGCAATTCTGTTTTTGCTCAAAAAACCTACGATTTTTTAAGAATCGATATGAGCGCACGTGCCGCTGCACTGGGCGGGTCGTTTGTTTCGAGCAATGATGATATAGATGTAATCTTTTATAATCCTGCCGGATTAAAAATGCTTAAGGGCAGTCCCGCATCATTTTCATTTGTTAAATACCTGCTGGATATAAATCTTGCCGGTGTTGCATACTCCCAGGAAGTCGGTGACCTTGGAAGATTCGGTGCAGCAATTCAATATATCAATTACGGTTCCTTTACTGCGCGTGATGAATTCGGAAACAATACCGGCGAATTTAAAGCCGGCGATCTTGCGATGATACTGGGTTACGCAAATTCACTTGCAGAAAATTTCTACTATGGTGCTAATATAAAATTTATTTATTCAAGT
>Ga0209919_1000578_pt1 | contig 18493 bp, 15 predicted proteins | sample SalPon2A_C_D2_MG_FD_185721 | JGI IMG/M metagenome (GOLD analysis project Ga0209919, IMG submission 185721) | Soil microbial communities from South San Francisco under conditions of wetland restoration - Salt Pond MetaG R2A_C_D2_MG (SPAdes)... | ecosystem: Environmental > Terrestrial > Soil >... | reverse complement strand
ACAATCAAAAAAAGAATGGATTTCATTATTAGTATTACTCCGAATTTTAGTATCCCTAAATTTATCGAAATAGCAGTGAACTAGCAATGAATAAAGCAATTACGTATCTAATTTATTTTTTAAAATTATTTTAATTGCCCATAAAACGATTTATTTTAGCATGTACGTAAAAATAAACAGGTAATAATGGCTACCGCTTTATCATTAAAGAAAAAAGCAGCATACATTTCATTATTTATTGGCATAGGAATGTTCGTTTCAAAAATGGGCGCCTTCCTGATAACCGGATCTGCTGCCATATTTTCAGATGCCGCTGAATCAGTGGTACATGTTTTAGCTACTTCTATGGCGCTTTATAGTATCATTCTGGCTTCCCGCCCTGCTGATGATTCTCATTTGTACGGACATGGAAATATTGAATTCTTTTCCGCAGGTGTAGAAGGACTGCTTATTATTATTGCCGCTATTTTTATCATTTACACCTCAATTATTGATATTATAAAGGGATCAAATTTAAGATCACTTAATATTGGTGTCTTCATTATATCAGGCGCAGGAGTAATAAATTTATTTCTCGGTTTTTACCTGATCAAAATGGGTAAAAAGACAAATTCAATTACGCTTATAGCAGACGGCAAGCACGTACTAACGGATTCATATACAAGTATTGGTGTAATTGTTGGGATAGTTATTGTAATGTTTACAGGAATACAGATTATAGATCCAATTTTTGCTATAGCAGTTGCTTTAAATATTTTATTTACCGGTTACAAACTTATTCGTGAGTCAGTCGGTGGTTTAATGAATGAAACAGATAAACTTCTTCTCGAAAAAATAGTACAGAGATTAAATTTGATAAGAAAAGACTATTGGATAGATATTCACTGGCTGAGATTCTGGAAATCGGGTGATAGAGTCTTCGTGGATTTTCATCTTACATTACCACACTACTTTACAATTAAAGAATCGCACCTGGAAGAAGAGTTTATACAGGAAAAACTTGAGAACGATATACAAAACACACAGATAAGAATTCACCTGGATTATTGCACCGAGCATTTGTGTAAATATTGTAATTACTTAGAATGTGAAGTTAGAAAAGAAGATAAAACAGAAAAAAATATCTGGGATACCAATAAACTAATCGGCGAGCCGCTAACTCCGAGACATCATATCTCCTGAGACCATTTAATTTTTTTATTCTTAGCCAGAGATTCTTTTTCCATTTTTTTCTTATAAGAGATTAATTTTTTCTGAAGAGCCGAATCGCTTATCCCCAAAATCTCAACTGCCAGCAAACCCGCATTCTTTGCCTGGTTAATTCCAACTGTTGCAACCGGTACGCCTCCCGGCATTTGTACAATTGACAGAAGTGAATCCAGCCCATTAAGAGCTTTTGATTTTACAGGGACTCCAATTACAGGAAGAGGTGTATGAGATGCCGTCATTCCAGGCAGGTGAGCCGCACCGCCCGCACCAGCAATGATAAGTTTCAGTCCTCTCTCCTGTGCCCCGCTGCCGTATTCAGCCATGTGCATTGGTGTTCTGTGAGCAGAAACGATTTTAACCTCGTGCGGGACTTTAAATTCTTTTAATACTTTTACTGCTTCATTCATTACAGGAAGATCAGAATCACTTCCCATTATTACTCCAACTATCGGTTTTACGACCATTTTAGACTCCAAGAAACTGTTAAATATTTGTAATTTTTTCGGCAATTCTTGCCAGGCTTAATGTCTTTTTTAAATTGTCTCCCAGTACAGTTATGTGTCCCATTTTTCTACCTATTCGTGATTTTTCTTTTCCATATATATGCAGATGAATATTATCATTAACCAAAACCTCATTATAATTTTCCACAATACCTTCGCCTTCTCTTTTACCAAGTAAATTTATCATTACGGCATATGGTTTAATCATTTCTGTTGACCCCAGCGGAAGATTTAATACTGCACGAACATGATTTTCAAACTGTGAAGTTATGCAAGCTTCAATAGTATAGTGACCTGAATTGTGAGGCCTTGGGGCCATTTCATTTACTAAAATATTTTTTCCGTTAACTATAAACATTTCTATTCCAAAAATTCCGTAGCCTTTTATAGCTTTCACAGCATCAATTGCAATCTCTTCAACTTTTTTAGCCACAGGTTTTCTTAAATCGGCCGGTGCAATTACTGTGTGGCAAATATGGTTTTTCTGAATAGTTTGAACAACAGGGTATGTTTTAATTTCATTCTTTGATCTTGCAACCATTATTGCAAGTTCCATATCGAAGTCTATGAATTTTTCTGCCATTAATTCACTGTGCCGGGATGCTAATTTTTTAATTCCATAAGAAAAGTCTTTAGGATTTTTTACACTATAATTTCCATATCCATCATATCCCATTTTCCGAGATTTAAGGATAAATTTATCACCAAGTTTCTTTGCAATTTTTTCATAAGTCGATTTTTCATCAACTTTAACAAAATCTGCAACAGGAATTTTATTTTTCTGCAGGGTATTTTTCTGAATAAATTTATCCTGAATTAAAGAAATTGTTTTGGGAGAAGGAATAACTTTCTTACCGAGTGACTCAATAAATTCAAGGCGTTGATAATCAACAAATTCATTTTCAAGTGTAACAATATCACTGGCCTTTGTAAATTTTTTCACAATTTTCTCATCATCCACCCAGCCCACAAATTCTTTCTTCGTCATCATTCCCGCAGGTGAGTTTTTAGCTTTTTCAAGAATTGCGATTTCAAAACCAAGTTTGTAAGCCTGATACGCAGACATCCGTGCAAGCTGTCCACCGCCAAGAATTCCGATAGTTTGTCTTTTTAATTTCATCTGAAATGTTCTGTTTTTTTGATATGATATATATAAATATAAGGAAGATGTAAGTAATCAGGAAATTTATAGCTCTCTCCAGTTAACCTTTTTTATATTTTCCCCATCGCTACGGAGCAAAATCGCTCCAGAAAGGTCTGTCCTGTAAATGGCAGAATTAAATTTCTCTAATTTTTCAAGTGTAATACCGGATGGGTGAAGGAATTTATTCTGAATTCCGGCAGAAATCAAGCTTATTTCCGGAGTAACCAGGCTTAAAAAGTCTATAGTGGAACTCGTTTTGCTACCATGATGCCCGACTTTTAAAACATCAGAATCGAGGAAATTGCCGTAATAATTATCATAATACCTTTCTCCCTGTTTTTCTAAATCACCTGTAAACAGAAATTCAGAATTACCATAAACAATTTTTAGCAATCCGCTGTTATTATTTGAGGATAAATTATGTTTCGTATTAGTATTGAGGACATAAATCCTTACATTTCCAATTTTTAAAATTGTTTTATGGTAATGCTTCAAGTTTAGATTATTATCAGCAATATAATTTTCAAATCTCAAATCTTTATTCAGTGAAGAATCAATTTCTGGCTTAAAAATATTTTTAATTTTTCCTTTATGAACCAATGAGACAAAGCCACCGTAATGATCAAGATCTACGTGTGAAACAAAGCCGTAATCAATTTTATCGATCCCAAGATTATTCATAAGTGGTAAAATGACTCTTTCACCGTTATCGAATGAATAGTTTGCTTCACCGGCATCAATTAATGCTGTCTTTCCATTTGGAAATTTTACCAGGAACGAATCTCCCTGCCCTACATCAATCATCAAAACACTGAGCTTATTTTCCGGAAGTAAATTTGTATTTCCAATCGATCCTATTATCAGGTAACAAGATATACATAACACACTCAGGCACACCTTAGCAAAGAGATTTTGAAATCTTCTGAAGTAATAAAAGAAGAAAATCAATAATGAATAAAATGTAATAATATCTAATATTGAGAAATTGTGAATTCGTAAGAAGGAAAGTTCACTTCCTCCTGTAAAATGAATTATCGAATAAATTAATTTTACCAGCAACTCATTTACTATTGTGAAGAATGGGGCAACCACCGGAAGTAAAAAGCTGAGCACAAGGGAAAATATTCCAATTCCAACAATAATTCCTACTGCAGGAATTACGAGCAAATTTGTAAATAATGCCACCAACGAAATTTTCCCAAAATAGTAAATTGTAACCGGTAATGTCCCGATCTGAGCAGCAAGCGAGACCCCAAGAAACAAAAGAAGCCCACGTAGCAACCTATTTTGAAAATTCATTTCTTCTATCTTTTCCCTGAATACCGGATAAATAAGAGCGATAGAAATTACAGCGGAAAATGAAAGCTGAAAACCAGCATTAAATAGTTCTGCAGGATTAATTATAAGAATAATCAAAGCAGCGATAGCCACAGAGTTTAGAAGATTTGTAGACCTGTTCATTAGAAAAGCCGAAATCAAAACAATTGCCATAACCGTTGCCCGGAAAGCTGATGGCGGAACTCCTGTAATCAGCAGGAATAAGACAAGGCCAATAATGGTGAGTATTGATTTAACATAAACATTAAACCTTCCAAAGATGAAAGTAAAAATCAGAAGTATATAGCCCACATGTAAACCTGAGACAGCCAGAATGTGAATGACACCGGAATTGATGAAGTCCTGCTTCTCATTATAATTTATTTCACTTCTGTCAGCAAGCAATATCCCACGCAGGAATCCTGCAGTTTCAGGATTATAAATCTTCCTTATTTGATCATCAATATTTTTTCTGATATTAAAAATCAAGCTACCAACAAATGAAGACTCTTCTCTAACAATTTTAATTTTTGATGAACTATAGATATATAATAATCCGCTAACGCCATTTTTTCTAAGGTATTTATTGTAATCAAATTCTCCCGGGTTTCTCTCTTCTCCCCCTTTTACATAATTCCCTTCTGCTTGCAGAATATTACCGATCTTAATTTTATCATATAACTTCATAAGTTCTTTCTGATTAGCCTTAATCTTGCAAATGAGACTTACATTATTTGCATTAATACTATCTTTAATAATCATAGGGGTTAAATTAATTTCAAGATCTAATTCACCAGTCCTGATAAGATCAATATTTGTAACTTCACCTTTAGTTCTCAGGTTTTTAATTTTGTAAATGTTATCCGGGAGTAAATTGTATTCCTGCTTATTTAATTGGCCTAAAAGATTTGCCGCCGAGATAATTGAAAGTACTATCAATACCTGGATAATAAATGAGTTTAAGTGTGTGCTTCTATTCTTAAGAAAATAGTATACAATTACTGCGGCTGTCACCAGGCCAGATGTGACAACAAAACTGATTGAGAAATATTTCTCCAATAAAATTCCCAGTGCAACCAGCACCATTAATCTTATCGCAGGATAATCTTTCATTTCAAATTTCTAATATTGCAGATTTGATTTGTGTTAGATCTTTTATTTTATCAGAAAGTTTTTTTGCGTGTTTGCCTGCAGTAATAGTTAGCGCGGGATTTAGTGTATGAGTTTTTACGGAAATATCTTCAAAGTTTCCGTGATCGGAACATATAATAATTGTTAATTCTTCTTTATCGTAATTTGTAAAAACTGTAAATAATAATTCATCCAGAACTTTCAGATCAGGTTCAAAAGTACCATCATATCTTCCATGTCCGAAATGATCAGTTAGATAATATTCATATAGTGTGAATTTATTTTTGCTTGCAATTCGTAAAAGTCTTTTTGCAGCCAGCTGTGGAGTAATTACCGGTAATTTGTAATTTAATTTTGAATTCCAGCGTTCATTTGTTATTTCCGCTGTTAAAGCATTTCCCCTCTTTAAATCAGATAATTTATTAAGCCTGATTCCACTCAGTTTACAGCTTAAGGTTGTTACAGTCAATCGTCCCCTTCCGGATTTCAGATAATCAAAGAAGGCTTTGGGATAGGCATTTGCAAAGGCAACATGTTCTCCCATTTTCTTGAATTCACCTAAAATATTTTCTTTTTCAATTATAGGTGTAAGTGTTGAATAAGGAAATGGACCGAAATGTTTCCCAACAAATTTTGCAGCATTCATTCCACAAAATATTGCTGTTTGACCTGTCCCGCTTTGTGGAAATCCTCCTATCCCTAGTCTTGCGTCCACCGGGAATATATGAGCCCGGTCACCATTAAGCTTTTGTTTATTTAGATGAGGAATATCACCAAATAGTTCAGTAAAAGTTTTAAATCCATATTTAAAAAAAGGATTGTACTGGTAATCTTTTTTACCTATTCCCACACCATCAATAAATATCATTAAAACTGAATTCAAATTAGCCCTGACTTTTGGATTCAACAGTTAATGTTACCGGTCCATCATTTATTATTTTCACAGTCATCATTGCACCAAAGATACCGGTTTTTACTTTTGAAGTGCCTACATTTCCCTTAACTCTTTCAATAAATTTTTCGTATAATGGAATTGCTTCTTCTGGTCTGGCGGCATCTGTAAATCCAGGCCGGTTTCCCTTTGCTGTATCACCATACAATGTAAATTGAGATACTATTAATATTTCGCCATTTACATCTTTTACGGACAGATTCATTTTTTCATTTTCATCTTCAAATATTCTGAGATTGCAGCATTTATCAGCAACAAATTTAAGGTCATCTTCAGAATCGCCGGTTTTGATGCCCAGCAAAATAACGATTCCTTTACCAATTTCGGCCTTATAATTTTCAGATTTTATAAATACTCCGCCTTCAGTAACTTTTTGGATTAAGGCTCTCAATTCAGGGCTCCCGTAATTACTCTTTCAATATCCGAATAATCTTTAAATATTTTAATATCTGAAAATTTATTTTTTTCGAGAATGTTTTTTATTTCGTCAGATTGTCCCTGCCCTATTTCAAGAAATATTTGTCCATCTTTTTTCAATATATTTTTCGATTTCTCTGAAATTACCCTGTAAAAATTCAAGCCATCATTTTCATCGGTCAATGCAATACGTGGTTCATAAACATTTAGCTCAGGTCTTAAGTCAGGATATTCTTTAACCGAGACATAAGGAGGATTTGAAACAATAACATCATACTTAACTTCAGGATTAAAATTCTGGTTTAAAACATCAAGTATTTCAAATTTTACATTTCCATTTACTTTATTGAGCCCGGAATTTCCCTTAGCAATTTTAAGAGCTTCCCCGCTTACATCAATTCCTGTAACTTCTGCATTATCGAAATTTTTAGCGAGCGAAATTGCAATATTTCCACTCCCGGTTCCAATATCCAGAATTTTCAGATGACTATTTTTGTCAAATGATTCAATAATTTTTTCAACTAATATTTCAGTTTCAGGTCTCGGAATCAAGACATCCCGAGTAACGTGGAATTCCAATCCATAAAATTCTACCGAGCCTAAAATATATTGCAGAGGTTCAGTAGTTCCTCTCCTTCGGATAAGTTCTCGATATAAATTTGTTTCATCTTCGTTCAACGGTTTGTCGAATGACAAATAAAGTTCTAATCGTTTTCTTTTTAATACGTGCGAGAGAAGATGTTCGGCATTTATTCTGGGAGATTCAATGTTTTTTTTCTTAAGATAGTCAGCGCTTAAATTTATAGCATCTAAAACAGTTAACATAAATTATTATTTGCATGAAAGGTTTATTAATAAATAAACGAGATATATTCTCCCTCGAATATTTTCTGATACAAAGATAATAAAATATTTTTAAGAAAGGTTTATTTAATCGTTTAAAAAGTAATAAATCAATACTCCAAGGTTAACTTGCAAAGCTCCAAAAGCTATCCCGCTCAACAAATCATATTTGTGGGTGTCATCCAAAAAAGAATTGTTGGTTGTTCTCTGGTAATCACTGAATGAGTCATCCGCTTTTATCTTAAAATATGCCGTGGCTGCACCGAGCACAACAATTCCACCGAGTAAATATTTAAATATTGGTTTTTTATAAAAGCTGATTTCTTCCTGTTTCCCGACAAAATCCAGTCTAATAACCTGTGAAGTTTTATCCCTTTCAAGTTCTACATTCCGGGATTGATAACTTGATTTATTAAGAGTAACATCAATGTATTTCATTGGAATAAATAATGGAGTATAACCAAGGACCGTATCATTTGCTATTACTTCAACATCCTGCGGTTCTGAATCCAGGTACCAGTGATTTTGGAAAGAATAGTTGAGGTTGATATCTTTACTACAATCAGTAACTCGTAGTGTATCGTAGATAGTTTTTTTCCCCCATTCTTTTCCAGGAGCCATTATTCTTAATGTATAAATTCCCTTTTCTAAAAAGGCGACTACTGATCCGGTTCCTTCAATTTTACTATTTATATAAATTTTAGAATTATCGATATCTGTTTTTACACTAACTTTGGCCGTACAGTTTTGTCCAAAGGCAACAGGTATTGCAAATATTACTAAACACAAGGACATATTTATTATTTTATTTAAGTTCATATGCCTGCACAACTCCCCGGTCATACCCGATAAATAAAACATTTTTATATAACACCGGAGTAAGTTTTGCTCGTCCTTCAAGTGGAATTAGTTTATCCAGCTTACCAGTAGTTCTATGAACAAGATGAATTTTTCTATCCATATCAGGGATAAAGATCAAGTTGTTTGTAATAAGTGGAGAGACATTAAATAAACCTGCCGATTTATATTTCCATTTTTCTAACCCGGTATTTTTATCGAGGCAATAAAAATCACCATTCAAATTGCCGACATAAATGGAATTATTATCAGACGCAGGAGTCATCAAGATTTTTGCTCCTGAATTAAATTTCCAGGAAACTTCTCCGGTTTTATAATCAAAAGCATAAATATATCCATCGTAGTTACCATAGTATGCTAGTGATCCTTTAATTGTTCCTCCACCCAGAAAAAGACTTCCGATACTTTTTTTATAAATAATTTTTCCATCCTCTGAATTTATCGCCGTAATCTCTCCTTTATCATTCCCGATTAAAACTATACCATCCTTATAGACCGGTGAGCTATGAATATAAGAGTCCAGATTTACATCCCACTTTGGTAAACCATATTCACCTACTTTTTGGACCCGTCCGTCTTCTGTTGCAAAAACAAAGCCATCCTCCGTTTTTACAAGCTCGGTTAATACACGCCCCGGAATAATTTCCTCACGGAAAATTTTGCCAGTAGTAAAATGATAAAGATAGAGTGTCGATTCATTATCATCGAAAGAAGCTACTGCATAAACTAGCCAGGAATCTTTAATAATTGGGGCACCATAAACAGCACCCTTATTTTTAACCTGCCCTAATTCTTTACCGTTATATATATTGTATGCATACACTCTTCCTGAAAGATCCGCGACAAATACTACGGAGTCACAAATAGTTACAGACGTATTTGCAAATGCACCGTTCCCATCATTTTTCCATAAAGATACAAGGGAATCAGAAACAGTTTTAGGTGTAAAGAAATTCCGCTGAGCATTTTTACCATACATTGCGTATTTGCCGGCAGATTGATCAACCGGGATGCTTATTATTGTAAGTGAGCAGCCCTGCTGTAACAAAAGCAAAAATAATATAAAAGGGATAAAAATCTTTTTCAAAAATCCCATCCGAAGAAAAATTGATAAAAAAGTCCGTTTTGAAATTCCGAAAAATTATTCTGGATTTTCTTACCTACATCATATCTTAAAACTAGCGCACCAAATAGATTAAATCTGACACCAACCCCCATACTGCCTACTGTTTCTTTATAATTAGAATCCCATGCGCCTCCTGCATCAAAAAATGCTGCGCCACGTAAACCAAAGAATCCAAGATTTACAAATGGAAATTTTAGATTTATCTGATCAAGTAATGGAAATCTTAATTCCACTGACGAGAGCCACAGTTTTTCACCTCTGATAGAAAACCTCGGCCAGCCTCTTAGATCCCAGCTTCCACCCATAAAATACCTTCGTGCTTCTTTTCCATCGTTATAAAAAAGTGCACTTCTTACAGCAAACGCAGATCTGTAACCTAATCTGAAATAGTGCCTTAAATCTGCAATAACTGTATAATAATTAACATTACTATATTTTACATCACCGGTATAACCGAACAACAACCTTGCTCGCGTTCCATCTAAGGGACCTGTGGGGCCCCAGAGTGAATTATCAAACACATAAGAGATTGCATTACCTACCAGGAGAGCTTTTCTTTCTATAACACCGGTAATTACCTGTTTATCTGAATTTGCTACAGTTACGGAAGTTTCAATTCTATCAAACTTTGAGAGAGGAAAATTGAGTACAAAAAATCCGCCGAAACTTCTTTCAAAAAAGAATTCATCCGAGTCACGAATATCATACCTGTTACCTGTATAATGGAAAACACCGTATCCATAATTTGTTCTTTTGCTTAAATCAACGCGTTGCAGAATCAGGTTAAAACTATCGAAGAATTCACTTTGTGATTGAGCAGAATTATAAATTGTAAAGAAATAATTATCGTTACCCAGTAAATCACTCAAAGAAACAACTGCACCTCCCTGGGTACCAAAGATTGGATCGGTTGATACCTGGCTTTGAGCATAATCAAGGGAATATTTTTTTTCATAATGCAATTTTTTCCTTGCACCTTTAGCAATTAGTTTTTCCTGGGTCCATTGCCCATCCGTGCTGTCAAAATTCATTGAAATGATCAAAGCACTGTCAGCAAGTTGTTTTTTGTAATTGAAGCGATAAAGATCGAATTGATAATTATTAAAACCAGCAAATGTTATATCAGTTGAATCAAGAAATACAGGTGTAAAAGCGCTGGTAATAAAATTTGTTAAACGGCTAACTCTATTTTGATATTTACCATTTTTAATATTCATCAGGTAAATATTTTTTACACCTTCCTGCTCGGATGTAAATACAAGTTCGGTTTTATCTTTTGAAAGAGACGGGGCAGAACAATTAGCATCTAGATATGTGACATAATTTATATTGTGCGTCTCAACATTGTAAGTAAAGAGATTATATTTATGCTCGTAATCTCCGGCTGTACGATCTGAGGAAAAAATAATTTGTTTGTTATTTATACCAAATGAAGGATCGCGATCATCATAATAGTCATTAGTTAATCTCGTTAATGAATCATCCAATAAATTTAAGAGATAAATATCGCTGTAACCTTTATCACCAACCGCCTGAAAAACTACTTTATTACCATCAGAAGAAAATTTGGGAGATCTGATCGTAATCAGATGTTCATTTGTAAATGTATTTGTAACCTCATCATTTTTTATAGAGTAGAAATGTATACCATCTCTGGCTCCGATTTTAGTTACAAAAGCTACTTTTCCACTTTCAGTTACATCAATAGCAGACTGGAAAAGGTGAAATGCTTCAAATTCTTCACTTTTTTCGCCTCGTATTACCAGCTCAGGGTCCTTTTTATTTTCTTCTTTCTGATTTACCTGAACTTTATAAAGTGAAGAATAACCGTTTCGGTTGGCAACAAAGAAAAGATATTCATTATCACCGTCTTTGTATGGAACAGGGGAAAAATTAAATCCAAAATCCGTAATATTCTTAGCCAGAATATTTATTGGAACGAAATTTTTGAATAAGGGATAATACTTCTGTTTAAGGTAATACTTCCATTCCCTGTCAATTTGCTCAAGTGGTTTTCCCAGGGTATAAGCGACAACTTTATAAAATTTTGAATACATCCAGATGTTGTCCAACATCTGCATCACTTTTCCCGGGCCGTAAGCTTCCCGTACATATTCAAGAAAAGCCTGCCCTTCTTTGTACATCAGGAAAGTGCCGTAAATTCTGCTGAAATCCTCAAGCCCGACAAAATAATCGTTAAACAAAGCATCCCTTATCACCATTTCTGCCTGAGCATCAACTGAAGTTGACATATATTCTGCAAAGCCTTCGGTGTACCATAAATATGGATACGTTCCAGAAGAAGATCTGTGATCAGAAAGAACGTGCGATGCTTTCGTTGTCATAAAAACGTGTGCCAGTTCGTGCCGGATTACGTGCCTAAAATCATGTAAGGAACCAGTTGATGGGATGACAACACGGCCTTTTGCAAATTCAAAGAAACCGCCAACTGCATCCGGAATAAACCCGGGTGTTGTGTTTGTCTGTTGAAACTGAATTGAAGTGTTATAAAATATTAGAGGAATACGCCTGGTGATGAGAGTATTAAATTTTACTTTATATTCATCATAAGCCTTTTCGGCAATTGCAGCACCAATTTCTGCAATATTTAACATGTCGTTATAATAATAAATATCAAAATGTTCTGTTTTCAGAATCTTCCAGTCAAAGGCATCATATTGAACTTTATTTCTTCCAAAATGAGAATAGAACTGAGCTTCAGCAATAGTAGTAATGCAAAAGATGACTAGAAATAAATTCCTGATAAATTTCATTAAAGTTTCCTACCCCGAAAATAATTCTGAGTTAGAAGATCATTATAGGAACCATTGTCCTAATTTTAATCTAAAGAAGAAAATAATGATTGTAAACAGATAAAATTAAGCCAACCTGTTTTTCAAGATATTTATATTTTCAATTTCGGAAGGGTCTTTACCTCTCAAAACACCGAGATAATATGAAATCCAGTCGCAGAGGTAAACCATTTCCATTAGCCTGACTTTAAATTCGTCTTCTGTGCTTTCTATATTTATTATATCTGTGTTAGTTTTTCTAATAAGTTCGGAAGTAATTTCAAATCGTTTTGTAATTTGAGGATGGTAAATTTTGTCAATCAGGTTTAATACTTTTACGTGAAATTGCTTTTCGGTCTGTGTTTCCCATCCAATAATTTCGTTGTGATTGTATTCCGGGATTGAATGATGGAAGGCGTGTAATTTGGAATTTTCATTTATCTGGCTTTTAAACCTATATCCCGCTGCAGAAGTCTGATCAGCGGAAGAATAAATAATTGGAATAAATCCTACCAATTCGCTTGCTATATTAAAAGCATAATTGTCATCTTTACTAAATTCTTCACCTTTATTTTTCCAGTTAGAAATAATAGTATTTACAAAGTTGGTCTGGTCTTTAATTATTTCAAGATGTTGTAAAACTTTTAAAAGTGAGAAAAAGCTTAATCCTAATGAATACCTTGGCTGAAATCCTTTTTGAAGATTTACAACAGGAATTGAATTGTCTTTTGCAATTTGTCCAACTTTACCACCAGTTGTAATTGCTACAATTTTACAGTTCCTCCTGATCGCTTCATTTAACACAGAAATTGTCTCTTCAGTATTACCTGAATAAGATGATGCAATCAGCAAAGTATTTTCATCAGCAAAGGCAGGCAAAGAATAATTCCGATTGACAGAGTAAGGAATATTTAATTCATCTTTCAAAAAATTCTGGATCAAATCTCCGCTTATAGCCGAGCCGCCCAACCCCGTCACTATTATTGAGCTGAATTTATTTCCACTTACCTGTGCGAGATCAAATTTATTTCCCCAGGCATATTCAATTTGCTTATGACTATCAATTAAAACATTAAACTGATTTTCCGGATCGTACTTTGAGACATATTCTTTTATTTGCATATTACCTTAAATTATATTTCTAGTTCTTGTTATTGAATTTACTTCAAAGAATTTTTCTATTTCTTCTGTTATTTCATTTTCTGTGGTAAATGTCAGACATTTTTCAGCAAGCTTTTTAGCCTTACTAAAAGTGATACTTCGTATTATTCTTTTTGCATAGGGAATTGTGGAAGGAGAAATACTCAGGGAATCCAAACCCAGCCCGACAAGCAAAGGGATTGCCAATGTATCGGCGGCCATTTCACCACATAAGCTAACAAGTTTATTTTTCTTCTGGGCTTCAGTTACTATATGAGCCAATGTACGAATTACAGAAGGATTAAATTCCTGGTATAAGTCAGATACAAGATCATTTCCCCTGTCAACAGCCATCAAATACTGAATCAGATCATTAGTCCCGATACTGAAAAAGTCGACTTCATCTGCAAATTCAGAAGTCATTACAGCAGCTGAAGGAACTTCAACCATTATTCCTATCTTAATTTCTTTATCAAACTTTACTTTTTCGTTCTTTAGTTCCTGCATGCAATCTTTAATCATCCCTCGGGCATCCCTGATTTCCTGAATGGTAGAAACCATTGGTAACATAAATTGAATATTCTTGTCTGTACTTGCACGAAGAACCGCACGGATTTGTGTTTTGAATAATTTCTTGTTTTCAAGCAGTAATCTTATTCCCCTAAGTCCCAGAAATGGATTGGGTTCAACAAAATCCAGGAATTTAAATTTATCTCCACCAATGTCGAAAGCTCTGACAGTCAGCATATCAGGATATATTCTGCTTGCCAGCGAGGAATACAGTTTTGTTTGTTCATCTTCATTCGGAAATTCTCCTAGTTCGTCGAGTACCTGCTCAGTTCTGAAAAGTCCAATTCCCTTTGCACCGCTTGTAACAACCATATCCACTTCACCCGATACATCTACATTTGCAAGTAAGTGAATTTCTCTTCCGTCAGTAGTTTTAGCAGGCTTATCTTTTAATTCTTCCAGTCCTTTTTGAAGAGCAATAAGTCTTTCAATTTTTTCATTGAAAAACTTAATATGCGCTTCTGATGGATTAACCAATACATAACCATGAAATCCATCAATTATTAAAAGGTCGCCATCTTTAATTATTTGGGTAGCTTTATGAGTACCTACTACTGCGGGAATATTTAATGATCTTGAGATAATCGCTGCGTGTGAAGTAAGTCCGCCGTGATCAGTTATAAATCCTTTAGCATTTCTTCGTGAAAATAAAATTGTATCGGCAGGAGTAAGAGTTTCGCTGACAACAATCATATCGTTCGTAATCTTAGATTGCCACCTTTTCTTTTGCAGATTTCTTATTATCCTGTTCTTTATATCTTCAATATCGTGAGCCCTTTCATTCATATACGTTTCGTGAGAGCTTATCATCATATGCTGATATTTTGAAATTTCATCGTTTACAATATATTCAGGTTGTTTTTTCTCTGACTCAATCCGCTTAACTATATTATCAATCAAAATAGGATCATCCAGTATCATCATTTGTGCTTCAAATATAGCAGCACGTTCCGGTTCCATTTTTTCTTTTGCAAGTGAGAATATTTTGTTCAACTCTTTTTTTGATTTTTTAAGAGCTTCATCCAGATTATTTTTAGCTTCCTGCAAATCAGTTATTGGAGCATCACTGATCTCAAGTTTTTCTTTTGTAAACAAATATGCTTTTGCAATTACTAACCCCGGAGCAGCTGCGATGCCGTGAAATTTGTTATCAGCTTCCTGAAATATTTGTTTAAAATTTGTCACAATTCGTCAAAGCCTCTGTTAAAATATTCTGATATTTCTTTTGCTGCTTCTTTTTCATCTTCACCATCAAAACTAAGGGTTAGTTCCGAACCCATTTCAGCAGCAAGTGTCATTACACCAATAATGCTTTTACCATTAATACTCACTCCATCCTTTGAAATATAAAATTCACATTTATATTTTGACGCAAGCTTAACAATTGTTGCAGCCGGACGAGTATGCAAACCGGCTTTATTGATAATTTTAATTTTTTCTTCAATCATTTATTATTTATTTCTGTTTATCAGGTAATCGGCCAGCCAGGTAAAATATTCCCGGTCATTTTGATTTTTTAATACCTTTAAAGAACTCAACGCTCTCTTAGTATATTTTTTCACCTCTTTTCGTGCATCATCAATTACCCCAAGCCGGTTGTACATATCCCTATAGAATGGAATTTCTGTTTTCTTAATTCCTTTATTTTTAATAATATTTTTGAGTAAACTCTTATCTTTGCCAGTTGATTTTTCAAGAGCTTTTAGAAATAAATAAGTTTTTTTTCCTTCAACAAGATCACCGCCAACAAATTTGCCAAATTCAGCTTCATTTGCAATTATATCCAGCAAATCATCCTGAATCTGAAAAGCAATACCCAGGTTACGGCCATATTTTGAAAGAGCTGAAATTTCAATTTTACTTCCACCACCTAACTGAGCACCAATTGAACAACACATTTCCATCATAGCAGCAGTTTTCTTTCTAATCATAATCAGATATTCAGGTAATTTTACTTCCGCTCTTGTCTCAAAATCCTTGTCCAGACTCTGTCCCTCACAAACCTCAACTAGTCCCTTATTAAAATCTGAAATCACCGGCTTACATTTAGATGTAACATCTTTTAGTAATAATTCATAAGCGACAGATAAAAGACTGTCCCCTACTAATATTGCAGTACTGGTATCATATTTTTTGTGTAGCGTAGGCAATCCGCGTCTTTTATCCGCATTATCCATAATATCATCGTGTACCAGAGTAAAATTATGCAATAGTTCAACTGCTACGGAAGCATTATAAAAACCCGTTTTCTTTTCACCGACTGCCCGTGCTGAAAACAAAACAAGCAAAGGACGTAATCTTTTCCCTGAACTTTCTAATATATATGAACCCGGATTATAAAGTGAAGCTGGTTCTCTTGCAACAAGTAATTTTTTTATCTTTTCATTAATCTTTTTTCTTTCCTTTTCATACATAGAAAAGTAAGAACCTGATTTTTTGCGCATTAAAATAGTTCGTCCTTAATTATCAAATTATTTTTATTATGAAATTCAGCCATATTAGCTGAACCGGTTAAATACATAATCCGTTTTATAGTTTCAAACCAATTATTCACAAGAGTAACAACCCCTTCAATTCCGTTTTTCTCCAGGGTTAGCAATATCAATTTTGCTGATGCAACCACATCTGCTCCCAGGGCAAAGGCTTTTGCAGCATCAAATGGATTATTAATTCCGCCTGAACCAATTAGCATAAATTCGTGATAATCCTTTATAGAGACTAAAGTTTTGATACAATACGCAGTTGGTAATCCCCAATCCCAAAAATTAGCATCTTTAGTATTATTTGTACGCAACATTTCTACGCCTGCCCAGCTTGTCCCCCCTGCCCCTGCTACATCAATTCCTTTAACGCCCGTTTCAAGAATCTTTTGCGCAGATTTCCTGGAAATGCCGGAGCCAACCTCTTTAACTATTACCGGGACTTTTAATATTTTAACAATTTTTTCAAGTCGTGATAAAAGCCCACCAAAATTTGTATCTCCATCCTCCTGTAATATTTCCTGAAGCGGGTTAACGTGAATTACCATCGCATCTGCCTCTACCATATCCACAAGAGACTGAATTTTATCAATCGGTTTAATTTTTACAAGTTGAGCTGCTCCAAGATTGGCAAGAATAGGAATGCGGGAAGCATTTTTCCTGATGACCTTATAGGTATCCAAATGTTTATTGTTTTCCAGGGCTTGTCTCTGGCTTCCAACTCCCAACGGTATGTTAAGCTCGTTTGCTGCTATTGATAATCTTGAATTAATATCGCCGGCTTCTTTTACTCCCCCGGTCATGCACGAAATTAGGAATGGATAATTTATTTTTTTCTTAAAAAAAGAAGTGGAGAATTTTATCTTTGAAATATCAATTTCTGTTATTGCATAATGATCAAATTCATATTTTTCAAAGCCAGTGGTTTTCTGCTTAAAATCAACATCATCATTAAGGCATAATTCAAGATGCCATCGTTTTCTTTTTGAAGTATTGTCCTTTTTTGAGGACATATTTTATCTCTTTGTGTAATTGAAAAATTTATGTTATAAGATATTAAAATTTAATTTAAGAATCCTATTTAAGTTCTTCCATTGTAAGAAGTTATTTCATTGAGGTTATATTTATTTGAGGTAAAAATGTTCCCCTTTTTGTAATTAAATTTAATTAAAATTCTCTGAATTCCTTACTATTTAAGTAAACTTTATCAACTCGAATTCTCCCTCTAAGAGAGTTAGTAAGCACAATTTCATCGGCACTAAGAATATCATCAATGGTTAAAGTATTTTCAGTTACATTCATATCTTCGGACAACCATTTTTTTCTTTCAATCCCGGCCAATAATCCTGCATCAACAGTCGGTGTAAGCCAGTTGCTGTTTTTTCTGATAAATATATTTGTAATAGCGCCTTCTACAAGATGATTTTTCTCATTGAAAAATATCACATCAAAAAAACCTTTTTTATGGTAATCACTATGCTCTTTATTATAAACTTCTCTTTTAGTTGTCTTAAAATATTGGAATGGATTATTGCTATCTATCCTTTTTTCCGAAATAATAATTTTAACTTCTTCAATTTGTGAAGGGAAATTCTCAATTCTGATTTTAATTGTCCCTTCTTTATTTAATTCAAGTCTTATTCTCTTTTTTTCAAGAGTTGTAATATTTTTTAAACTTTGCGACACCTTGCTTAACAGTTTCTTTTCATTGTAATTAAATAAGAAATATCCTGCAGATTTTTGTAATCTTTCAAGATGAAGTTCCAAATCAACTAATTGCCCATTTTCAAATCTTAAAGTTTCAAAGATTGAAAATTCCTTCATAGGAAAAGTAAGAAATTTTGATTTCAGGAGTGCTTCTTGATATTCCAGTTCCGGATCACTATCCCAAACAATGCCACTTCCAATTCCAATTTTTCCATTTCCTTTTTTATCAAGTTCAATAGTCCTGATTGCAACGTTAAATATTGCTTCATTGTTTTTCAGGATACCTATTGATCCTGTATATATT
>Ga0209919_1000577_pt1 | contig 18508 bp, 13 predicted proteins | sample SalPon2A_C_D2_MG_FD_185721 | JGI IMG/M metagenome (GOLD analysis project Ga0209919, IMG submission 185721) | Soil microbial communities from South San Francisco under conditions of wetland restoration - Salt Pond MetaG R2A_C_D2_MG (SPAdes)... | ecosystem: Environmental > Terrestrial > Soil >... | reverse complement strand
GTATTGAATCAGCCGGACGCCCGCCGAGAGCAGCACGTCTGCAACATCCACGGGCTCCAGGTTCCTTGTCTGGACAGAATCAATGATGGCATACAGGCGGGGAAGTCGAAAATCCATAATTCAGGACCCGGGCGGTGACAGATCAGCCGCCCACGCCATTGCGGCTGAAACGATTGAGAAACTGCGTATCAAACTTGCCGGCACGGAAATCTTCGTCGGCAAGAATCTTTTCCTGCAACGGAATGGAGGTTGAAATGCCTTCGATAATAAACATCTCAAGAGCACGCGCCATTCGCTGCACAGCTTCCTCGCGGTCCTTACCGTGAACCACAAGTTTGGCAATCAGTGAATCGTAATAAGGAGGGATGATCGACTCCGCATAGGCGGCCGTGTCGACCCGGACGCCGGTGCCTCCAGGCACGTGAAAGCCGGTGATCTTGCCCGCCGACGGAACGAAGGTTTCGGGGTTTTCAGCACAAATCCGGCACTCGATAGCATGGCCGCGAAGGCCGACCGTGTCTCCTTCGATGGGCAGTGGAAGCCCGGCCGCAACCTGGATCTGCATCTTCACCAGGTCAAGCCCCGTCACCATCTCTGTCACCGGGTGTTCGACCTGAATCCTGGTATTCATCTCAAGAAAATAAAGGTTGCGGTTCTCATCCATCAGGAATTCGACGGTACCTGCATTCGTGTAACCAATCTCATTGAGCGCGCGAATCACTTTGCCGCCCGTCTCCTTCCGCGTCTCGGCGTCGATCTGGGTGGAAGGCGATTCTTCCACCACTTTCTGATGACGCCGCTGGATGGTGCATTCCCGCTCGCCCAGATGGATGACCTTGCCATGCTGGTCGGCCATCACCTGAAATTCGATGTGCCGGGGCGACGAAATATATTTCTCAAGGTAAACGTCTGACGAACCGAAGGACGCTTCAGCTTCATTTTGGGCCATCTGCAAAAGCCCTGGCAGTTCCTTCGCGGACTTGATGATCCGCATTCCCTTCCCGCCGCCGCCAGCCGATGCCTTCACCATGACGGGATATCCGATCTTTTCAGCCGCCTTCAGTGCCTCTTCTTCCGAGCCCAGAACTTCCGTTCCGGGAAGCACGGGCAGGCCGAGTTCCGCCATGCGCTTTCGCGCCTGGTTCTTGTCGCCCATCAGGCGGATCGCTTCGGGCGAAGGTCCAATAAAAGTCAGTTTGCAGGTTTCGCAAACCTCGGCAAAGTTGGGATTCTCAGCCAGGAAACCATACCCGGGATGGATGGCTTCGGCAGCCGTGATCTCCGCGGCCGAAATGATGGCTGCGATGTTGAGATAACTTTCCGAGCTCCTGGCAGGGCCGATGCAGACCGCCTCATCTGCGAAACGGACGTGGAGCGAATAACGGTCGGCCTCCGAGTAAACGGCAACGGTGGGGATGCCCAGTTCCTTGCAGGCACAGATCACCCGCAGCGCAATTTCTCCCCGGTTGGCAATCAGAATCTTTCCAAACATGCGTCACACTTGCGGAACACCGCCAAGCCCGATGGCAGATCCTTACGGGTCACACTTCAACGACACTCCATTAAGAGGGCTTGATGGTAAAGAGAGGCTGTCCGTATTCCACCGGCTGGCCGTTCTCAACGTGAATGCGTACAATCTCGCCGGCAAACTCCGACTCGATCTCGTTCATCAGCTTCATCGCTTCCACAATGCAAAGCACCTGACCCACACGGACCCGGTCACCCACATTGACAAAAGGATCAGCGTCCGGCGAGGGCGCCTCAAAGAAGGTTCCCACAATGGGCGATTTGAGTACATGCACATTTTCGGAAGACGGTTCAGGCTGCGGCTCCGGCGCCGAGGGCTCCTGGGCCGCGACAGGCGCGGGGGCTGCAGCAGGGTCACCAGGCTGCCGCGCGGAGTTGCCACTCGAATTCGCGGGGGAAACCGGGTGGTGCGCAGTGCCGGCGGGTGCCTGACGCAGGATGCGGATCCGCATCCCGTCTTTTTCCATCTCAAATTCTGCGACTTCCCGCTCGGTGAGAAGGTCAATCAGTTGCTGGATCTCTTTGAGCTCCCAGCTTCGTCCTGATGCTGCTTCTCCGCTGCGGGATGGTTTCTTGCCGGGCATATTTTTCCCCTGTGCTTCAATCCTTGCTGGTAAACCAGGCGTCTTTGGTGGCCGGGGTCAGCACCTCCGGCTTCCCGCCGGTCACCAGGACTGTGTCCTCAATCCGGACTCCGCCAACACCTTCCAGGTAGACGCCAGGCTCTATTGTTATAACATACCCCGCCTGAAGCCGCCTTTTGTCGCCCCGGCTCACACGGGGCATTTCGTGAATCTCGAGCCCTACTCCATGGCCAGTGCTGTGCGTAAAATACTGGTCCAGCTTTCTCTTTGCCAGCGTCTTTCGGGCGGCCTCATCAACATCACAGGTCAGCCGTCCTGCCCGCGCAACCCGGGTGGCTCGTTCCTGTGCCTCGCGAACCTTGTTATAAAGTGTTCGAACGCGCGCCGACGGTTTTCCCAAGTACACCGTTCGAGTCATGTCAGCTGCGTATCCGCCAAGTATAGCACCCAGATCAATGATAACCAAATCGTTTTCCTTCAATAACTTGGCAGAAGGCATGGCGTGCGGCCAGGCGCTTCGCACACCGGAAGCTATGATGGTTTCAAAAGCCACCCCTTCGGCTCCCTTCCGCTTCATCCGGTACTCAATCTCCGCCGCCAGGTCACTTTCCCTGACGCCGGGGCGAATCTTTCCTTTGATCTCCTCAAAAACCTCGGCAGTCAACTTCCCGGCCTTCCGAATCCACTCGATCTCCCCGGAATCCTTTACGATTCGCAGATCCTCAACCATCCCGCCCGCAGAGATCCATGGCCGCCGTAGCCCGCCGGCCCTCTCAAGACTGGCAAACTCCCTGCAGGTGAGAACCGCATCATCGTAACCCACAGGCCCCAGCCGCTTCTTTCGAATCCAGCCGGCGGCTTCTTTCAGAAGCCCCTTTCTGGCCTCGACAACTTTGACTCCCTCTGCTTGTTCAGCTGCCTGCAGCGTATATCGCGGGTCTACCCAAAGGATGCTTTCCGACGGGCCAACCAGCAGCACACCGGCGCTCCCGCGGAAACCGCTCAGGTAATAAATATTCGGCAGGTGGGTCACCAGCAGGGCGGCAATCTTTTTGCGCTCGAATTGCGCCCGCAGGTGCTGCTGCCTTTCCGTGTATGGATGCTGCATTCCGTTTGAATTCATGGTCTCAAAATAAAACGAGGAAGCCTTAGCCTCCTCGTTAGGAATCAATAGATTCTACTACGAATTGCCGGATGAGATCCCGGTGGGAGAAGAATTGCTAAGTCAGAATCTTGGGCGTCACAAAGAAGAGGAGTTCCTGGTCATTGCGTTGCTTGGTGGTGCTCTTAAAGAGATGCCCAAGAACCGGAATGCCGTCCAGCAAGGGAACACCCGTGGAAGAATTCGACTTGGTGTGGACCGTAACGCCGCCAAAGACTACTGTTCCACCGTTCGGGACCAGGACCTGGGTCGTAGCGGATTGTGTATTGATGGTAGGCCCCGCGAGCGTCAGGGCGGGGCCAGGTGTGGAATTCTGAACGTCGATGGTCAGGAAAACGTTGCCATCCTGGGTCACCTGCGGCGTCACCTTCAGTTGGAGCGACGCCTGCACGTACTGGACGCTGATGGTGTTATTGATCGTGGTCTGGATAGGGATCTGGGTCCCCTGAATCACTGTTCCTTCCACGTTGTTCTGCGTCACGATGGACGGTTGTGAAATGGTCTTTGCCTGGTCATGGGTTTCTGCAGCCGCGATCGCGGAATTGATAGCGTAATTCCTGCCCAGGTTGGAGAGTACAAACACGCCAAATCCCGTTGCCAGCGACGTCGTCACCGTAGGCGGGGCCAGCGGCTCGCCCGAAACGGGATTGCCGGTAGCCCCGCCCGTCACAAGGCTTCCGGAACCGTTCCGCTGCGCGAAAGAAAGCGCCGTGGAAAGGTTGCGGGCAAAATCTGAAGTGGCGCGGATGATTCGTGCCTGGATTGAGACCTGCTGCGCCTTCCTGTCCAGCTTATTGATCATAGATTCGATCCTGGGGATATGCGAGGCAATATCTGAAATGATCAGTGTATTACTCCGCTTGTCCACCAGGACGCTGCCCCGCGAGCTGAGCGCACCCCCGCCCACCCAGGTCTTCAGAAGAGCAGCAATGGTGGCGGCCTTGGCATAACTCAAGGGGCGGAAAACGGTGACCAGCGGCGCCGACTCCTCCTTGGCCTTGCTCAGTTTTTTCGCTTCCTCCGCCTCCCGTGCCAGGGTTGACATCTTGGCAATGCGCAGGACATTCCCTTCCAGGCGGTCGCCAAGTTCGTTGTTGTTCAACACGATAGCCAGCGCCTGGTCCCAGGGCACGTCATCCAGCACAATGGTCACGGTTCCTGTAACATCAGGGTCAACAATAATGTTCAACCCGCTGACCTCATGAATCAGTCGGAAGAAGTCCTTCAGGTCCACGTCCTTCAGGTTCAGGGAAATCCGCTTCCCTGTGTACTTGGGTCCGTTGGAAATCTCTGTCGTCTGTGCAACCGGCGCCACAAGCCCGCTGAGGCCGGCATCGTTTGCCGTGGCCACAACCTTTGCAGCTCTGGCTGCGTGGACGGCGTCAGGAAATTCCGTTTTCTTTTGGGGCGCAGATTTTGAGTCTGTTTTAGAAACCGACAGTTTCTTGGTGGCAAGAGCAGCTTTCGGTGCGCCCGGCAGCGCCGGAGCACGCGCCAGGGTTGCCATTTCCCGAGGGTGCGGCAAAGCTTTTGCTTTCCGTTTCTCCACAGGCGGATGCGGAACAGACTCGGCAACTTCCCGGCCCGCCACAGGCTTGCCGGAAAAAGCCGGCTTTGGGGGCTGCGTTTCAGCCTCCACCTGATGCGGCGCCTTCCCGTATGCAGCGCCGCCTTTGGGAGTCAACTGGATACGGAATCCCTCCGGCTGGCGGTGGACAGAGTAAGATGGGTCCCCTTGAAGGTCTGCGACAATGCGGATGATGCCTCCATCTTCAGGGCTGAACCTTCCGATCCGAACCCGCTCCAGCAACGGGGAATGGGAAGAATATCTCCACCGTTTGGTGCCGTTTCGCGCACCTTCCAGATCCAGAACCAGACGGTCTGGATGGTCCAGGTGCAGGACACGATAATCCGTAGAATGACTGGTTTCAACCTCAATAGTTGTTCTCCGGCCGCTCGCTGCCGTCTGAATTGAAATGCCCGTCAGCCGGGTCAGCAGGGGCGTTTCGGCCCGGGGCTTTGTCCCGGCTTTCTTCGTGGCGGCTGGGACTTGCGCGCTGGTTGATTTCGTCGCCCGGTTCCCGGCACTTTCGGGCTTGCCGTGAAGCGTCGTCCCCAAGGCCAGGCCCAGCACCGCGAGCATTGACACCAGCACCAAAAAATAGACTCGTCTCATCTTGCCTCCTGCCGCTTGGAACCCAGTTTCAGGACAACTTCCCGGGCTTCAATCCGGCCGTTGCTATCCAGGCTTTTCTTCTGAAAATAGACCGCGTTCGGCGTAATCCTGCTGACGACTCCGTTGTAAACATCTTCATGAATGTGCAGAAAGTAGGCCAGGTTTGCACGGTTGGTGACCACAGCAATCATCGTGTGGGAGGCATCCTCGCACACAATCCCCTTCAGTCTCAGCTCCCCGATCACCAGACCCCCAGCTCCGGGCGGCAACGGTCCCTCTATGTCGCCTCCTCCGCCTTTCGTCTGTGGAGGAGGTGGAACCTTAAAAGGATCGCGTTTGCCCGCCATGGCGTTGACCATGGCTCGCTCTTCCACCAGGCGCTGCCTGCTTCGCTTCGCCGGTGAGGTTCGGCTGGCGGGAACTGCGGCGGCGCCGGCATCGTTATCCCCGCCGGCCCGCGCCGTTGCGGGCCCTCCCAGCAAGAGCAGATATGAAGCCACCAGGCTGACGGCCAGGGGTGCTATCCAAAAACGTTGTTTCGTTTGTCTCGTCATGGCACTACCCTCGTCCTATTTCGGCCCCTTTTTCCCTTTCGCTTTCGCTTCGGTCGCGGGCCGGTTGTAATAGGTCGTAATGACGCAGTTGGCGCCTACAGTTTCAGTGCGTGAGACTTTGTAGGACCCCATGCCGCCCCCCTCCGGAGCGCCCAGAGTCAGGTGGGACACCGTGACGATCCGCTGATCGTGTGCGAGGCGATCAAAAAACTGCAAGAGCCGGTAGTAGGTCCCATCCAGATGCAGCCGGAACGGCATTTCAACATAAAGTTCCTTGCTCACCTGCGGTTGCGCAATGAAGGTCCGGATATGTACATCGCTGTTGGTGCCGGTGTCGTAGACTGACCTGACAAAAACGTCCGTCGAGGGTTGGTCAGGCACAATCGACTGCAACGTCTTCAGTTGCTCGGTGAGCTGGGCAATCCGGTTCAGGTATTCCGTCTGCTCACGCTTGAAAGCCTCATTGCGGTCATTTTCCGCTCTCAACTTCTTCACCTGCAGCTTCAGGGTGTCCAGCCGGCTGGACTTGGGCAGCACGAAATACCAGAAAGAGAATCCCGCCAGGGCAAGCGCCACAACAACCAGAACGGCTGCCTGAGCGCCAGCCGACAGATCGTCAAATTTCCGGGCCATGACAGCGTCCTCCCTTACCTTCCGCCCCGCGGCGGCAGCTCGGCCATGGCCGATTCTTTACCGGCCACCGGCCTCTTCTGCTCAGGCGGGACATAGGCGCAGTCCAGATTGAACTTGAAGTTAATGCGGCCATGCTGATCGTCCTGGTAGTACTGCTTCAACTTGACGTCAGAAAATCGCGGTGAGCTCATCAACGCCTTGATAAACCTGGCAATCGCCGGGACGTGGCTCGCTTCTCCGCGGATGTGAAGCTGATTCCCCTTGGGAGTCACCTGCAGGAGGTAAAGTTCCCGGGTGCGGTTCACGGTTTCCCCCAGTCCTTCCATTAAATTAACCGGACCCTGGCGCCTGGTCTGGAGCTTCTGGATGGTTTGAATGCGTTCTTCAAGCGTTTTCAGTTGCCTCTGGTATTCCTGGTTCTGGGCCCTCACGGAAGCCAGTTCCTTCTGCCGGATCTGTTCCCGCTTGAGCGCAGCCTGCACCTGGGTAATCTGATGGCTCCAGTAGTAGTCCACAAACCCCACGGTGCTCAGCGAGACGGCCAGCACAACAACAAACACCAGGGCCTGGCGTGCCGCAGGGGAGGACCCCACCGCAATCTTTGATTCCGGAGCGTCCTGTCCGAGCAGATTGATTTTCATCATGGCGCGTCAAAACTCCTCAGGGCCAATCCCATCGCCACACAGAGGCGGGGAGCAACTTCCGCCGTGTAACCCACGTCATACCGCGAAGGATTGACGTTCACCCGGCGGAAAGGATCCATCATTTCAATCGGAACTTTGAACTCTTCCTTTAGCAGTTCCAGAAGACCTTCCACCTTGGCCGTTCCACCCGCAAGAAAGATCGCCTGAATGTTTTCCGGCGAGGTGGTCTGCCGAAAGAAATCAAAAGTTTTCTGGATCTCCAGCAGAAGGATTTCGGAGACTGAACGGAGGTGCGGCTTTGCTACGTCTGCGGAGACGTTGGGAAGCGAACGGCCCTGCTTCAAGAGCTCCGCATCGTCAAAACTCAGGTCCAGCTCCTTCTGCAGAGTGTCCGTATACTGGTTGCCACCCACGGAAACGTCGCGGGTGAAAAGCGGCGTCCCGTCCCGGACGATGTTGATGTTCATCGTGCTGGCCCCGATGTTCAGCAGGGCCACCAGCGAACCTGGTTGCGGCTCATAATTCACCTCAAAAGCGTTCTGGAGCGCCAGGGCGTCGATGTCCACAACATACGGGATTCTCCCCGCCTGGCTCAGAACGTTGGTGTGGTTCAGAATCTTTTCCCGCTTTGCCGCCACCATCATCACTTCCGTCCCGTTTCCCCCGGGGGCGGGTCCCATCACCTGATAGCTGAGATTGACGTCGGAAACATCAAACGGAATGTGCTGCTGGGCCTCATAGGGAATCGCGGCGGCCACCTCGGCATCCCCCACCGCGCTCAGGGTGATTCTTTTGACGATGACCGAATGTCCCGATACCGACGTCGCGACTTCCTTCACCTTGATTCTGTTCTCAGCAACCACCTTCTTGATGGCGGATGAGACCATCAGCGCATCCATAATCGAACCGTCCACCACTACGTCCTGGCCCAGCGGCTCAACACCCACGCTGACCAGCTCGTAGTCCGCGCCTTTCCGGGCCAGCTCAACCGCCTTCACCGAGCTGGAACCAATATCCAGGCCCACCAGTCTCTTTGATTTCCCCCAAAACATAAGCCATGCTCCCTGCCAGGACCGTACCCAAAGCGCCGTGAAACTTTCCCTTGCGGGCGGCCCAAATTTCTCTTCAGCGACCTGACGCGGCTGCATCATCTTGTGTGAAATCAGCCGCTTGCGACTACAAAAACCTCTGTCCGCCGCTATGCGTCCGGCGAGGCCTTTCATATCCGTTCAATACATCGGCAGATAACGGCGGGAACAAGAGAAGATCATTTTTTAGTTTTCTCCATTTTCCGATATCTGCCCTCCGCCACGCGCCTGCTTGTCTACTGAACCTGGAGCGTGACCTGGCTGGAATGGCTGAGCGATTGCGCAGTCGCCGTAATTTTTATTGTGTAAGTCCCGGCTGGCGTACCATTGTTCGAACCCGGGGACACGCCGCCTCCTCCACCACCTCCGCCGCAAGCCGCCATCGCAAGACAGGCCAGCAAAGCCAACGATGCGAGGCGAATGGCCCCGGCCCGCGGGCGCCGCCGGACTCCTGCCGAAAGAAGTAAAAGCGTAAGGAGAGCACATCCCAACCACACCGGAAAGTAATGAAGTGGCCGACCTCGCCAGTCGCTGGGAGGGGGAGGGGCCAGCGACCGCGCCGTGGTTTGCACGGTGAGGGTAGCCTGGGCGGAGCCGGAAGCGGGAATCTGCACAGTGGATGAGGAAAACGAACACGTTGCTCCAGTGGGAGCACCGCTGCAGGCGAGCGAAACGGCTAGATCAAATCCGTTGACAGGCGTAAGGGTCAGCGTATATTTCGCCGTCTGCCCGGCCTGGATGGAAGCGCTCGCCGGCAAGGCCGCCAGGGTGAAATCCGTAAACTGCACCGAGAGCGCAAGTGTTGCCGTCGATGTTCCGGAGGTGGTGCTGGAGCTGCTGGTGGATGATGTGGTGGTCGTCTGGCTTGCTGTGGCCACCGTTCCTGTCACCGTAAAATTGAGTGAGGACGAGGTTACGGCACTCAGGTTTCCCACCGTCAGCGTGCTCGATTGCCCGGGAGAAATCGAGGAAGGATTAAAAGAGCACGTGCCTGGAGCCGCATTGGCACAACCGAGAACAATGGAACCTGTGAATCCGTTGCTCGATGATGCGGTAATTGTAAATTGAGCCTGGGCGCTTCCTTCCAGAACTGTCACCGAATTCTGGCTGGCCGCAAGCATAAACGACGAAGCCCCGCTTCCGCTCAGGCCGACAGTCTGCGGGCCGTTTGCGGCGTTGTCACTCACGCTGAGCGTTCCCGTCGCACTGCCGGTTTGCTGCGGCGTGAAGGTGACGTTGATGGTGCAGTTTGCGCCGGGCGCCACGCTGGTACTGCAGTCATCAGTCTCGGCAAAATCTCCCGTCGTCGCAATGCTCGAAATGCTGAGCGGCGACCCGCCCGTGTTGGAAAGAGTCACCGTCTGGGGCAGGCTGGTGGTCCCCGTCGCCTGTGTACCAAACGTGAGGCTGGTGGGAGAAAGGCTGGCCGCCGGCGGGGTCGCGCCCGTCCCGGTCAGGGTGATGGTCTGCGGCGAGCCGAGGCCCGTGTCCGTCAGAGTCACCGCTCCCACGCTGGTTCCAAGCGCCGACGGTGAAAAAGTGATCGTGATGATACAACTTGCGCCCGCGTTCACCACGCTGCCGCAGTCGTTCGTTTCTGAATAATCCCCGCCGGCCGTGATGCTGGAAATATCCAGCGGCGACTGCGCCGGGTTGGTCAGCGTCACCGTCTGCGTGCTGGAAGAACCTAGCAGGACGTATCCGAAATCCAGGCTGGAGGCCGAAAGGCTGACGGCCCCGCTGGTCCCAAAGCCGCTCAGGTGGACCGTCTGTGGGCTTCCCGCCGCGCTGTCGGTAATTACCAGCGTTCCCTTTTGCGTGCCGGTCGCCGTGGGCGTGAAGGTGACATTCACGGTGCATTGCGTTCCCGGTGAAACGGTCTGCCCGCACTGGCTGGTTTCCGCAAAAGGTCCGGTGGTGGAAATCCCGGAGATGCTGAGGGCCGCGCTGCCTGCGTCGCCAATTTTCAAGGCGGAAGGCGCGCTGGTGGTGTTGATTTCCTGGCCGGTAAAGACAACTGGGTTGGGTGCTGCCGTCAGCCCGGCGGCGTTCTGGGGACCGATTTTGGCGGTCCAGACGTCGTAGGAGCCGCCCGTGTAGCCGGTAGTCATGGCGGAAGGCGTGATGGGAAAATCAGCGGAAAAGGTATCGCCTGCCACATAAACATTGCCGGAAGAATCGACCACCAGGTCGTTCGCCGCTTCGTTGCCGGTCCCGCCGAGATAGGTGGAGAAAAGAAGTTGGGAACCTGTGGGGTCAAACTCGCTGACGATGGCATCGTAAAAGCCGCCACTCACCGCCTGCAGCGGAGAAGCAACGGGAAACTTTCCGCCATAGGTGAAGCCCGCAATCCAGGCGTTGCCGCTGCCGTCCACGGCGATAGAGTTCGCCTGATCCGGATAAATATCACCCAGATAGGTGGCATAGCTGATAGCGCCGCCTCCCGCAGCAATTTTGGCAACGAAAATTTCATTGGTCCCGCCCCAGGCCGTGTCATAGGCTCCCTTCGTCACGGGAAAATCTTTGGAAGTGGTCCAGCCGGCAACGTAGGCGGCTCCGGAAGAATCCAGCGCAATATCGGAGCCGTAGCTGGCTGCCGTCCCGCCGAGATAACTGGAGTAGATTAGCGCCGTGCCGGTGGGATTCAATTCGCTGACAAAGCTTTCAAAACAGGGAAAGCTGCTCAGCGCCGAGCCGCACGATGTCGCCGTGTAACTTGGCTGAAAGCCGCCCTTCACGGGAAAATTCGAGGAGTTCGTCTGGCCGGTCAAATACGCGTCGCCCGAGGAATCAAGCGCGATGCTGTTCACGTGATCTTCCTGGCTGCCGCCGAGATAGGTGGCGTAAACAAGACTGCTTCCGGTGGGATTGATTTTGGCCACAAAACCGTCAAAGGGTCCGCCGCCGTAACTCGTTTGCAGCGTGCCGTAGGTGACAGGAAAATTGGAAGCTGAAGTCAGCCCGCCCACGTAGGCATTGCCGTTCGCATCCGCCGTGATGCTGCTGGCAAAATCGTCACCGGTCCCGCCGAGGTAAGTGGAATAGACCAGGTTAGACCCCGCGGCCGTAAGCTTGGCGACAAAGGCGTCATAGCAGGGCGTCGGATAGGCTGTGGTGCCGCAGGCGCCGCCTCCGTTGGAACCCTGCAAGGGGCCAGCCGTGGGGAAATCAAGCGAGTCGGTGAAACCCGCCACGTAGGCCTGGCCGGAGGAATCAACGGCAATGCGAACGCCCTCGTCGTCACCCGTGCCGCCAAGATAAGTGGAATAGACAAGTCCCGTTCCCTGCGCATTGAGTTTGGCGACAAAGGCGTCAAAGCACGGAGCGGTGTTGACCGCCGTGTCGCAGCTTCCGCCCCCGAAAATTCCCTGGACGCCGCCCACGACGGGAAAATCGACAGAGCTGGTGTAGCCGGTAATGTAGGTGTCGCCAGACGCGTCCACCGCGATGCCGGTGGCGTAATTATAATCGGTGCCGCCAAGGTAGGTGGAGTACGTCAGCACTGGATCGATCACCAGGGGTTTCGAGGCATCGTAGCCGCTGACGCCAAAGCCTACGCGGCCTCCCTTTTCCATCACATAGCGGACAGCAACGAAACGCTTGCCGGAATTCCCGCCAGGCTGATAGGCGACTGGCTTGCGGAACTGCACGTCACCGGCGCGGGTCTGCACCACGAGTTCGCCGGCGGAGTTCACATGCACTTTTGCCGCACGGTGCTTTTCGCCGACAATTTGCAGACGAACAGCTCGGGGATTCGCACCCGGCGACACATCGACGTCAAATTCAAGTTCCCTGTGGTTGCCATAATAGAAGAGGTTCACGCCGGGATAGATGCCGTGGTATTCCACCCTGGAAAATAATGGAACATTCTTCACCCACTTTGCCGGGTTGTTGCCCACCAGGTAGTTACTGCTGCCGGCTTCCCTGCCCAGGCCTTCAATTCGAGGGGCGGCATTTGCACCCACCCACCTCAAGCGAAGAGCGTCTTTCCGGATCTTTCTGCCACTTGCATCGCGGCCGCCCAGCGCTGCAGAGGGAAATTGTTGATGCGGACTCGCGGCGCTTCGCTCCAGCGACATCACCACTTCGCTCTTTGTGAAGAAAACACCAAAGCCGCTCCCCCGCGCGAGAAATTTCACAGTGGAATTCGCCTGCCCGCAGTTCTGCTCAAAAGCCAGCGGCAGTGTAGCGTAATGGAGCCCGGCGGTGGTTGAGGCAGGCGCTTTCGGTCCCACGGCTATTCCTTCAACCGTCACGCCCAATGTCATCAGCAGCAAAGCCGTGCAGGCAACTTTTAAGTAGGTTTCCGCCCACCCGGCACATCGCTTCCACGCAAAAAAAGGCCCGGAATTGTTCAATGGTCTCCCCGGCGGGGCGCGGACCTTCAGATTCTGGCGCGAAGTCCGGCCCTGCGCACAAGGAGGATCGTCAGGTTATAGAGGCAACATGAAAACATTTTGAGGGAGGAGGTGCGAGGCACGGCGGGGCGTTGGAACAGCTCATTTGAAAGCGCATGCGGACGGCGCAGTGGCGGGGAGCTAATCGCGTGAAGGACTTTCTTCGCCTGCTCTCCACTGTGTTCTCTGTGCCATCAAAAGGCTCAACATAGAGGACACGAAAATCCTCCGTGACCTCTGTGTGAAATCTTTGGAGACACAGAGCGCGCAGAGAAAAACTTTGGTTGTGGCCGCAGCGCGTCCCTTCGCGCCTTGCGGGATGATTTGCTTTTGGTCTGTACGCTGAAAAACAAAGCAGATTCCTCGGGCCGGTTAAGAGCACCGGCCCTCGGAATGACGGACGAAGAGTTTTTTAGCACCCTGATTAAGGGAAGGGCTTCTGGCTATTTCTTCGCGCAGCGGGTAAACAACTGGTCAAGCAGCTCGATGGCGAGGTCCATCTCGTCGCGGGTGATGGTAAACGCGGGCGCCAGCGTAAAGACGTTCTTGTAATATCCGCCCACGTCGAGCACCAGGCCCATCTTGCGGCCGCGTGCTTCCAGGTTTCCGGCCATGCCTTCGGCAAAGATGCGGTCCGTCAGCTCGCGGTCGGGAGTGGTGCGGTCGGGTTTGGTAACTTCAATGCGCAGTGCGAGGCCCAGGCCGGCCACTTCGCCAATCGATTCCGGATGCCGCCGTTCGAGTTCGCGCAGGCCGGCCAGAAGATAAGCGCCCTTCTCGTTCACCATCGTTTCGTAATCTTCCTCTTCCAGCATCTTCAGCGCTTCCAGCGCCACGGCGGTGCCCAGCGGATTGGCAGAGAACGTGGAGTGCGTTGAGCCGGGAGGAAAGACGTCGGGCGAGATGAGTTCCTCGCGCGCCCACACGCCTGAAATTGGATTCAGTCCGTTGGTGAGCGCCTTGCCGAAGACGATGATATCCGGCGTAATGCCGAAGTTTTCAATGGCCCAGAACTTCCCGGTGCGGTAGAAACCCATCTGGATTTCGTCGTCCACAATCAAGAGCTTGTGTTTGTCGCAGGTCTCCTTCAGCCGCTTGAAATAATCGGCGGGCGGAATGACGTAACCGCCGGTCCCCTGCACCGCTTCAATGTAGAAGGCGCCAAACTCCGACACTTCGGCCTTTGCGTCCCACACGCCGTAGTATTCCGAGTCAAACAGTTTTTCAAACTGCTCCTCGCAATAGAGGCCGCAAGTGTCGGGCTTCAGCCCATAGATGCAGCGGTGGCAATAGGGATAAAAGATGAACTGCGCGCGGTCACTGAAATGCCCGAACCGCCGGCGGTAGCGGTAGCTGGAGGTTATGGCGCTGGCGCCCAGCGTCCGGCCGTGATAGCCGCCCATGAAGGCGAACATCAGGTTGCGGCCGGTGGCATTGCGAACCAGCTTGAGGGAATCCTCGATGGCCTGTGAGCCGCCCACGTTGAAGTGGACCCGGCCTTTCACGCCGAAGCGCTTTTCGCAGTACTGCGCGATTCGCGCCGCCACTTCAACCTTTTCGGGATGCAGATACTGGCAGGCCAGTTGCGGCAACCGGTCCACCTGCCGCTTCAGGGCTTCATTCAGCCGAGGGTTTTTGTAGCCCAGGTTGGCCGCGGAATACCACATCTGGAGATCGAGGTAGGGCGTGCCCTGCTCGTCATAGAGGTAACAGCCTTCACAGTTGGAAAAAACTTTGGGCGGCTCAAGATAGTGAACCGTGTCGCCAAACGAGCAGTACCGGCGCTCAAGCTCCATCAGTTCCGCAGCCCTCGTTGTGATATCCGGCAATGACATAAATTGTTTTTCCTTTGCCCCGGCAGGGTGGCGCTAAGCTGCCTATCAGGTTGTAGAAATATCCCGCAGGGACGGTGCAGCGGCGGGTTCATCCCGCCAAAACATCCATGGTTTCAACGTGGGCTGGCGGCGTAAAGCCGCCGCCACACCCTTTTTCAACAAACTTTCAAGTCGTGGCGCTCACCGCGGCGTCAAGCGCCGGGGCCCCGTCTTCCAGAAATTCGGCCAGCACCTTTTGCACGTCGCCAAAAGTTTCAAACGGCCGGCAGGCCAGGCTTCGCTCGCGGCAGTAGGCCAGCAGTTCATGCTTGGCAAAAACAATGTCGGCTTCTTCCACCGCAAAGCGGTCTGAAAGGCCGTCACCGATAAAGATGACCGGCTGCTGCTTTTTTCGGACCCGCTGAATGATGGCGGGCTTGCAGGTGGCGCACCTGTGTTTGCAGCCGTGATTGCTGTGGGGGAAAACAGCCCGCATCCGGCCCGCATCCAGTTCCAACCCGGTTGAAAACAGGTGCCGGCCGTTCCGCAGTTCGCCATTCGCGCCCACCCGTTTCAGGACGCGCCGAATAACGTAATCAAAACTGTCGCTGACAATATAGAAAGGAAGTTGCCGGGCCTTCAGGAAGTGAAAAAATTCCTGGAAGTCGGGATCGAGCGGAATGGCATCAATCAGCGCGTTCAACTGCTTCACTGTCGCGCGCACCAGGGCCGCCTGGCGTTCAAAGCACTCTCTTGAGCCGATGTCACCCCGAAGCCACTGCTCCTCCACCTCCTGCCAGGAAGGGTCCGCATATTGCTTCAGGATTTCGTCGGTCACGTCCAGACGAGTAATCGTCCCGTCAAAGTCGGAAAAGACCACCGGCTTCAATAGCGATTTCCCGCTCCGGCCATTGCCGGATTCTTTTTCACTCAAGTGCTTCTCCCTTCTCTCCGAAAGGTAAGCCAGAGGGTCAGATGGTAGGTAGTGAGGAAAATCACCCCCTCCTGCACGCCCTACGCGCTACCTGCCTCCTGTACCCACCCTACTCCCCACGCTCGTCCACAAGGCGTTTGCGCTTCCGCCCATGGACGAGCGTACCCGGGGAGCAAAAACGAAACGCCAGTTGGTACATACCGCACACCTGATTGTCCCAGACGTCCGGATACCGGGCCTCCAGATTTTTCCGCACTGCATCTTCAACTGCTGGGGCGGAAACTCCGTTGGAGAGTTCGAGCCGGAATTCCAGGATGTCGTGCAATCCTTCCTGCCGCACCGCCACCTGCCAGTTGGTTGAAAGCCCCGGAACGTCGTACAAAACCTTCTCAAAAATTTCCGGGTACATGTTGCCTGCGCCCATCACCACCATTTCATCACGGCGGCCGCGGATCCTTGCCAGGCGGCGCACTGTTGTTCCGCAGGGGCAGTGCCCGTCCAGAAAGCGCGTGATGTCACGCACCCGGTAGCGTATCAGGGGCATGGTGCGGCGGGCCAGGGTGGTCACCACCAGTTCACCGTAGCCCTCCGGGTCGGGATCAAGGATTTCAAACATCAGGTTGAACTCATCCACGTGGTAGCCGTTGCGTTCCAGGCACTCCATGCCGGCGCCGCCGCCCATTTCCGTTGAGCCGTAGCCCAGAATCACCGGCGCATTCCATATCTTCTGAACGTAATCCCGGTAGACGTCGGTCATCCGGTCCCCGGCTGCAAAGATCAGTTTGACGGGGAAGCTCCCCTGCTTTTCGGCGATTTCACTCAGGCTCACCAGCCACGTCGGGTCAGCCACAATCACGTTGTAGTGGTAATGCGCCAGGCGGTCATAGATCTCGGCCGGCTGCGGTTTGCCCGCCGCGGAGCAGAAAACGCCCAGTTGCTTGCAGGCCAGATAGGTGACCCAGGGGCTGATCCAGTATCCGCCGTCAAACGTGCAGACCACGCGGTCACCGGGGCGCATGCCGTTTTCATAAAAAGCCGCCGCCTCATAGCGCGCGGAAAAATCCACTTCGTCATATCCAAAATAGACCCGCTTGGGCCCGCCGGAGGTTCCGGTGGTTTCATAAACGGATTCCGGTTCGCGGCACAGGAATTCCTCAGGAGGAAGGTTGCGAATATCTTCAGGGGTGGTAAAAATATCCCCGAGATCTTCGGGCCGTCGGATCTGTTCCGCGCGAAGACCCGCTTCACTGAGCTTGCGGGAGAAAAACTTCTGGTGGCGAGCCGCGTAGCGGACAACACGCCGGAAACCGTCCCTCTGGATCCTGTGGATCAGCCCCGGAGGAAGGGACTTGCCCCAGCGGACAAGCCGGGGAATCGAACCGCCAATCATCCGTTCTTCAACAATCTTCCGAAAGTCAGCTGCCATAAAATCTCACAACAAAGCTAAACGCTTCGCCTGTTTCAGTCCAGCAAAATGGAAACTTTATCAACAAACCGCGAAGCTCAAGTACAGATCCCTGTGCCTGTTCGATTCCTCGCAGGGTTTCCAGATCATTCAAGTTACATCAGGTATGCCGATTCACCGGAAACCGGCAAGGGGGCCGCGAGCAGGTCGATATAAGTAGACTTTTCGAGCAGGGCCCTTGCAATCTGGGCGACGGAATAGGCAGCGTCGGGCCGGGCAATTTCCCGCGCGCGCGCACTCCATGCCTCCATCCGTTTCGGATCGTCCAGCAGGCCGGAAACCAGCGCGGGTATTTCTTCATGAGAGCTGGCCGCGATTCCCACTTTTCGTTCAACCAGAAATTTGAGGTGCCGCTCCTCCATTCCCGGGACCGGGAAGGCAAGAATCAGAGGAACACCCGCCGCCAGGGCCTCCGAGCTTGTAACACCTCCGGGCCTGGTGATCAGCAGGTCGGCAGCCGCCATCAGTTCAGGGATGGAATCTGACCAGCCAAAGACATGGAGGTCAAGCGCCAGTTGCCCTCGCAAAGCCTCCAGCCGCTGGCGCATTTCGCGGTCCCTTCCTGTTACGGCGAGCACCTGGATGGGGTGCCGGCACAATTCCAGGCTTCTCATGATGATGTCAAGCGGTACGGGCTTGATGCCGCCGCCCATCAGCAGCACCACAGGCCGCTCAGGGTGCAAGCCCAGCGCGCGGCGAACTTCAGTGCGGTCAAAGCTGAGAGCAAAAGCAGGATCGACGGGAACGCCACAGTTGACGATGCGGTTCGCGGAGACTCCCCAGGAAATCAACTGGCCCTTGGATTCTTCGCTGCCTGCACAATGAAGATCAATTTCTTTTCGAACCCAGGCAGGCTGTGCGCAGAAGCCAGTTTGAACGGCCAGGATGGGAGCGTCAAACCAGCCTTCGCGACGGCCAAGCCCGGCAACCCTCGCGGCACCTATCTCCGTAGCGATCACCAGATGGGGCCGGAAAGTCCGGAGCCGGGCAAGCACTCCACGGCATCCGCGCCTGAAAATCCAGTCGGGAAGAGTCTTTCGCAGCCGTTTCCGCTGCCTCCATTCAAACAGCCTGCGCCACATCGACGGAGCACGCCGCGCCATCAGCCAGTGAGGGTAAGCGTAGAGGCGCAGGAACCAGGGCTCAGCGAGATCCAGAATATCAATCGTCCGGGCCTCAACGTTGTCCGCACCGTCGTGAAGGGCCAGATGAACGGCCTGGCTCGCGCGCAGAGGCCCCGCCCCCATGCCCAGTGTCAGGATAGCGATTCGCCTGATTTCCATGCCTGCTCCCAAAACTGTTCCCGAACCAAGGCGCTTGAGACTACGCTGAACTTTACTCCCACCGTCGCACCAGCAGCACAGCGTTCAACCCTCCGAAGGCAAAGGAATTCGAAAGCGCGGCGCCAATACGCTTTTCCCGTGCCTCATTGGGAACATAGTCCAGATCACATTCCGGGTCTGGCTGCGTGTAATTCGCGGTGGGGGGAACCATTCCGCGCTCCAATGCCAAAACCGTTGCCACAAACTC
>Ga0209919_1000574_pt1 | contig 18571 bp, 12 predicted proteins | sample SalPon2A_C_D2_MG_FD_185721 | JGI IMG/M metagenome (GOLD analysis project Ga0209919, IMG submission 185721) | Soil microbial communities from South San Francisco under conditions of wetland restoration - Salt Pond MetaG R2A_C_D2_MG (SPAdes)... | ecosystem: Environmental > Terrestrial > Soil >... | reverse complement strand
CAATAATTTTAAATGATCCGGGATTGCATTTTTTTATTCGCCTCGGTCCGTATTTTGAAGTAAATTCATTCAAGTTTGGAGGAGATATTGGGGTGCATGTAGATCTAGGTTTTAATTTTGTAATTAATTAATAACTGCCACGTTACGACCGTGGCAGCATTGATATTTTACAACAGGTTTATTTACTATTTCAATTCAGATGTGCAGGCGGGACATCTCGTAGCCTGGATTGAAATAACAGTAAAACAGTGAGGACAACTTTTTGTTGTAGGAGCTGCAGGCGGAATTTCCTCTTCTTTCCTTTTCAATTTGTTTATAGATTTTACAACCATAAAAACTGAAAATGCAACAATCAAAAAGCTTATTACTGTATTTATGAACATTCCGTAATTAAGTGTAACTGCCCCGGCAGCCTGTGCATCTACAAGTGTAGCATATGGACCTGCAACTGTTGCCCCGCTTTTTAACAAAATAAAAAGAGAAGAAAAATCTACGTTGCCTAACAACATACCAATCGGCGGCATGATTACATCGGCAACAAGTGATTTAACAATTGTACCAAATGCAGCGCCGATGATAATTCCTATCGCCATATCCAGGACGTTTCCTTTCATGGCAAATTCTTTAAATTCTTTTAACATTTATCCTCCCTCAAGTTAAAGATTTGTATATGAAATATAATAAGTGGGGCTGTAATTCCTAAGAAAATATTTGTTTTGAGAAATCTTATCACTTACTATAAAGGCAGATTACAAAACAAATATTTAATAATAGATTATCCGGGTTTCAATAGTCGTTTTTCTTCCAAGGTTGTCAAGGCAGGATATTTTCACTTTTCCGTTTACGGGATTGAAAAATAATTTTTTACCGGGTTTTGATTTGGCATAAAACTTATCATTTATGTACCAGTACTGGGTTTCAATTGAAGGATCAGATGCGGCAAGAAGCATAACCTGTTCTTTCGATTTATTTTCAATGAAGTACTCGTAATCTGCAGAAGGCGAAAGAATTTTGGGGCCATCCCCGGAAAATCTTGCCGTACAATATGGGTTATGCGGCGGTGGCCTTTTAAATGGGACTTTGTTTTTCACATACCATAATGTCAGCTCTGGATCATAATCAGCGTATGCGACTTTCTTAAACCCGGATTGAGGAAGACAATCTGTACAATATTGAATTTTTTCATCATTGCTAACATAATAGTATTTATAAAGGTCACATTTTTTATTCGGTGAAACTTTGCTGATATAAAAATCAGTTATCAAGGATTTACAATTTGCAGTCGGCAGTAATCCTGTTTCGCTGCATACCTCTCTCTGCATCACCTCATTTGGTTTATCAAACCATTTTTTTTTGGGCTTGTAATCTATTGAATTAAACAAATCAAAGAGAAGCGGCACGGCCATTTCCGCACCCGAAAGTTCCGGTGAGCCTTTGCCGTCAAAATTTCCCATCCATACACCAATAGTGTAATCAGGATTAAAACCGATCGCCCAGGCATCTCTTTTTCCGTAGGATGTTCCCGTCTTCCACGCTATTTTAGGAAGATTGGTATTTGAAAGAAATTCAACCGGGAAATCAGGACGTTCATTAAAAGCGAGGATCTGATCAGTTAAATAAACAGCTCCGGGCGAAAAAACAGAAATTCCTTTTTCATTTCCCTCCACTTCTTTTTTAAGATAATTTAAAGAGTAAAACTTTCCTTTTTCTGCAAAAGTTGTAAAAAATCTTGTCAACTGTTCAAGTCTTACACCGCACCCGCCAAGGATAAGTGAAAGGCCAAGATATTTTTTTTGATTCGAAATATCTTCGAAGCCGCCTTTCTCGAGTACCGGGATAAATTTATCTATTCCAACCTTTAATAACAGTCTTACAGCAGGTACATTTAAAGAATTTATCAATGCATATTTTGCTGAAACCAGGGCATGAAATTTCAAGTCATAATTTTCAGGTTCATAACCATTAATATCTGTTGGCAAATCGAGTAAATTCATTTCAGGTGTCAGTATTCCCCGGTCAAAAGCTAGAGTGTATAAAATCGGTTTTAACGTCGAGCCGGGGGAACGGACAGCGGTAATTCCGTTTACCTGGCCGGATGCAAATACATCATTAAAATCTGCAGAACCGCAATAGCCTGCAACAGAATGCGTCCTGTTATCTATTATGAGTACAGAACCATTTGATACCTGTTTGGATCTTACTCTTTTAACATAATTAAATAACAGGCTCTCCGCTGTTCTCTGAACGTTCGGGTCAAGAGTAGTTTTTAATTCATCACCCGGATAATTCTGTGCAACATACAAACTGAAATGGGGTGCTTTATTCTGCATTTCATATCTTTCACTTACTATTGGTTCTTCCAATGCATCCTCAAGGTCGGATCTTTTAAAAACTTCATTCTGCATGAATTTCTTTATCCATTGATTTCTTATCAGAAGTGCATTTGAACTTTGTCTATCGGTTCGCAGATTATTAGGATCATTCGGAATAACGGCCATTAAGATTGCCTGAGCAAGGCTCAATTTATCAGGCGGCCTGTTGAAATATAAATATGATGCAGCTTTTACACCCTCTACATTACCACCATACGGAAGCATTGATAAATACATTTCCAGGATTTGATCCTTGCTGTAATGGAGTTCAAGTTGAAATGCGCGGAATATTTCTTCCAGTTTTTTTAAATAAGTTCTGTCACCGGGTTCCAGCATTCTTGCTAACTGCATAGTAATTGTTGATGCGCCGGAAATCCTTCTTCCGGAAGTTATGTTCTGAAATAGAGCCCGTAAAATAGATACAGGATTAATCCCCGGATGCCAGTAAAACCAATTATCTTCTTTCTCCAGAATTGCTTTTAAAAGTTCCGGCGAAACTTCGTCCAGATGAACAGGCATTCTCCACTTATCATCTTTTGACAGATAGGCGCTCAAAAGAGTTCCGTCTTTTGCATAAATTAATTTTGAATAAGGATTCTTATGCGGAAGCGGAAAAAGCTTATCGAATGTAAAAACCAGTGCACCAAAGATTAAAATTGTAATTACTAATTTTGATTTAATTAAGGGTTTAGCTTTTCCGATAAGTTTTCTCTGGTAATTTGAATAATTAAAAATGTTCATCCATCAAAAAAAACAGATTCCTCGCCCCCGTATTGCAGGGGGAGTAGGAATTAATAAAATAGAATTTGAAAATTATTTTCAATTCCCGTTGACTATTACTGTACCTGCACCATTTACAGAGCTGATTTCCGGATCATAAATTGCTTCTGCTCCAATAACAGGCAGAACAAACTTCCCTTTGTTAACAACACGTATCAGGTAATAAAAAGTTTTTGCTGTATTCCGCTTTGCTTCAGTAAAAAGTATCATCCTGTCATCCCGGACATCCATATATTGAATATTCATTGTACTCTTATATTTATCAGATAACTGAGTAGTCTCGGAAAGCCGCGGATTATCAATTTCAAAACCTGAAGGAAGTAAATCGGTAATCACAACATTATCGGCTGAAGCTTCGCCGCCTGTTAGTGTGATTCTGCATATTATAAGTTCCCCCTGCTCAAAATAATTATTTGAGATTAAATTACCTGTTCTGTAATCGTAATAATTTCTTCTGACGGTAATATGAGAATCTTTTTCGTTTACCTTTCCTTTTTTTACTCCGCTGATATCCCGGAAGTAATAAACCTTGCCCTGCCCGCTTCCTTTTAATGTAATTGACCTTGCTAAAACAGGGATTTTAAATGTTTTGTCCTTACCATCAAAAGTTCCGGTTTTGTTACCATCTGCATATAAATCAACATTAACGTCATGGAAAGCGCCTATTTTTGCAGACTTACCGAGCGCAAGAAATGCAAACGATCTGTCCTGTGTAGAATAAATATCACCCATCATAGCCGAAAGATGTTTAACAATAAAAGGCACCTGGTCATTTGACGGATCTACTTCCATTAATACATTCAGCATGATTGCGTTTGCCCTGGCTTCTGAATCAAAAGAGCCCCCGGTTAATCGTTCCGTTTTTTCCGGGTCATATTTTTTGGGCACTATTTCATAATATGAATTCCACTGATTCATTAATGCATAAGAACCTGCAAGAAGATATTTACAATCACTGGAAATTAGATGCGGCTTTGCTTTATAATAATTCATTGTGGAAATATCCCCTTTTCCTGCAGAAGCGAGAACATAAAGCGAGTATATTATTTCCTTGTTAGCAATTTTATTTATCGTCCTGGAATTACCTTTATATGTTACATAATCATACGTGCTTTTCTCACGCGCTTTAGTTGACAGATAATTCAATAATTTATTCAGCATATTTTCATTTACATTAAACCCGGCTTTTTTAGCTTCAACAAGAAAATGTGCCGCATAAACACTACCCCACCAGTTTGAATACGATCCGCCCGGCCAATAACTCAAAGAACCATCCGGCATTTGCATAGATTCAAGTTTTCGAATTCCCTCATTAACAAAATACACAGGCGTTGTGGTTCTATAATATTCAGGCGCAACCAGAACTGCAAGATTTTCAAAATAAAGCTGTGGGAAGATTTTGGATACTGTTTGCTCGACACATCCATACGGATAGCCAACCAGGTATTTCAGGAATTTAGCAAACTTTACTGCCGGGAACTTGCTTATAGTTACTTCAGAATTTACTGTTCCTTCAAGAAAATCTGAAGCGGCTGCCAGGCTAATATCGCTTCCGTCTTCAATAACACCTGATGAGCTTTCAGTATAATACGGGGAAACCGGTCTTACTCCTATGTTGAATTCATTTTTGATTTTTGTCATTCCGGAAGTTTCAAGAATAATTTTACCAGACCCTATTTTTTCCCCGGTTGTAACAACAAACTGGACTTTGTTAGTTGAATTTGCTTCAATTGAGACGGCCCGGCTGTGAATAGATTTTATATTTAAAGGTCCTTCAACTTTTATACTTACTGTTGCCTTTCCTGCTGAGTTTGTAGTGTTTATCAGTGAAACGGGCATTACAAGTGAGTCATTCGGTGCAAGAAAACGCGGGACCTGTGGTTCCATAATTAAATCATCCGCTATTTTTAATGCGGCATCTGCAGACCCGAACCTATCATTAGTATAGGCTACTGCCATTAACCTTACTTCGCCATTAAATTGTGGAATATTGAGAGGCACAGTTACTTCGCCGCCGTCATCAGTCTTTAAAATACCACTCCAGATAGCAAGTAAATTAAATCTTTTCGTGCTTACTGGATTTACTCTTTTCTGCAATTGTCTTGCAAGCTCATCACCACCTGTTGATGACTTAATTGAAATTATTTCAGGCAGCAATAATTTATAAAGATCATAATTTTCTACACCTAGCGCTCTTTTAGCATACATAAAAGCATAAGGATCAGGCGAGGAATAATTTTTAATTTGTAAAATGCCTTCATCCACTGCAGCCAGAGTAACATACACATTTTTTTGTGATATTGTTTTTACTTTTACTTCAATTTTATTATTAGGTTTTATTTGTTTCGGAGCTTCAATGCTGACCGACAAATGATTGCTTTTTCTCTCAACCTTCATAGATGCAAATCCATGCGCTACAAGAAAAGGTATGGTCTGACCGGAAGTATGAGCACGGAACAATGTAGCAGACACATATACATTCGGAATATATTTTTCATCAAGGTTCAGCTCAACTTCAGTCGATCTGTCTTTTACATCTACATATTTATAATTGTAAACTCCGCCGCGTTCAATTGTAACGAGCATTTTGCCTGCAAAAGGAGTAGTGAACAAAACCTTTGCTTTTTCATTTGGTTCGTAAGATTGTTTATCAAATACGACATCTATTCTTCCTTCTTTGTCAACTTCAAACGATGAAGCAGAAGATGAGTACCAGTTGTAAGCATAAAATTTAGCTGCCTGGTAATATTCACTTCCTTTTTTAGAAATTCTTAATTCATATTCACCATTCCTGGTCGCAACAACGCGAATATCCTTTTCACCTCCTGACAAATCCATATTTTTCTGCCATTCAGTAATTTCTTTTTTCTCCGAAGCATAAACATAATGACCCGATCTGTTTTTCTTTAATACAGTCTGCCATTCCATTCTTACCAGCTTTACATCTGCAGTAAAATTTGCAGCAATGTTATCATCTTTATCAACAGCAACGGTTTTAATATCAATATTCTGGTTAGTCCCGAAATAGTATCCTGGCTTTTTTATTCCTACAAAATAATTTTGAGGATAGATATCAAAACTTCCTATCCTGTTGACCGTTCTTCCGGAAAGATCAAAAACGCTGACAAATGCATATCCTGCTATTATGCCGGATGATTTCAGATCTGCAGGAGCATTAAATCTTATATCGGCATGGCCATTTTCATCAAGATAGCCATCAACAAACGTATTTGGTATCTGTGGATTTTGAAATGAAGAATTACCAAAATCGTAGGAAGAATATTTTTTGCTAATGAAAGTCTTATGCCTTAATTGAAAATCTGCCTCATATTTCAACCCGGTAGCCTTTCCACCGAAAAGATATTCGGCATTAATATTAATATTTATTGATTCCCCGGGTTTAATTGAATTTCTGTCATTCTTTAATAAAACCCTGATTTTATCCGGCACAAAATCTTCAACATTTACCGTATAAGAACCAATCAGACTTTCTGAACCAGTATACACATCTGCTCTATATTGCCCTGTTTGAGCATAGCCGGGAATTTTAAATGAAATTTCAAACGAGCCTTCAGAGTTTAGATTTTTTTTATATTCATCGAAAGTTTTACCTGTGGGTGAAATCACTTTAATCAGGACAGGAATATTTTTAATTGCTTTAGTAAATTCATCTCTTACAATACCGGAAATATTAACCTGTTCCCCTGGTCTGTATAAATTCCTGTCGCCGTAAATGAATGTTTTATATCCCGAAGTATATTCAGTTTGTCCTCCCACATCAAAGCGGGAAGTTTCAACGCGAGTTTCGTAAAGATCGATCAGGTTAAAGTCATCATTTTTTTCAGCGGTGATAATTCTTGGCTCAAAATCTTTTAATTTTTCATCCAGATTATCAAATTTTACAATGCCTTCGGAATTTGTATTGCCAGAAACGATTGTTTGATTATTTGAAGAAATGAGAGTAATCTCAACATCGGCTAAGGGTTTCGTAGTTTCAATTGAATTAACAAAAACCATTAGTTGATTGGAAGATTTTTTAGCAATTAATCCAAGATCAGAAAGCGAAAGCATCTTGGTAGCATTTCTCCACCTGTCCTTTGTTGATCTTGCTTCAATTACATAAAGTCCTTTTAATTTTTTATCCCGGATTTTGTCAAGATTTATGGTAAATTTTTCAAGAGTATTTGGATTATTTTTTAATTTCTTTGTTTCCTTATAAAGTTGATGCCCGTAATCATCTACATTGTAATAAGGATAATAATAATCATATCCATAATCATAATAACTTCTGAAATTATACTGCTTTACAAAATAGAGCGCATTGTTTTTGAAAATCTGTGAAACCTCAATATCAACTCCGGGAACATTTACAGCACTGAGTTCCAGATTCCGTTCACCGGAAAATAACAGGTACTTGCCCTTTCTGTCTGTAAAATCAATTGATGGATTTAAGTTTACGAATCCCACCTGCTGCTCGTAATCAAATTCAAGTTCGCCTCCATACATTCCGGGAAGGCCCTTTTTTATTAAAAGATTTACGACCTGTTCATTATTAAAATTTCCTTCTATCCTAAATGAGTTATCATTAACCGAAAAATTAATATCGCTTTGGGGATCAGTTTTTATAAAATCCTTCACCCGTTTATCATCTACGCGCTGAGTAGTTGAAACTTCTATCCACTTATTATCTCCATCAATTCCACTTGATACACCAGTTATTGCAAGCCTTGTTACAGGCGGAAGATCGTATTTAAATTCACGGGTTGTTTCCAAACCCTTTTTACCAATTACGGACATAAGTCCGCTTTTGATAACAACCTTATAAAGCTGCTCATCCTTGGATTGTTGAACTTCACCAAGATCTACAGCAATAATATCAGATGAATTATCAGAAATAATATTAAAATCACTTACTTCTCCACCGTCTCTGAAAAAACTAAGTTTACCTTTTAGCATTTCAGGATTTACAGCATAATTGAAATATATATTTGCTTTAATGCTAACTTTGTATTGCTGATATGGAATATGTGTATAAAAGAATTCGGCCTTTAAAGCATCAAAATCCGGCGTTCTGAATTCATATGTACCAGCATCGAGGGAAAGTTTTTTATCGAACAAAACTTTGTTTGTAATAGAGGCTTTGTAAGATTGAATAGGCTGCAGGGGAACATCCGGGGAAAATATAAGCGTATTCCCGGAAGTCCATTTAAATTTTCCATTTATTTGTGGTTCAAATTTTACGAATTCTTCATCAAGCCATTTGTCTCGCATTTCCGCTGGCGCAAGATTATCTGAGAATTCAATTGTAAAAGTTGAGAGATTTTTTACCTCTCCCTGGGGAGAGAAATTGACTACGCTTACACTGCTAGATGAACAGGAATATAAAATGACTCCAAATAAAATTCCGATTAAATAAAATTTTATTGTTTTCACAAAGGACCCCTTTAATTATTTTTTTAAATAGACTTGAATTCTTTTTTTATATAACTTCTAACCTTAAAGACTTTAGCCAGATCCTTTATTTTTCTCTTTTCACATCAAATTTCAAGAAATTAAAATCGGGGAAATATTAAAAACTATTATTAAAAGAGCGGTTTTTTTTTACAATACCATAATAATAAAATTTAGATAACATACGCGAAAATTTTTACCGGCAATGAATTTTTTGCAGGAATATTTACATACTTTCAAATTTAGTAATAGTCTAAAGTCTTTAAAAAACAATGATCTAAAGACAGTTGTCATTTTGGCACAAATTTTACTTATTATTGCAAGGATATAATATGCCTAATTCATAATTAATAAAGGAGCACGCAATAAGTATGAAGACTAAAATGAATTTATTAAAAAGATCTTTTGTCCTTCTCGCTTTTATTGGCCTCACTTTTCTTGTTACAGACTGTAGTGATTCAGTTACAAATCCAGCATCAATAAATAATCAGTCTAACTTGCCGACAATGGACAAAGAGGCAATTAAAACTATAGCAGAGCAGGATTCCGCAGTTTCTTCTTTCGATCAGAATTATACTGAAAATCAGACCGATAATTTTTTAAGCAAGACAGGTTCGGAAATTGCTCCATTTTTTGTCTGGCAGCATGTAATACAGACGGATAAGAGTTATGATTTTAATGTCGTCGGCGATTCAGTTTATGTTAAAGTTACAAAAACATTCCAGGGTGTTTTAAATATTATTGCTTCTACACAAGGACCCGGAACTAAACCAGATACAATTGTAACAAAAAACTTTAATTCGGTCATGGTCCGTCAGTTGCTTTTCCAAAGAATTGACAGTACAGATAATCCTTTTGATAATTGGAAACTTGAAGGAATTTCACTTGTATCGGGAGGAACAACAACAGACAATTTCATTATTAATAAATTGACTGTAACACTATCAGACACAAGCAATTTTGAAATAACTTCACCAGAAGATTATTTTATTTCCAGAGGAGACAAATGGTATAAGTGGAATAAATGGCATCATTTCCCGGAATGCGGTACACGAGACAGTGTAACAGTTTCAGTTGAAGTTTACAGTGCTTATGCTGATACAGATTTTGTAAGTATTACATACGGAGCTAATTTTTTCGGACTTCACAGAAACAAAATTAAATTAGAACTTGTTTCTTCGACTTCTTCAGGAAGTGGATTTACAAAAGTTTACCAGAGAACATTCAGATTCGGAAAATACCATGGTTATTATCACGCTGTGCTGAATGCATTTACAAGGCAATCTATTTACGACGATGCAGCACCAGTTGAAAGTAAATCATGGGGTTTCCCTTATAAAGTAAGAGATTAATAACCTCAATACCTTTCTTTTAAGAATGCCCCTGTAGGGGCATTCTTTTTTATAAATCTTCAAAATGAAAGAAATGCTTTGCGGCATATTTAGTCCCCAGGCTTTTTTTTAAAAAATCTAATTGCTAAATTGATTTTTAACTTCTCAGCTATCAACTAACAATTCCGGGTCTATTTACATTGGAGCAAATAACTAAAATTTTTACTAATGTTAAAGACTTTTTGAGTATCCACCTGTTTGAAATAGGAAGTACTTCAATTACCCTTTGGACACTTGCCTATTTTATCTTTTTAGCCTGGCTTCTCTTTTTCCTTACAGCCCGTTTAAAAAAATGGGTGATTTATTCCCTTCTTTCAAAGAGCAAAATTGACATTGGCGTACGGCTGGCAGTGGGAACAATTGTACGCTACGCTTTCCTGATTCTAGGATTAATAATTGCAATGCAGACGGTTGGAATTAATCTTAGTACACTTGCTATTCTGGCAGGAGCACTTGGTGTTGGAATTGGATTTGGATTGCAAAATATTACAAACAATTTTGTAAGTGGAATAATTATACTATTTGAACGCCCGATAAAAGTCGGAGATAGAATTCAGGTCGGCGACGTAAATGGAGATGTAATTAATATTTCTATGAGATCAACTACAGTAGTTACCAATGATAATATTTCTGTAATTGTTCCAAATTCTGAATTTATTTCTTCGACTGTTGTAAACTGGAGTCATACAGACAGAAATGTTAGATTCAATATTCCAGTAGGTGTTTCATATAAGGAAGACCCCGAAATTGTAAAAAAAATATTGCTGGAAGTTGCTGAAGCTGAAGAGGGAGTATTAAAAAAACCGATACCAGACGTGCTCTTCGACGAGTACGGGAACAGTTCATTAAATTTCAAACTCAGGGTCTGGACCAGCAGTTATATTACTACTCCGGGAGTACTAAAAAGCAGGCTATATTTTGAAATATTTAAGAATTTTAGAGTTCATAACATTGAAATACCCTTTCCACAAAGAGATATTCATATAAAGAATACAGATTTTACAGTCAATTCGAAATAAATCTGTTTAGATATCCTGCTACTCAATTGTTTATCCAAATAATTCTGCAGTTAGCACTTGCACCTTTCCCTTGCTTATTCTGCAAATTAATACTAATTTAGTTCATTGTATTTCGCCCTATTTAGGGCGTTTTTTGTTTATATGAATTTTATTGAAAAAAATATAGCCAAAATAATCACTCAAATTATAGAAAGAACGAGATTTTTTCTGGTTGAATTAATTTTCCGGGGAACAAATAATAAAAGGATTATTGAGGTTTATATTGACGGGGAAAAAGATATTTCTGCCGAAGATTGCGCTAATTTAAGCCAGGAAATTAATTCAGAATTGGAAAATCTTGAAGAACTGACTAATGATTATAGGCTTGATGTTTCATCTCCCGGTGTGGATAAACCATTGAAATTTCTAAAGCAATACCCAAAACATATAGACAGAAAATTTGAGGTCTCTTACAAATCGGGAGACGAATCAAAGCAGCTTACCGGCAGGCTTTTAAAAATTGAAGGAGAAGTTCTTACTTTTTCTTTGGGTAAAAATGAAATAAACATTAGCTTTAATAATATAAAAAAAGCTAAAGTAATTGTAAGTTTTTCTTAACGGAGGGAAAAAACAGATGAACTCGGATATAGTTGAATCCTTTGCTCAGATGGTGAGGGAAAAGGGTGTGGACAAAGATGTACTCGCTGGTATTATAGAGGAAATTTTCGGGATACTTGTAAAGAAAAAATACGGTGAGGAAGCTAAATACGACGTTGTGGTTAATATGGATAAAGGTGACATTGAAATTTTCCTTGAACGAGAAATTGTTGAAACAGTTGAAGACCCTAATCTCCAGGTAAGCATAAATGAAGTTAATAAGAAAGGCAACGAAGAAGAGCTTGAAGTAGGAGAAGATTTTGTTGAAACATTAAGTCTGGCAAGTTTTGGAAGGAGGTTAATTACTTTAGCTAAACAAAGTTTAAATCAAAAGATTCGTGAAATTGAAAAAGATATAGTTTATAATGAATATAAAGAACTCCTCGGCGAAATAGTGGTTGGTGATATATATCAAACGAGAAAGAATGATATCCTTGTTAATCATAATAAAAATGAATTACTACTTCCAAGAAGTGAACAAATACCTTATGAAAGATATAAAAAAGGTGAAACGATTCGCGCAATTGTGAAGGAAGTTAAAAAGAATAATAGCGGCCCTATGATAATTATTTCAAGAGCCGATAACATGTTCTTAAAAAGATTGTTTGAAATTGAAATTCCGGAAATTTATGACGGAATTATTGAAATGAAAGCAATTGCACGTGAACCAGGAGAAAGAGCAAAGGTTGCTGTAGAATCGCACGACGACAGGATAGATGCAGTGGGCGCTTGCGTTGGGATGAAAGGTGTTCGTATCCACGCTATAGTTAGAGAATTAAATAATGAAAACATTGATGTGATAAATTATTCTGAAGATTCTCTGATATTTATTCAGAAAGCTCTTGCACCAGCAAAATTAAAGAAAATTGAAATTGATGAAGATGAGAAGAAAGCAGTAGTAACGGCAGACAGCGACCAGGTTTCGTTGATTGTTGGGAGAAATGGTGTTAACATTAGACTTGCGATGAAACTGACAGGATACGAAATTGAAATTCTTAGAGAAGAAAAGCCATTTGAAGAATATGAAGAAGACATTGAGCTTATCGATCTGAAGGAAGAATTGGGTGAAGATATATATGAATTGTTGATAAACAATCGCTATGATACAGCCATTGAAGTTTTAACTGCTGGTGTTGAAAAATTGAAAGAAATAGAAGATTTGAGTGAAGAAAAGATTAATGAGATAATCGAAATTATTAAATCTCAATTCGAAGATGAAGAATAGCTAAAAACGGGTTACCAATATTATGTCCGAAACTAAACAGAAAAAATTACGATTGTTCAAGTTAGCATCCGAGTACAATTTATCGGCTTCTACTCTTGTTGAATTCCTTACTAAAAAGGGATACAAAGTAAAATCCCATATGTCCATTCTCACCGATAATATGTTAGAAGATATCAACGAACACTACAAAAAAGACATTGAGAAAGCCGAAAAACATTACAAAAAAATTGCTGAATTTAACAAGAAAAGAGCAGAAAAAGCCGAAGAAGAGGAAGACAGCAAAAAAGTAATCGAAGAGACTCCGGAAACTGTTGCAACTCCCGAGAAAACGGAAACGGAAATAATTCCAGAAACCGAAGAAATTGCAAGAGAGGAAAAAGAAGAAGAACCTGCACAAACTGAAATAATTGAAGAAGCAGTTGAAAAACCCGTTGAAGAAGAAACTGATGATAAGAAATTTAAGTCGCCAATAGAATCAGAAAAAATTAAAAGAAGAGGTTTGCGGGTCGTCGGCAAAATAGATCTTCAGGAATCCAAACAAAAAACAACTGACGCAGAGAGCCCAAAGGACAAAAAAGATACATCTTCCCCTATAATAAAGAAGAAAAAGAAACCAAAAGCACGTAAAAGATCGGCTGAAAATGTTGACGAATTACCCCAGGCTAAGAAAAGAAAGAAAGTTAAAAAATTTGAAATCGATCAGCGTGAAGTAGATGAAGCCATACGTAAAACCTTATCAAGTATGGACGACGCTGTTTCACCCGGACGTGCTAGCGCAAGAAAGAAAAAAAGAAAAGAAAGAGAAGAAAAAGAGGTTAAGAAGCAGGAACAGAAGTCTCTCGAAAAAAACAAAATTAAAGTAACTGAATTCATTGCGGTTAATGAACTTGCTAATTTAATGGAGGTTCCGGTTGCCGATGTAATTTCAAAATGTATTGAACTTGGATTGATGGTTTCAATCAATCAGAGATTAAATGTTGATAATATTACACTCGTTGCTGATGAATTCGGGTTTGAAGTTGAATTTGAGGAAGAATATACATCCGAAGCTCTGGAAGATGAACCGGATGATCCTGAAAAAATGCAGCCTCGATCTGCTGTTGTAACAATTATGGGTCACGTTGATCATGGTAAAACATCACTTCTTGATTATATAAGAAGAACAAATGTTGTCGCCGGGGAATCCGGTGGAATTACACAGCACATCGGTGCTTATAAAGTTGACGTAGGCGATGGAAAAAATATTGCATTTCTCGATACTCCAGGTCACGAAGCTTTTACGGCAATGAGAGCGAGAGGTGCGCAACTAACGGATATTGTAGTCCTTGTTGTAGCTGCAGAAGATGCCGTGATGCCTCAGACAGTTGAAGCTATAAACCACGCCCAGGCAGCCGGAGTACCTATTGTAATAGCTATAAATAAAATTGATAAGCCGGGTGCAAATCCGGAAAAAATTAAACAGCAATTAGCAGATAGAAATATTTTAGTAGAAGAATGGGGCGGAAAATATCAGTGCGTTGAACTCTCCGCAAAATCAGGAAAGAATGTAGATTCACTACTTGAAAAAATTCTGCTTGAAGCTGAAATTCTTGATCTAAAAGCTGATCCTGACAGAATGGCTCGCGGAGTTGTTGTTGAATCCGAACTCGATAAAGGAAGAGGAATTACAGGAACAATCCTCGTGCAGAAAGGTACTTTAAAAATTGGTGATCCATTTGTTGCCGGAATTTACCAGGGTAAAGTTCGTGCAATGTTTGACGAAAGAGGAAATAAAGTTCTCGAAGCACCTCCATCAACACCTGTCCAGGTTCTTGGGTTTGAAGGAGCGCCACAGGCTGGCGATACCTTTGTTGTTGTTGAATCAGAACGCCAGGCAAGAGAAGTTGGAATTAAAAGGCAACAGCTTAAGAGAGAACAGGACCAGAAGCAGGTGCATCACATTACACTTGATGAAATTGCTCAGCAAATCAGCATAGGAGGAGTTAAAGAATTACCTCTTATTGTTAAAGGCGATGTGGACGGATCAGTTGAAGCTTTATCTGACTCATTAATGAAACTCTCAACACAGGAAGTAATAGTTAGAGTTATCCATAAAGGAGTCGGCGGAATTTCTGAAAGTGATGTTCTTCTTGCTGCAGCATCAAACGCAATTATTATCGGCTTCCACGTAAGACCTAACCTAAATGCAAGAAAACTTGCGGAAAGTCAGAAAGTTGATATCAGGCTTTACAATGTTATTTACGATACAATTAACGAAGTGAAAGCTGCTCTTGAAGGACTTTTATCTCCGGTTCTTTCCGAAGAAGTTGTTGGAACTGTTGAAGTAAGGGATACATTCAAGGTGCCTAAAATTGGTACTGTTGCAGGCTGTTATGTACTTGAAGGAAAGATTGGAAGAAATAATAAAATCAGACTTGTGCGTGACGGTATTGTAGTTTTTGAAGGCGACATAGGAACGTTGAAAAGGTTTAAAGATGATGTAAGAGAAGTTGATGCCGGTTATGAATGTGGATTGAACATCAATAATTTTAATGACATTAAAGTCGGCGACACAATAGAAGCATATAAGATTGTAGAAACTAAAAAGAAATTATCTTAATTCGATTTAGTTAATACAATCAGGATATTTGAAATTATGTCTCATAGAATTGATAAAGTTGAAAGCCTGATAAAGGAAGAGATCAGCCTGATTTTTCTATACAAAATTCAGGATCCATCATTAGGTTTTGTTACAATAACCAATGTAAAACTCAGTCCCGATCTGAAAATTGCAAAAGTTTACATCTCGGTTTTTGAAAAAGAGAAAAGAGAAGAAGTTTTAAATAAAGTTATTGCAACCTCAGGATATATCCGTTCAGAACTTGCTCACAGAATAAAAATTAAATTCACCCCCGAGTTAAAATTCTTTATAGACGATACACTGGATTACGTTGAAAAGATTGAGGGATTAATAAAGAAGATTCATAAAGATGATAACAAAGGAATCGAGTGATATTTCTTCTGCGGATTTTTCTGCAGGAGAAGCAATTCTTATCGACAAACCTTCCGGCTGGACATCATTCAAAGTAGTTCACATTATCAGGAAAATTACCGGCACAAAAAAAGTCGGGCATGCAGGCACTCTCGATCCGCTTGCTACGGGTTTATTAATTTTGTGCACAGGCAAAAAGACAAAAGAGATTACAAAATTCCAGGATGGTGAAAAAACTTATTCGGGTATAATCAGGCTAGGAATTAAAACTCCTTCGATGGACCTTGAAACTGAAGTAATTGAAGAAAATCCTGTCTCCGGAATTACTGAAGAGGAAATATTAAAAGTTCGTGACAATTTTGTTGGAGAAATTCAACAGGTTCCGCCAATGTATTCGGCCTTGAAAGTAGGCGGAAAGACTCTTTACAAACTAGCCCGGAAAGGTAAAACAGTTGAAAGAGAACCAAGAACGGTGAATATCTCAAAATTTGAAATAAATAAGATTGAAATGCCGGATATTCACTTTGAAATTTCCTGCTCAAAAGGTACATATTTAAGAGTAATTGCCAACGATCTGGGAGAGATGCTCGGTTGTGGAGGAGTTCTTGCACTTTTGAGAAGAACACAAATAGGTGAATTCAAAGTGAGAAATGCCCTAAAAATGGAAGAATTTGAAGAATTATTCAAAAAATCCGGGGATTGAAATTCCCCTAAATTCAGCTATTTTTCAACTTAGGTGGCTCATTTCAGATTTTATTTTCAATTTAAAATAGCTTATATTTGTAAGCTATAGTTTAGTAAAAGTGTGCATATGGAAATATTTAGTGACCTGTCGAAAGTCACTTACGATAAAAATACGATTTTAACTCTTGGAACTTTCGATGGAATTCATGTTGGACATAAAAAAATAGTTGAGAATGTTCTTGCAAAATCTTCTTTTTATGGCGGTAGAAGTTTTTTAATTACTTTTGAGCCCCACCCGAGAAGTATTGTTTCCAAAAACTATAAAATCCAAATTTTGAGCACACTGAATGAAAAGCTGCAATTGCTTGAGAAAATTGGAATTGAAAACGTTTTGGTTATCAATTTTACAAAGGAATTTTCTCAACTTGGAGCAAATGAGTTCTTTAAAAAATATATACTTGATGGAATTGGAATTCGTGAAATTGTAATCGGTCACGATCATCATTTTGGAAAAGGTCGGGACGGAAACGAAGACAAATTAAGAGAACTTGGAAAAGAAAACGATTTTAAAGTTTCATCTGTAGAAGCAATAAAAATTGACAACCAGGTTGTAAGCAGTACAAAAATCAGAAATGCAATTTCTGATGGAAATGTTGCACTTGCTAATTTATACCTGGGCAGAAGTTATTCTTTCAGCGGTAAAGTTGTAAAAGGCGATCAGAGAGGAAGAGATCTCGGTTTCCCAACTGCTAATTTAAAAATTGATAACCCGGAAAAACTGCTTCCGGCAATCGGCATTTATGCTGTTGAGTTCTTTATAGAAAATGATGAAAAAAAATATTCCGGTGTTATGAGTATTGGCATAAGACCAACATTTTATAACGAAGGCAAATTAACAACCGAAGTATATATTTTTGATTTTGACAGAGACATTTACGATAAAAATGTAACTGTAAACGTAATTGACAGAATTAGAGGCGAAGAAAAATTTTCTTCAGCCGAAGAACTAATTCAGCAGATGCACAAAGATGTAAAAACAGGATTAGAAATGTTATCAAAGAAAGTAAATTAATTAACCCCGGTTTACCCGCCCGGTATTTCTGGAGTTACATTGTATCATAATAAAAAAGGATAGATAAAATGACGAAAGAACAGAAACTTGAACTAATCAAGAAGTATGGATCATCACCGAAAGATTCCGGTAAACCTGAAGTTCAGATTGCATTGCTTACAGGAAGAATAAACGAACTTACAGGTCACTTTAACGAGCACAAAAAAGATCATCACTCAAGAAGGGGATTAATGATGATGGTTGGTAAAAGAAGAAGGCTGCTCGATTATCTTATGGAAAAAGATATTGAGAGATACAGAACTATAATTAAAGAATTGAATATTAGAAAGTAAAAGGGATTTAAATGATAGTAACTAAAGAAGTTGAAATAGGCGGAAAGAAATTTTCGATTGAGACCGGAAGGTATGCAAAACAGGCCAATGGATCTGTTATGGTTAGATACGGTGATACAATGGTTCTTGTTACGGCAGTAGCCGCTGACGAACCGAGAGAAGGATTGGATTATTTCCCACTCCAGGTTGAATACAGGGAAAAATCTTCTGCCGCTGGTAAATTTCCGGGTGGATATATTAAAAGAGAAGGCCGTCCTTCAGAAAAAGAAATACTTAGCGCGCGTTTAATTGATCGCCCGATAAGACCGATGTTCCCATCGGAATTTGTAAATGAAACACAGGTTGTTGCATCTGTTTTTTCACACGATGGGGAAAATGATGCGGATGTTCTCGGTGCAGTCGGTGCTTCAGCAGCACTTGCAATTTCAAACATTCCATTCGACGGTCCAATTGCTGAAATAAGAGTCGGAAGAATAAATAGTGAGTTTGTTGTAAACCCGACTTTCTCTCAGTTAAAAGAGAGTGATCTGGAACTGGTTGTTGCCGGAACAGCAGATTCAATAATGATGGTTGAAGGGGAATCGCTGGAAGTTAATGAAAGTGATCTTCTTGCAGCATTAAAATTTGCCCAGACAGAA
>Ga0209919_1000570_pt1 | contig 18792 bp, 16 predicted proteins | sample SalPon2A_C_D2_MG_FD_185721 | JGI IMG/M metagenome (GOLD analysis project Ga0209919, IMG submission 185721) | Soil microbial communities from South San Francisco under conditions of wetland restoration - Salt Pond MetaG R2A_C_D2_MG (SPAdes)... | ecosystem: Environmental > Terrestrial > Soil >... | reverse complement strand
TAACGGATGGAAAGAGATTTTGCTTGAGTATGCGGTACAGCCTATTCAGCAGTTCGGTTATACAACCGGTAAGAATGCGACCGACAGCGCGATGATCATAGATGCTATGGATCTTCTCTACACAGAAAAACTGGATGGGTTCTGTCTTGTATCCAGTGACAGCGACTTTACGCGCCTGGCAGCCCGTTTGAGAGAGGCTGGTTATACCGTTTATGGATTTGGCGAGAAAAAAACACCAAAGGCGTTTGTTGGGGCATGCGATAAGTTTATATATACTGAGATACTGCGTAAGGATGAAGTCAGTGAATCACCTAAACGCAAATCTGCCAATCAGTTAAAGCAGGACACCCGGCTCATCAACCTGCTTCGGGATGCAATAGAAGACTCCGCAGATGAGAGCGGATGGGCATACCTGGGGAACGTCGGACAGAATATCGCCAATAAATCATCCGAATTTGATCCCAGGAACTATGGCTATAAAAAACTTGCGGAGCTTATTGAAGCCATACAATTATTTGATATTGATGAACGAAGTAACGAAAATGCTCCCGGGAAGTCTATTTATATCAGAGACAAACGTCGTAAAGGGAAATAGGTTTTGAGTAACATCTGTCATTACATGGGGTGTGTTGTGACCCGAAGGTTAAACAGGCGGGCAGGAAACGTGTCTCTGTCGGCTTGTGTTATCGATGTAAATTGCCAGTCATCAATCTGCTAAGGAGATCTGCACCATGACCACGAGAAAGTTGTCACAAAGATTAAAAAGCCTCCGCATACTGCTTCTTTGTCTGCTCTCCGGCTTCATACTGTGGTCGTGTAGTAACGAACGAAATCCAAATATCGAAATGGGTTCGGGTTATCTTTTCAAAGAAGGCTATCCCGAAGTCCGTGTTGCAGCAATAGGATTATTCGACGAGCATGGGAATCCGGGCATCGATGTAACAACAGACGTGGTATATAAAAGTCTGGTGTGGAAAAAACTCACTGCTGATTACACTGCCGGTTTTAGCCTGGACATAAGCATCACTCCTGAAAAAGGTGATACCAACAGCAGTGCCTTAACGCATACCTACACCTTCTCGATCGCACGTAAAAATAAAAACATTATCCACAGTGGGGACACCTACACCGTTGAGAGACGATTCGGAGTAAAACCCGGGAATTACAAGGTACAGGTGACGGTCATGGATAACAGTTCCCAGAAGCAGACAGTGCGTGTTGCCGAGGCTGAGCTTCCTGCTCCCAACTCCACTACGACAACGATGACAAACGTGCTCATGCTCGGACGTAATAATCAGAGTGAAACCAAAAACAGGTTTCTGCCGGTCACTACGTACGACGTCCCTTCGAAGCTCGACACCCTTCGCTTCGAATTTCAGCTGAACAAACCTACGGGCAAGAATCGTGTGGAAGTAAGAATGCAGCTTATTAAGTTTGCCTCCGACACGATGCCGCCACGAATGATGTCCGCTCCGATGCCAAGTCCATCTAACATTCAATACAAGGGTATAGACTACGACAGCAGGACGGTAATACAGGAACAGCGGCGTATACTGACTACAGAAACCGGAAATATCCTTATCCAGTATCCGATTACAAGACCACCACGAGGCAACTATCGCTTCCAGGTTAATATCTCAGGCAAGAGTGTATCAAAAACGGACTTCAAAGCCCGCGACTTCGGCGTTAAAAGCACCAATTATCCCTATGTAGAAACGGTCAGGGAATTGGCGGCCCCGCTGTACTATCTCATGGATCGCAAGCAGTACAAAAAGCTAATGAGCTACCGCGATCCCGATTCCATGAAAAATTATATGGATGAATTCTGGCTGAGTCATATCAAGAATCAGAGGATCGCCAAGCAGGTCATTGAGCTCTATTATAAGCACGTCGAAGAGGCCAACATGCAATTCGGCAATTACAAGGCCGGCTGGAAAACGGATCCGGGCATGATCTATATCCTATTCGGTCCACCCTACTATGTTTACCGGTCACTCAATCAGATGCAGTGGACCTACGGATACGACCGATCCGATCCCGACCGCAACTTTTACTTCGTTGAACCTAAAATACCGAGCAAGTTCTTTCCATTCGACAATTACATTCTGCAACGCCAGAACAATTATTTTACCGTAAGATACCAGCGTGTGCAGGACTGGTTGTCGGGTTTTATACTCAAGGCCCGTTTTTAGATGATCTTCACTTAACAACGAAGTTGATGATTTTCCTGGGCACGAAAATCTCTTTTACCACATTTCCTTCATCGAGATATTTGGCTACCGTTTTCTGTTGTCGGGCCTGATCGAGCACATACGCTTTATCCGTAGCTTTTTCACTGGGTACTTCGATTTGCCCCCGTACTTTACCATTCACCTGTATGGCATAGACATGCGTTTCGCTCTTCAGATACTCCTCTTTCCACACCGGCCATGGTTCATAAGCCAGTGTGTTTTCATTACCAAGACGGTTCCACAGCTCTTCGGATACATGTGGGGCAAATGGTGAGAGCAGCCTCATATAAACCTGCATGATCTCACGCGGCTTTTTCTCCCATTTCTGAGCCTCATTATTAAAGATCATCAATGCAGATATGGCGGTATTGAACTTGATCGCTTCGATGTCCTCGGTGACTTTGCGGATGGTCTCATGCAAAACTTTCATCTGTTCGCGCCCGGGTTCAATATCAACGACATCGTTGTTCAACTCGCCCGTCTCTTCATTAATGATAAGACGCCAGACACGGTTCAAATAGCGAAATACGCCTTCCACGCCCTGTGTGCTCCACGGCTTCACCTGTTCAAGTGGTCCCATGAACATCTCATACAGCCGGAGGGCATCCGCTCCGTATTGCTTGACCACGTCGTCCGGATTGATCACGTTGCCACGCGACTTGGACATCTTGAAAGAGCGGGCATCGACAACATTGTTTGTACCTTTGATGACAAAAGCATCGCCTTTTTTTTCGACCTGCGAATCATCGAGCTTGACCGGAGTCCATCCTTCCTTTGGGCCGCTCTCATCAAGAGATGCATACCCTCCGTTTTCATCCTGATAGGCGGTGTACTCCATCTCACCCAGTATCATCCCCTGGTTCACAAGCCGCTGGAAGGGCTCTTTAGTAGAAACAACTCCAATATCATACAACACTTTATGCCAGAAACGAGCATATAACAGGTGCAATACGGCATGTTCGGCGCCACCGATATACAAATCGACGGGCATCCAGTATTTCTCCTTCTCCTTACTCACCGGTCCCTGTTCATAATTGGGATCGATGTATCTCAAAAAGTACCAGCACGAGCCGGCCCATTGCGGCATGGTGTTGGTCTCGCGTTTGGCTGGCCTTCCTGTCGCAGGATCTGCGGTATTTACCCATTCAACGATTGCTGCCAACGGCGACTCACCTGTGCCGGTTGGCTGATAGCTGTCGACTTCGGGCAAGGTTACAGGCAGTTCACTTTCAGGCAAAGCACGGGGCTTTCCATCTACATGAATAATGGGGAATGGTTCGCCCCAATAACGCTGGCGAGAGAACAGCCAGTCGCGCAACTTGTAGTTTACACTCTTTTCTCCAAACCCCTTCTTTTGAAGCCAGTCGGCAATCTGTTCCTTGGCTTTGGGTACACACAATCCATTTAGTGATACTTCATTATTCGTTGAATTCACAATGGTGCCCTCTTCGGTATCTGTAAAAGCTGCCTTCGTCACGTCTCCGCCGGCAACAACTTCAACTATCGGGAGATCAAATTTTTGCGCGAACTCCCAGTCGCGCTCGTCATGCCCCGGTACTGCCATGATAGCACCCGTACCGTAGCTCATAAGTACATAATCGGCAATCCATACGGGTATCTTCCCTCCTGTTGCCGGATTGATGGCATAGCCACCGGTAAACACCCCGGTCTTTTCCTTGTTCAGTTCACCCCGATCCAGATCCGACTTGCGGGCGGCCTGGTCACGATAAGACGCAACAGCCTCTTTCCGAGGATCGGTCGTCATTTCGTCAACCAGGGGATGCTCCGGGGCCAGCACCATGTACGTTGCACCGAACAGCGTATCAGGCCTCGTTGTAAAAACACGAATTTTTTCACCGGATCCGGCAACAGGGAAGTCGATATCCGCACCGATCGATTTACCAATCCAGTTGCGTTGCATTTCCTTGATCGACTCCGGCCAGTCGAGATCATCCAGATCCTGCAGCAGACGCTCTGCATATGCCGTTATTTTAAGAACCCATTGCCGCATCGGCTTGCGAATTACGGGAAAACCACCCACTTCGCTTTTCCCGTCGATCACCTCTTCATTGGCAAGTACAGTACCAAGATCCGGGCACCAGTTGACCGGGGCATAATCTTCGTAGGCAAGTCCTTTTTTGAACAACTGAAGAAATATCCACTGCGTCCATTTATAGTATTTGGGATCGGTTGTATTGACCTCGCGGTCCCAGTCGTAACTAAATCCAAGCGATTGCAACTGCTTACGGAAACGTTCGACATTCTGTTCCGTGGTTACCCTCGGATGCGTCCCTGTCTTAATAGCATACTGTTCCGCAGGCAAACCAAAGGCATCCCATCCAATTGGATGCAACACATTGAAACCTTTCATCCGTTTGTAACGGGCAGTAATGTCGGTGGCGGTATAACCTTCCGGATGACCTACATGCAGACCGGAACTGCTTGGATACGGAAACATATCCAATACATAAAATTTCGGCTTTTTACGGTCGGAATCATCTGTTTTAAATGTTTTATTCTTTAACCAATACTCTTGCCATTTCGGCTCAATCTCAGAAGGTTTATACGTTGACATACGGTTTTCTTCGCTTCTTCTCTGTTATTACTATTCTTACGCTAACGATTTATATCGCCGATCAGTTTAGAGCAAATATCCTCATTATATCTAACTGACCGCTATGAGTCGGGAAGATACAGTTTTTTGAAACTTTTTGTCCGTTTCGATAATTCTACTTTCATACTTCTATTGGTCGCCGGCAGATAATCACGGAGACGCACAGATTTTTTGTGTAAATCTGCGTATCCATCTGCGCGAAATACATCTTAACACATCTATGAGGTCAAAATCAGATCCCAAAATTACGAGTGGGAAAGTTGAGAACTGAATTATTGTCCCTGCTTGATAACTGTTATATTTCCTGAAAAAATTATCCTGCCAGCACAATGCCTATGAGTAAACCCCAAAAAAGATGGCCTGAAATGATGGTGGCCTACATCCATTCCGATGACAGTCCCCGTTCCGAGGAACAGTGTAAGCGGATACTCGAAATGATTCAGATCGAGGAGGAACAGATAAATGTCTTGCCAGCCAGTGAAGCAGCTTCCCTTAATGTAAACTCGACCGACTCCCTGATTTTTGGCGGATTGGCGGCATACCCTGAAGGTGTTCGAAATGATTCCGCCCCCTGGGAAACCATCCTGGGGAAAAACATACCGGTTTGGGCTTTCGAGGCCGGTGTTGCTGTCTTATTATCCGAACCGGAGACATTGAAACGGCTGGATACGCCAGAAATCCTGAGGATCCGGCTTACTAATGAAGGAAAGAAAGATACCATCTTCAGCACGATGGATGACTTGTTTTATTCAGCCTGCTATTTTGAACCGTTCACATTATTCAACAGGGACTGCGGAATTCCACTTGCGGAAACCCATAACGGCCAGGTTGTCGCTTTTCGCAAACCAGACCAGCATGTTTATGGAACGCTATTTCACCCGCACCGGTATAAATCGCTGGTCTATCGCTTCTTTAGAAAATTTGTAGCCCAGCCCGAATTACTTGCATGATGTTGAGATTTTTGAGCCACGCCGGGTAACCCACTCCTGCCCCACCAAAGATAGGGGAGTTTCACATGTTTGCCCTATGAAAGGGTAACCGCAGGGCTCGCAAAGGTCGCTGGGAATCGTCATAGCCATCCTCAGCAGTACGTCAAACGTAACCTGACCGGCGGTCCTCTGAAAAAGATTGATCAGGGATACAGCAATAGTCGCCTCACGGATTCTCAATCAAGTTGAGAATGACGCTGGCCAGGAGTGGCGCTATCGACATAATAGAAGCATATCCAGAGTTTACCGCTTACTGCTAACCGGTAACTGCTCTCTCCTCCATTCGTACCGGATGCGCAGGAAACCGTGGGTGTTGAAATGCTCTTTGAAATAGATGAGAGAACGCCGCGGATCCATCGGATTATCGGTATCGGTCTCCATGGAAACACCGAAGTCGACGGCGGCTATGCCCTCATCCTTAGCACGGAGGCAGATCTCGTGCATCATCAGATTTACCGGGCGATATCGTTTGTACTTCGACAGAGAGCATATGTAAAAGACGAGCAATACCCTTGGATGGCAATGCATCGTCATCGTGGCCGCTATCAGTTTGCCGTCAAGCCAGGCCCCGGTCAAATTCATTTCGTCCGGAAACAGTTTAAACAGCTGTTTTATCTCAGACAGACTGTGCGTCGGTTTAAGATTGAATTTGCTCTTGTTTTGCAGGAGCAACTCATAAAAAGCTTCAAAATCGCCCAGCGAGCCGAGTTTTATACCCGAATTACGTGCTTTTTTGATTGACTTCCAGTTATCCCGGCTTATGGTTTCCCCGGAATATTCGTCTGTTGATGCGATCGATGATATCAGAACCTGCGACTCCCGAAAACCATGATAACGCAACAGAAAATCCAGATCCTGGTTTAACTGACGCTGATACAATAATGGAGGAAACGTCAATTGTATCTGCTGGACATCCATCGTTTTGAAATATTCAAGAATAACGGTTAACGCCTTCTCTGTGTCGGAGAAAGCGGCCGGAGGCAGAATAAGTCCCCCGTAACTTGCCTTAACAGGAGAAATAAACTCCGTGTCATCTTTGTTAAAGGCTCCGACCAATCCGGCTACAAGATCTTCCCCCTCATAACATCCGATGTATCTGACAGAAACAGGATGATCATGATGATGATAAAAACGTGGCCTCGAGAACATGGTTCCGTTATTTGAACCGGTAATGAACCGTTCCCATGCCTGCTCGTCGATCTCGTCCAATCCCTGATCCCTGACAATCATACGGATAACACTATTTTCATGGTTTCGAGTACTTCCACGGGTTTGACCAGCAACTCCGTACCGCCACGGACGGCGAGTACAAAATGTTCCAGTTCCCGCGACAACGGCTCAGCGCGTTCCACCTTTACAGATCTACTCATGGGTTTCCCGTACTTTCCCAGAAACTCCACGAAATCCTTCTCGCTGAAATCTTCAGGATTAACATTATGCTCGTAGATGCTAAGGGTCTGTTCGATATAATTCAGTTCCGCATGTCCTCTCGTACCGGTAACCGACAGTTGCCTGATCTTGACCGGGGTTATCCAGTTGACCTGTATGAACCCACTGGCTGACGGGTATTGTAAAAAAGCCGTGGCAGCATCTTCGACCGAATTAGAGTGAACGTTGAGCCGCTGGACCTCAATTTTATCCGGGTTTGCACCAATCAGATACCGAAACACGTCAATATCGTGGACGGCAAGATCAACGAACACCCCTATATTGGTAAGTTTTGGAGGATAGCCGCCAACGCGCCTTGCCACCAGGTTTGTGATAGTGCCTAGTTCATCCTTATCTATAAGCTCTTTCAGTGCCTGAACAGCTGGATTGAATCGTTCGACATGCCCTACTGTAAACAGGCAATTCGACGTTTCAGATAACGAAATCAATTTTTCGATCTCTTCTATCCGATCCGAGGCCGGTTTCTCCAGCAGCACATGGATTCCCTGCTTCAGGCATTCCGAAGCAACCGGGAAATGTTGTCGAACGGGGACTGCGATCGTCACAAAATCAGGTCGTTCCCGCTCTATGAGTCTCCTGTAATCTGCGTATCCGGTTGTCTCAAACTCCTTGCTCACCAGGTTCCTGCGTTCGGCGTCAATATCCGCCAGGCCACAGAGTTTAACCCCCTTCATCCCCTTTAAAATCCGGCAGTGATGATATCCTATATTGCCAACCCCTATGACGGCCGCTTTCAGATTCGTTTCTTTCACAGATGAATGATCAAAATTGTAGTCTCTGTATATATAACTTCCTGGCCAAGATAGATTATGGCCGGCAACTTTCTAAATGAAACTGGTGAGATGCGTCAATAAACAAACCGGAAATATTGCAACCGATTCAACGCCTGTACCGGTGTTCATCCAGATAATCATCGATGATCACGATCTCCTCTTCTCCCTCATCGCCACCGCCATTGTTCATTACATCGTGACTAAATCTAATCGCTGCCATCACCAGTCCTTTGCCAATGAATACGGTGAAGACGGCCATTAGTCCGTATTCCCTGAATAAGATGATGGCAATGAGATACCCGACAAACAGCAGGATCTTCCCCCGGTTTTGCCGGATATAGTGACGACTGAAACGGGGAATTTTGTCAAAAGGCACGGTACTGACCATCAGCAAAGAAAGGAGGATGACCATTGGAACGAGCACATTGTTGACACCGTATTTGAAGTGATCGAACAGGTACAAATCATCGTTAAAGGTGAGATAGAATGCCACCAGCATCGTCGCCTGGGCCGGGATAGGCAATCCACGGAAATGATCCAGCTTAAGCTCGCGTGTTTCCACGTTAAACCGGGCCAGACGTATCGCTCCGCATAACGCCGGAAGGGCAGCAATGATAATACCGGCCGTCGACAGACTTTCGACACCGAACCGGAATACCAGAAAACCCGGTGCTACGCCAAAAGAAACGATATCACTCAGGGAATCCAGTTCGATGCCAAATGCACTGGTAGCATTAGTGAGCCGCGCCATCAATCCGTCGAGAGCATCGAAGAGCCCGGCAAAAACGATAAGCCATGAACCGGGAACTAAATTACCTTTGTAGATTTGTATGATAGCGACAAATCCGCAAAACAGGTTCATGAGTGTGAAGAAACTGGGAATCATCACACGTGGCAGAGGTCGCCGTTTGCGTGGAATACGCGGCTTGTGATGCCTGATCTTTTTATTGGGACGTGTGATGCGATACTTCATCAGCGTGCTTCGATTATGCCAAGAACCGTTTCTCCACCAACTGTTTTCTGACCGGTCCGTACGTTGAGAACAACATTTCCGGGAACTATGATATCCATTCTGGAACCAAATTTCATCATACCAAATCTATGTCCCGCTTTAATGGTATCGCCCTCTGATATGTGATAGACAATGCGCCTGGCAACATATCCGGTAATTTGTCGAAACAGAACCCTGGTCCCGCTGGGATGAAGGACTCCAAACTCAGCCCGCTCATTACGTTCCGATGCTTTATCATACCATGCAATGAGATATTCTCCCGGAAAATATTTGAGATATTCGACCACACCGCTAACCGGATTCCTGTTCACGTGAACATCCGCCAGCGACAAAAAGATACTGATTTGTGTGCCTTTGCCGTGCAGGTAGGTGTCTTCATCAACCTCCTTTATGGTAACGATTGTACCGTCCGCCGGTGCCAGAATAAGATTAGGATCTTCGGGAATATTGCGATCCGGGTCGCGAAAGAAAAACAGTGTGAATGCCACAAACACGACGGCAATCACATATAAAACGACAGAAAAACTGTTATGGATCAACAGTCCTGCCACCGCAATGATGATGCCGATGATCAGTGCCCAGACAATAACCGAAAGTCCGTCCTCAGCAAAAAACTCCATCTCAATTACCGATCGTTCTCAGGATATCATTGAATGTTACAAAAATGAGTAATCCGATGATAAAGATGAAGCCGATCTGTTGCAATGTCATGCGTACTTTTGGAGAAGGCTCCCGGCGGGTTATGCCTTCATAGATCAGGAACATGAGATGGCCGCCATCCAGAACAGGAATCGGCAAAATGTTCATGATCGCCAGGGTGATGCTAAGCATCGCCGTAATTTCCCAAAACCCCCTGATGCCGCCCAGTTCCGTAGCCTGGCGTGTTATATTGGCAATAGCGACCGGACCGCCCAGATTTTTTCGGATAGAGATAGAACCGGAGAACAGCTTGATAAAGCCCTTCACTATACCGGCAGTGGTATTCCATGTGCGTGATGCCCCTGCTCCAATAGAAGCAAAAAATCCCAGCTGGATATGTTCAACCCCGAAATACTTCTCCGGATTAAGCATATATATGCCAATCGTGTTGTCGGATCCGGGAGTAACATGAACCAGGGTATCTGCACCATCGGGCCTTGCAATCTCCATAGCCAGAGGCCCCTTCGCTCCTTTAATCATCCCGACAAGCTGGATCCAGTAGTTAACGGGTTTTCCATTTATCGATACAACTTTTTCACCAGCCCTCAACCCGGCCTTGTCAGCCGGACTGTCAGGAACGATTCTGGATATCTTACTGGGTATTGCGTTAATATATTCGAGAAAGGCCTCTTTGTTCAACCTGTCTATGAAGTTAGCAGGCATATTCAGAACAACATCTTTGCCATCGCGATCCACTGTATAGCTTAGGTGGTCGCTCATAATCCGGTCAGGGCTCATCAGTTCGCCAAAATACTTCACGTGATGACCGTTGATCGCTATAACCTTGTCACCGGTCTTAAATCCGACATTTGCGGCCAGTGACTTAGGTGCTATATACATCGAACCGACATTCTTCAGTGGAATACGTGTCTCTCCATAAAAATTAGTTATCCCTGTATAGATAACTACGGCCAGAATCATGTTAAAAATGACCCCCGCGCAAATCACTATGATTCGCTGCCAGACCGGCTTACTGCGAAACTCCCAGGGTTGCGGCTCTTGTTCAAGAAACTCGGTGTCCATACTCTCATCGATCATACCGGCAATCTTGACATAACCGCCCAGTGGGGTAGCTGAAATACAATAATCGGTCTCTCCAATCTTTTTCCCGAAAAGACGGGGTGGAAAACCAATGGAAAAACGATCAACCCGCATCTTAAAAAGCTTGGCGGCAAGGAAGTGTCCCAGTTCATGAATCAACACAAGGATAAACAGAGCCAGAACAAAAATACCAATTGTGGTAAGTATGTTTAATATCCAATCCATTATTTACCGTTTTAATTCAGTTTAACTGTCTTGCTTTTTTTCGGGTTTCCGCATCTATATCACAAAGAAGATCGGCGCTCACATCCCCGGGTGTCACCAGCGATTCGAGACATGACTCAACAATCCCGGGTATTTGAATATACATAATTTCCCGTTTCAAGAACCGATCGACGGCAACCTCGTTGGCGGCATTCAAAACGGCTGGTGCAACGCCCCCCTGTTTTAGCGCATAGCGCGCCAGATTCAGGCATGGAAACCTGCCGTTATCTACAGGTTCAAATGTCAGCCTCTGCATTTTCCGCCAGTCTATTAGTGGCACATCGGCATCGATGCGATCGGGATATGTTAATGCATATTGTATCGGAACACGCATATCCGGGGGACCCATTTGCGCTTTTGTCGACCCATCGACAAACTCAACCATAGAATGAATGATGCTCTGAGGATGGATGACAGTCTCGATATTTTCGAGCGGTACATTAAATAACCAGTAGGCTTCGATTACTTCCAGTCCCTTGTTCATCATCGTCGCCGAGTCGATCGTGATCTTGGCACCCATATTCCAGTTTGGATGATTCAGAGCCTGTTCGACCGTCACCTTTTTCATCGCATCACGACTCAACTCACGAAACGGTCCACCGCTGGCTGTTAGTATCAATTTCCTGATTGCCTTATGTGGTTCACCCGTGATGCTCTGGAGAATGGCGCTGTGTTCCGAATCGACCGGGACCAGTTGTCCATCATGACTCCCGACAACTTTCCGTATCAGTTCGCCGCCCACAACCAAAGACTCCTTATTGGCAAGTGCTACGCGTTTTCCATGCCGAAGGGCCTCATATGTTGGAATAAATCCCGAAAACCCTACCAGACTATTCAGAACGATATCAACATCGGGATGAACGGTAACTTCCAGGATACCCTCTTTTCCGCTTAAGACTTTGACGGGAAGATCACTGACAGCTCTTTTCAGTTCATCATAATGATCCGCATGGGTTATCACAATAAATTCGGGCAGAAAACGCGCCGCCTGCTCAGCCAGCAACCGCCAGTTCCGGTTTCCACTGATGGCGAATACCCGAAACTGCTCCTGATTGCGACTGAGAATATCCAGTGTCTGTGTTCCGATAGAACCGGTTGAGCCTAGTATGGAGATGTTTTTTTTAGTCAAATTAAAACAGGCTGTATCGTGATTATAACTGAATCGGCACGTAAGATAGTTGTTTTAAATCGGGGTATCTAATCCAAAACCCATCCTCTCACGCCTAAATTTTTCGCGAAGCATCTTCAAACATCGAAGCATGTGCCGTTTCCGTTTCTGCAAGTGTGGTTGGATACCCACCGGATAGTAATAGAACGAGTGGTATCCCTTTTTGATATACGGTGTCAGTGACAATCTCATCACGGTTACGCAGACTTTTCATACTCAATGCCGGCCTTCCGAAATGATCTGTTTCCTGGTTAGTTGTTATTCATCCGGATGAACCCGATCATCCGGCCGCTCTTCTTGCCATCACGGCGATAGGAGTGGAACAAATCCGGGTTGAGATAGGTGCATCTCTGATCGATTTCCAGATTTATCTCCGGGATGCCGGCATCCCGTAATTGCTGCTTCAGTGCTTCGCGTATAGCAAGGTGGGGTTTTGCAAAACCATCCCGCAATACAAATCTCCCGTCAAACCGAGAGGCAACCTCCTCTCCCACTTCATAAACCTGACTGCTGATGCATGGGCCGATGAACACCTCGATATTTTCGGGAAGGCTGCCAAGCTCTTTCATGCGAACGATAGCATTCCCTGCTATGCCGTCCGCCGTGCCGCGCCACCCGGAATGCAATGCACCGATTATTCCGTTTTCCCGGTCTGCCAATAAAAGGACGCCACAGTCTGCAACCTGTATTGCCAGTGTCATATCAGCCGACGTGGTGATCAGGCCGTCGGCCTCGCCAACAAATCCCGGTTCATTAACGGTAACAACCCTGCCTCCATGAACCTGTTTGGCATAAGCCAGCCGCGTCTCTCCCCCATGCAACTCATAAATGACGCTGAACTTATCGGAGAGAGAATCATAATTGTTGCCATCCTGATTGAATCTGCGGTCCAGTGCCCGCGTGGTAAAGCCGGCCGAAATCAGGTCTTGCTTCAACCAAATTTGGGGTCTGATGATATCAGGATTGGCCATATAAATATTTCTCAACTACGCTTTGTACTTCTTCTACAGGAAAGGGTTTTCCTGTCCAAATTTCCCAGGAACGACTGCCCTGCCTGACCAGCATCTCCAGCCCGCGAACCGATGTGGCCCCAGCACGTTCAGCCTGTTGAAGGAACACCGTTTGTGCCGGATTATAAACCAGGTCATAGCAGATTTTATTCGTCAGATACTTAATCTGGTCGTTTCTGACCGGTGATGCGTCTATTTCAGGATGCATACCGAGCGGTGTTGTATTGACTATAACTGAGCAATCCTCGGCGTAGTATGTCCACGCATCATAGGATATCGGATGAATCTCAGCTCTGCTATAATAGGAACCCGGGATGATGTCATCCGGGCTTCGCGAGACAAGATAAATCACACTCACACCCGACTCACCCAGGGCATAGAGCACAGCCCTCGAAGCGCCGCCGGATCCAAACACAACCACCTCTCCGCCATCCAGGAGATTACTGTACTGCCGGAGCGGATGCATAAAGCCATATACATCGGTGTTGGTGCCCCCGATTTGTCCATCCATTCTGTAGATGGTATTTACTGCGCCCAGATCGCTTGCCGTGTCTTCGATCTGATCCAGCATCGGTATCACAGCCGACTTGTGTGGTATGGTAACATTGGCACCGCGAAAGTTAGGATGATTAAGCAGAGCCGGCAACCTGGAGAGATCACCGGATGCTACATCCACAGCGGTGTAAGTCAGATCAACACCGCCATACGTAGCGGCGGTGTTATGCATCAACGGCGACAGGCTGTGCGAAACCGGGTGTCCAATGAGAACCAAAAAAGGCCGGTCGACAAAATCTGTAAGCAGAAAATTATTGAGCTCCACGGATGATAGAGATTATCCACAAACCATCTGCACTGAAAATACAGGTAACAAAAAAGGGGCATTAGCCCCTTTTTTGTCGAAAATCTGTGGATGTTAAGCCAATTAAACTGTTACTTCTTTAGTTTCTGCGTCTGCACGCTCTTTTTTAGCAAGTTCGAGAAAACCATCGTTTTCGGCCATGTTTCTGAAACGTTCCAGATCTTGCTTTAAACGTTCATTAACACCTCCTATGAAAACACCAAGTGCCTCATCGGGATCACCAAAAAACGTGCGATAGTCGAGGCTGAAGTCAACGCGCGTGCGAGTGCCGTTGTCTAGTGGTGTAAAACGAATGGTACCCGTTTGGTTTAAATTCCCATTAATTGTGATCCAGGCAAAACGGGTGTTGCGAAGATCATCAATAATGTTGGTTGTCCAACGATACTCTTCATCACCGATTTCGGTTAAATATTCAAATGATTGAGAGTTTATTTTGTTGACCTCACCAATATTATCCATGAAATGGGGAAAATTGGTAGGTGAGCTTAATAATTCGTACACTTTTGAAAGTGGCAGATTAATTTCGATTCTTTCGTGCGCCATAATCGATATGTGTTCTTCGTGGTGTTGAAAGGTTAGGATTCGTGATACGATGATGTGTCGTTCACTTCGATTGAGAAGCGATAGTGTAATACATCCACAATAGACTAAATATACGAATTTTTGCTCTCAGCAACAATTTAATTCGTTGCCTTTTGATAGCGCTACCAGAAAAAAGTGTAACATTTATCATTTTTTTACAGGCAGCTTCATTTTTTTCTTGTGGCTTATCTGTCATTCAGCAATCTTTCCGTTACCAGCGACCAAATCTTTTGCTCAACATCGTCCTCGTTGCCACTCGCATCAATCTTCACAAAACGGCCTTCTTCATCCGACAGTTTTTCGAATCCCAGTATTACCTGTTTGTAAAAAGAGGTGCCTGACTTCTCCATTCTGTCACTATCTATAAAACCACGCCTCTGCCTCGCCTGATGCAATGAAATATGCAGATATAGAGTGAGGTCCGGTTCCAAACCATGCGCTGCTACTTTGTTCAACTGATGAATTTCTGAAATCGACAGACTTTTTCTCCCATACCCCTGATAGGCAATCGTCGAATCATAAAACCGGTCGAGCAAAACAACGTGACCTTCTTCAAGATCAGGTTTCACTTTTTCTGCAATAAGCTGCGATCGGGCTGCCGAGAACAGCAACAATTCGGTTACCGGATCCATTGATATGTCTGGATTGAGCAACAAAGATCTGATATTTTCGGATACCCCCGTCCCTCCCGGCTCCCTGTAGATATGCACAACATAACCGGCTTTTTCCAGCCGTTCCTTCAACCGCATTAGTTGCGTCGACTTCCCCGAACCGTCGATACCTTCAAATGTTATCAGCATGAATCACAGATCTGCATCAAAATCCTTCAGACGTACCGACTCTTTGGGCACGACAATAGCCATCGCCAGATAGAGGATGATTGGGAAGCCATATCCAAGCAATGTGGCAATAACAAACATCAGTCGCACGAACGTGGCACTCACGCCAAAATAGTTCGCTATACCGCCACATACGCCAAACATTTTTTTATCTGTACGTGACCGTGTCAATTTCTTGTGCTGACGCAAAGCGTACGGCTCGGCCTCCACCCTTGTCGCGGTACGAAACCCGGAGTTTCTTCGCGTTGACTGTGCGGAGGCTGTTGCACCCTGCGTACCAATATTACTATAGATCTGACGCTTGCGGCGTTTCATTTCCCGCTTCCTGATTTTTTTTTGCTTGCGTTCCCTGGTAAAAAAGCCAAACCCAATCACCACCACCAGGATACCGCCAATTACCGGCAGGGCCCCCATCAAACTATCAAGATTCAGACCCGGAACTAATCCAATACCGGATAAAACCCCCTGCAGTATAAAACTCAGGGTCAGGAATATAAATCCGAGCCCTAATATTGTCTGCATATTCCAGAGGTTCTCCCTTTTCCGTTCGGAGGCAGGTTGTTCCTCCATAAAATGGTCGAGGGCAACCTGTAAATCATCCTCCGAATAGGTAAAATAGTCTTCCAACCTGGAGCGACCGGGGGATTGTTGTGTCTTTTCAGCCATAATCAGCCCATCTCAAATTAATGACCACAAGACGCGCAACGATCGCAGATACTTTATACGAAATCATTGTGAGCCTTGCAGATTCGACAGTATACTTTTTTCGGGTTACTACATCAGGGTTTTTATATAATAAATATACACAACCCATCATTCATATACGGTATCAGAGGCCAACTGTTACAGGTACACGCTGATTCGCTTCAACGGCTCTATTTTTTCAGCGCTATAACTCTCTTATCCGTTACTATATAATCAAGCACAACATCGTGCTCTTCCGCTGGCACCTGCTTCACCAGACAACATTCAAAAAGAAGCCCCACTTTAGGACAACGGACCTGTTTAAGGAAACGATCGTAGTATCCTCTTCCGTACCCCAACCTGTTCCCTTGTGTATCACCACCCAGCATAGGAACCAGTACGATATCCAGATCAGTCGGTAAAACCGAGTTATCATGTGGCTCCGGTGGTTCCGGAACCTTCCACTTATTGACAACAAGATTGTCCAGACGTTCGAGCTGCACATGACGCAATGAATGGTCATCAAACTGAGTGATGGGGACAATCACGGTGCGACCATTTTCCAACAACTCTGTTGCGATGGGCATGGTATCCACTTCATTCTGTCTGGCGATGGGCAGATACACGTGTACCCGCCTTGCCTGCCTGAAATCATCCAGCCGGTTAATATTCTGATGAATGGATTCGCTAAACTCTTTGACCTGGTCTGGAGACAGGCTATCACGAACTTCATGCAAGCGCCTGCGAAGTTCTTTTTTCTCCGATTTCTGCTCCCGTGGATTTCTTTCCGTTTTCAAAGGAATATGAGCTTGTGAGAATCCAGTTTATCATTATCCAACATTTCCAGCATTGTATCCCAAAGATCCATTCCATATTTATTCATGAAATAGATGAATGCAATTTTTCTCTCCTGCCACTCCCGATCCGGGAAGAGATGTTGCTGAATGCGGTGAATCCGTTTGATTTGAATGTCCTGATCTGATTTGACAGCCTTGGTTACCTTTCCTTTCAATTTACCCATCTCTTTGAAAAAAACAGCGGAACTGCTGTCGACGGCCCCCGAAAGTGTCGGATCGATTTCTGATATCTCAGACTTCAGCTCGTCCTTCAACCCGGCAAACCGTTTATTCCATTTATTGAATAGTTCATCGACATCCGGTGCATTCGACTGCTTAAGATATTCTTTTTCAAGGTCCTCGATGCGTCCGGGAAACTCCATCCACTTCAAAGGTACCTGATCAAGTGCACGCGCAATGGTCGGCTCGACAAGTGTGCTGCTTAATCGTGGTATGATAAACGGCTCAGGCCGCTCGAAGATAGCATACAGAGACTTCATCTGGCCGAAATAGGCCAACTCGCCCGGCCCCGCGACATACGCAATATTAGGAAGCAGAAAATCCTGCATCAATGGACGTAAAAAAACATTTGGTGACAGCCGTTCAGGATTTTTACGGGCCAGATCTATTAATGCTTCCGTTGTCCAGCTTTTCTCACTCTCTATCTCCCAGATCCCATTGGTCCTGTGAATTCGATGTCGCACATTATGTTCATCCACATAAAAAAGAAGGGAGGCCTCCACACCGGCCTGACGGTCCTGGTGTGTTTCAAAAATTTCAGACTGCTTTTCGAGCGAATCCCGGATATTGTCGGAATCCTGTATGGCCTTCACAATGACCGGCTGAACGAATTGCTTGATACCCGAATCATTACTGCCTGCCAGGATGAGACCATGTTTGGAAAATAAACCGGCCATAAGTTTACCGAATGCATTTCCCCAGTCGTTTCCGTCTTTAAAGCTATTATCAAGCAGGGCCCACAGTTCACCGGAAAAATCGGTTTGAGGCAGCTTTTCTTTTACTCGCGCAGAGAACCCGGCAAAAGATCCGTCAAGACGCAGATCGGCAACCCGGGTGTATCCCGTTCCGGGTAATTCCACGGTCAGGGCATCAGGTTTTGGATTGCCGGGGAGGTTCAGGACCGACATCTCCTGAAAATCATGGTCTTCATCGCCTATCCAAAAAACGGGAACGACCGTTTTTCCTGTCAATCTGCTGATGCGTCTGGCCGATAAGATGGCACCCATAGTTTTATTGACAACCAACAACGGTCCGCCATAGACCATCGGCTGCTGGCCTGTTACCACCACCAGGGTATCGTCTTCTTTGAGCAGATCCAGATTTTTTTTTGCCGACTCGTGCAGGTCAAACGGCTCATTAAATGACTTCAGCAGTTCAACAAGCCTTTGTCGATCACCGCGGTAGGTGTACCTGTCGACGTAATCACGGATCTGACCATCAGAGAATGGATTACCGGAATAACAGTCTGCCAGATGTTCAAAAGAATTAATATAATCAGCCACCAACGACGAGTACGGAAGGTCGGCGTACTGAAACGACTGAAACTTCAATGTTTATCCCTTTAATTTGTTTATTTCGTCGCGGATTTTTGCAGCACGCTCGTAATCTTCATTCTGAACAGCCGTCTCCAGATGTTTTTTAAGAACCTCCAGACGGTTTGAATCGTCCAGGTCTTTAAGGTCTTTAGGCTCCGGGATATCTTCGGTTTTGGGTTCGGGTTC
>Ga0209919_1000569_pt1 | contig 18837 bp, 16 predicted proteins | sample SalPon2A_C_D2_MG_FD_185721 | JGI IMG/M metagenome (GOLD analysis project Ga0209919, IMG submission 185721) | Soil microbial communities from South San Francisco under conditions of wetland restoration - Salt Pond MetaG R2A_C_D2_MG (SPAdes)... | ecosystem: Environmental > Terrestrial > Soil >... | reverse complement strand
ATTATATTTCTTACCTTCAATATCTTCAGGTTGAACACCGAACAATTCTGTTAATTTAGGATTTATCCTGTAACACCAGCCTTCTTTATCTAAAATTTGAGTACTTAGTGATGACTGCATGTAGACTTGTTCCATGAAACTAACTTGATCTTTTAATTTTTCTTTGGTCCTAATTTCCTCCGAAATATCTCTGAAAATTCCCTGAACATATTTCTTACTATTTATTTCTATTAAGCTCGTAGTTATTTCAACTGGAATTGTAGATCCATTCTTATGTTGTACCAATTGTAGGTTTTTACCGCCGGATGATCCTTCAGAGAATAATCTAAATTCTCTCTTAGCGTTTTTAATTTCCTTCTTAGGATGTAGATCACTCTGATGCATCTTTCTTATTTCTTTAAGTGGCCTACCTATTAATACCTGAGCCTTTCTATTTGCTTCAAGCAATTTACCGGTTTTTGCATCAGCTATAAAAATTGCATCATTAGCTTCTTCCATTAGTTTTCTATATTTGGTGCTGGAAGTTATCTGGTCAAGCTCAATTAATTTTTGTTTGGTAATGTTTCTGGCGACCCACAATACTTTATTGTGATTGAAAGGGGAAAGAGTAGCACTAAACCAGGTATCTTTTCTTTTTATTTTCAATAAATATTCAAACTGAACTATTTCCTTTTCTCTGGCAACATATTTTATATTTTTTAAAAATAATTTTGTAGTCTCTTTATCGAAAATTTCTGTAATATTTTTACCAATTAATTTATTTGGTGATTGATAAAAATCCTTCGAGCCAGTTGGAATGATATTGAAATAATTACCTTTATTATCGAAAAGCAGGATAATTTCCGTCATAGCTGAAAATATAGCCGCCAAATCTTTTTTCGAATCCAAAAGTTCTGCTTGCCTGCTTTTTAATGGTTTCACTGAATTTTTTTTCCGTTCCGATGTTTTCATCAATTCGCGCCAAAAATGTTAATAAATTATATTCAGAATAATCTGAAAGCACCTTATTATATCAATTATTATTCCAACAATATTATTCACTAAAAACACGTATTTTTTAATGGGTTTATAGATTAACAAGTTTGGTATACAGGTTCTTTCCAATAATGAGAAGTTTCGATTTTCACTTCTTTTCTTTGATAAGCTGTTCTATTTGGGTAATTTAGGGTAAGAAATCCAAAAAACCTTATAAATTGAATAATATTAAACTAACTCTGCAATACGACGGGGCAAATTTTGCCGGTTGGCAAATACAGAAAAATGCTGTCACAATTCAGCAAAAAATAACAGACGCCATCAAGGTTTTATTAAAGGAAGATGTGAACGTGATCGGTTCGGGACGGACCGATTCCGGTGTACACGCATTTGGTCAGGTGGCTAACTTTAAAACCGAATCAGCATTAGATATTTACCGTTTTCAGCATTCATTAAATTCAATTCTTCCACAGGATATTTCAATAAAAGATATTTCATTAGTTGATGAAAATTTTCACTCAAGATTTGACGCAAAAAAAAGAAGTTATATATACATTTTATCTTTTAAAAAATCTCCGTTCTTTAATAATTATTCCTGGCTTTATCATAATAAAATTAATATTGAGGGACTAAATAAATTATCAAACATATTAATCGGCACCCACGATTTTACATCATTTTCAAAAAAAAATACAGAAGTAGATAATAAAAACTGTATTATTTATTCAGCAAAATGGAGAGTCTCGGGAGACCTTGTAATTTTTATGATTGAAGCTAACAGGTATTTACACGGTATGGTGAGAACCACAGTTGGTACATTATTAAAACTGGAGAAAGAAAAAAACAGCAAAAAACTTCTAATTGAAATATTAGACCAAAAGAATAGGGAGGTAGCGGGAGAAGCTGCACCAGCAAAAGGATTATTTCTTTATAAAGTAAAATATTAATTATGATAAATCTAAAATCAAAAATTGTATTAATAACCGGCGGATCCCGTGGTATTGGTTCCGCCTGTGTTAAATTATTTTCAGAAGCCGGAGCCGATGTAGCTTTTACTTATCAGTCAAATAAAAATGCTGCTGATCTTTTGTTAAGTGGCAGCTCTGGAAACGTAAAAGCGTACAAATGTGATTTGAACAAACCGGATGATATTGAACAAACTGTAAATAATGTAATATCTGACTTTGGCAGAATTGACGTACTTGTAAATAATGCCGGTATATGGAAGTATGGTCCGGTTGATAAAATGTCGCTGGAAGAGTGGGATGAAACAATCAGGATTAATTTAACAGGGACTTTTTTATTTACAAAGCATATTCTTCCGGGAATGGTAAAAAATAATTTTGGCAGAATTATTAATATTACTTCTACAGCGGGCCAGAGAGGCGAAGCAAATTATTCTCACTATGCTGCATCAAAGGGCGGAGTAATTTCATTTACTAAATCCGTTGCTACGGAATATGGTAAATATAATATTACTACCAATTCAGTTGCACCAGGCTGGGTAGATACCGATATGACCAGCGATGCTTTATCCGATATTGAGTATCGTAAAAGTGTGGAAGATGATATTCCTGTAAAAAGAGTGGCAACGGCGGAAGATATTGCAGGTCCGGTGCTTTTCCTGGCTTCGGAACTTGGCAGGCATGTAAATGGTGAAATACTTAATGTTAACGGCGGTTCAATTCTTTGTGGATAAAATATTCTGAATTTTATAATACATCTATTTCTGGGGACTAATTAGTGAATTTTTATAATATAAATTATTAAGAGGAACTTAAAATGGAATCCCTTGCCAGCCTTCACCCCATAGTAATTCATTTCCCGATTGTGTTGTTTATAATTTATGCTCTTTTTGAAACTATTGGTGCTTTTTCGAAAAATGAATTCTTTTCAAAAGCAGCTCACATAATTCTGTTTCTTGGTGTACTTGGAGCAATTGCAGCTGTACTAACTGGAAATCAGGCTGAATCGCTTATGAGTCAGTGGGAAAGCCAGGGAGCGATTATCCAGCTGCATGCTATTGGTGAACATGAAGAACTTGCAAACACGACTTTATGGATATTTGTCGGAATTCTTATCTTAAGAACTGTGCTGGTTTTAAAGAAAAAATTTACAGGTTATATAAAATATATTTTTGTAGTTCTTGCACTTGTTGGATGCTATTTCCTTTATGAAACAGGGGAACACGGTGGCAAACTTGTTTATAAATATGGATTGGGTACTGATCTAAAGAAAATGGAAATCCAGGAAAATAAATAGTGAAACAGACAAAACTTTATCCTGTAATATTTGCAGTAGTTGTCGTAAATATTGCAGGAATTGTATTGGGCTATTTCAATCTTGATACTTATATAATAATTGTGGGCTTTCGTTTTCATTTAAGTTTTGTTCTACCTTTCCTGATTATTTTCAGGACTGATCAGCTGACCTTTATTAAAAAACTTTTCACAGAGCCTCATTTTAAGAAAACTATTCTTCCACTTCTCTGGATATTACTTCCGGTTTTGCTAATTATAGTTGTATTATTTTTACTAAAGAAAATAAACCTTGGTGATCCTGAATATTTTTATGAATTTGGTCTTTCCTCAATAGTTGATTACCCAATTTATCTTTTGTGGAATTTTCCGCAAATTATAATGCTTTTTATCTTCCTTGCAGTTTCATCTACCTTAAACAATAAAAATATAATAACCCCTTTTTTCTTTATTGTTTGCATTTTCTTATATGAATTTATACCGATTGGATCAAACGGTTTTACTATTACCGGAACCATTTCGCTCATTTTAACGGCAGCAGTTTCAGGATTACTAATAAAATATTTTCAAAATATTTACTGGTTTGTTATTGTGGTTTTCTCTGTTTTCTGGTTGTATTTTCTTTGCTTCGGATCGGGTTCTGAGGCAATTATTAATTTATTATTTGCAGCCCGATACAATTCCTGGGAAGGTTTCTTTTCTGTGAATAAAAATATTGTGCAATATTTGCTTCCCGTTCAGCTATTGCTCACTTTTCTACTGGTTTTAATTTCATCCTACATTCGAAAAAGAAGAGTGACAGCCGGATTTTAGAAGATGTTATTATTTTGTATTTTGTTGATGAAAAAAACGCACTATAATGAAAAAATATTTACTTCTATTTTTAATATTAGCCTTTAATCTGTCCTTTGCGCAAAGTCCTGATAAATCTGCAAAGGGTTTTTTCCTAGCTGTTGGCGTGGGTCCCCGTTTCCCGATGGGTGATTTTGGAAATACTTCGAAACTTGGTTACGGGCTGAGCGCTGAAATTTCCTACACAAATAGTGACTCACTTCCGTTTTTTATTTTCCTGAAATCAGGATTTGAAACTTATCCCGGCTCACAGGATTATTATAGTAAAAGCAATTATTCAAATCTTTCAACAAATTTGATCCCCGTAAAATTAGGAGTGCAATATTTTTTATCTCCATTAGTAAAAAGCCAGGCACTTTTGATGCCAATTTTGGAACTTTCGGCTTCTTACGGACTTTTTCACACGTTAAATGAATTTAAACCCGGAAGCGGGCAAACTAATTTTTCTGAGAATAAATCGAGGTTTGGTTTTTCAGCAGGTGCTGGAATATCGGCATTTATGCTTGAAATTCTTGCCTCCTACAATTACTTTGATCAACATCAGTACATTGCTCTTGATCTAAAAGTAAGATATCCAATTTATATCAATTATTAAGAGAGACAAAATGAGTTATCAAAATTTATTAGTTGAAAAAAAAGACAGAATCGCTGTCGTAACAATAAATCGTCCTGACAAATTAAATGCATTAAATTCTCAAACAATTACTGATCTTAAAAATGCTTTTACAGATTTAAAAAATGATGAAGATGTATTTGTTATTATTCTTACTGGTAGTGGTGAAAAAGCTTTTGTTGCGGGAGCTGATATTTCGGAATTAAATAAACTTGATGTTGTCTCCGGCAAATCATTTGCCGAAAACGGGCAGGCTGTTTTTAGTATGATTGAAAAACTTGATAAACCTGTAATTGCAGCGGTAAATGGTTTTGCGCTTGGTGGAGGATGCGAACTTGCCCTTGCCTGTAATATCAGACTTGCTTCTGAAAATGCAAAATTTGGACAGCCCGAAGTTAATCTTGGAATTATTCCAGGCTACGGTGGAACTCAAAGACTTGCACGTCTTATAAATACCGGCAGGGCAATGGAATATATTTTAACAGGCGATATGATCGATTCATCGGAAGCTTTCAGACTGGGACTTGTAAATCACGTTTATCCACAGACCGAATTAATGGAAAAGGCAGTTGGGGTAGCTGCTAAAATAGCTTCTAAAGGACAGCAGGCGATTAGACTATCAGTAAAAGCCGTTAATATTGTAGATGAAGTTTCCTGCAAGGAAGGGTTAGATTATGAGGCCAGTCTATTTTCTATAGCCTGTGGAACTGAAGATTTCAAAGAAGGCACCAAAGCATTTTTAGAAAAACGCAAACCTGATTTTAAGAACAAATAAATTTTAATGAACATTCTTACTGACAAAAAAAAGCTAATTCAAATTCTTTTTGGATTAGCTTTTATTATACTTATTGCAAACATAGTCGCAGATAAACTGGGAGTTAAACATTATACACCGGTTGAATCTTCTGTAAGTGCGGAAAAGATAAATTCTAAATATTTGCAGGCGCTAAAAAATTACGGCATACAAACACAGTGGATAATTAAGCAAAAACATTATAAAAGTGATGACGATTCTCTTTTGTATAAGTATAAGATTAAAGTACCCAATGATCTGCCTATTGCACTTCTGATAAACGAAATTACTGATTCTCTGGATAATTCTAATGTAAAAATCCAATCAAAGGAAATAAAGATTGGAGGCGAGACACAATTAAAAATATTTTCCGGTGATAACCTGAAGTTGCAAGCGGTATTCAATTACAATGATGATATTGTCAGAAAATCAGGATTGGTGAGTTTAATAATCAGAGGAATCGAAAATATCAACGATGATGAATTTAATTCCCTTCTAAAATCTCCCGAAAGATTTGCTGTTTTACTCACCCCTTCAAAAGACAGCAAGAATCGGATCAACCAGATTATTAATGATCAAAAAGAACCTCTTGTTTTAATTAGCGATGAATCTACAGACCTGGATTATAAAATGCGTGCAGGATTTTCAGACAACCGCATCAGAAATTCGATTCGGGCAATTATTTCCGATTATTCTGAAGCAGCTTTTTTTGTCATAGATGATAAATCAAAAATTTATTTTTCTCCAGCTATGAAAATTATTAAGGATGTACTTGATAGAGGGAAAATAAAGTACTTTAATCTGAGTAGTTGCAGTTATCTAAAACCGGCGGATAAAATAGAAATGGAAAAGCAGTTTGAAGAGTATGTTAAAAAATTGGATACCGATAATAAATCGCTAATATTGTTAACACCTGATGAGTTAGATACAATTATACCAGATTTAATAAAATTCAGAAAAACAGGATATAAATTTGTAAGGCCCTCAGTTTTGTTTGATAAAATTCAGGGATCTAATTAGCTGTTATAAAACAGGATTTCCCCAAATATCCAGCTCAATTATCTCACTAATTTCTAAGCCTTCTAATTGTTCTAAAAACAACTTCTTATCCCCAGCTACCAAGACTGATAATTTATCTGTATGAATGTTTTCTACAGCAGCCCTTGTTATTTGCTCTTCATTCACATTATTGATTGAATCAAGATAGGTTGAAAAATAATTCCGGGGAAGAGAATGCAGTACAAGCGAAATAAGATTACCTGCTATTTGACCATATGTTTCAAAATTACCCGGGAACCTGAGAGTAACTGAAGATTTTGCAAAAGCAAGCTCTTCTTTTTTTATCCCTTTTTTAATCTCGTCTAATTCTCTTATTATTTCATTAATTGCGTTCCCTGTGTTTTCGGAACCGACTGAAGTAGATACGATAAATTGAGCTGCTTCCTTTAAATAGTTAAACCTTGAATGAGCTCCGTAAGTATAGCCTTTATCTTCCCGAAGATTCAGGTTTATTCTGCTACTAAATTGTCCGCCAAGGATTATATTCATCATGTGTTTAGAAAAGAAATTTCCTTTAGATCTCTTTTCAGCTATATGCCCAATTCTGATTTCACTTTGAACTGAGCCTTCTTTATGCACAAAATAAATCTTTGGACCTGAAGAAGTTGATGGGAAAGATAATTGTGGATTCGAAGAGTTCGATTTCCAATCAGAAAAATAATTATTTAATTTTTCTTCCAGAATTTCCCTGTTAATATTTCCAACCACAATTAATGTAGAATCAGCAGGTCCAAGTCGTTCTTTGTAAAAGGAACTAATATCTTCAGTGGAAATATTTTCTAAACCATCAGGATAACCTATAACAGGGTGGGCATATGGGTTATTCTTGCCAAAGACGATATGATCAAAAGCGATATCCGCAATTTCATCAGGAGAGTCTTTCAACTGTTGAAGAGCAGTTATCACTTTTCTTTTTTCACGATCAAATGATTTGTTATCAAGGTGTGGACTTATTAATACAGTTGCAAAAAGCTCAAGTGATTTATCAAGATTTTCTGCCAATGTCTGAAGTGAAATATGAATATTATCATTAAAGCAATTTATATTGAAATTTGTTCCGAGTGAATCAAATTCGTCAGAAAGCTCAATGGCGTTATATTTACCGGCACCTTCATCGAGTACCCTGCTGAACAGGTTTGCCAGTCCTTTCTTGTTAGCTGTGTCATATTTTCCGCCGGAATTTGTAATAAGATTAAATCTGACAATTGGTAGTTCATCTTTCTGAACAAATAATACATTCAGAGAATTATTTAATCTAAATTCTTGAATTTCAGGAAGTGAAAATTTAATCTCACCATTAGCTCCGGGCTTTTGTGATCTTTCCAGTATCTGCATAAAGTTTAAATCGGTTTTATTTGAAGTTCAATAAAGGGTTTGCTGATATATTTTTCAGTTACATTTTTTAATGATTCTGTAGTTACGTCTTCATATCTCTGTAAGTCAAAATTAAATGAATTAGGTTCACCGAGATAGAAATTATAATGATTAAGCTGGTCCGCCAGTACATCGCTGTTTTGCATTGAATAAATGAATGATGACTTTATCACATTTTTTGAGCGTGCTATTTCTTTTTCTGCCACACCATTTTTCCCAATATTTTCTATTTCTTTGAAAATTTCATCTTTTAATTTTTCCAGGGTGATTCCGGGTTTTGCCGTGGCAATTATCATAAAATGTCCGTCATATTTTCCAGAGAACTGGAAAGCGGAAACATCCTGTGCTATTTCCATTTCGTAGACCAGTTTGTTGGTAAGTCTTGAACTTTTTGAGCCTGTAAGCAGATCTGAAAGTATGTCAAGAGAACTATCGTCTTTACCATATGCTTTTCCTGAATGCCAGGCTAGATATATCCTTTCTAGCTGAACATTTTCTTTTTTCTCAATAAATATATTTTTATCGAGATTGGGTTTGGGGAAGCTGCTCAAGCTCGTAATTTTTCCGTTGCTGCTTGATTTCAATTCAGCAAAATATTTTGATATCTGGTCTTTTATTTTTTCTTTTTCAAAATTACCGGCTACAACCAATGTAGCATTTGCCGGTGAGTAATATTTCTTAAAGAAAGAAGAAACATCATCGAGCGTATAGCTCTTAATATCTTTCATGTGTCCGATGGTCGGCCAGCTATAAGGATGACCTTCGGGGTACAAATTTGAAATAAGCGTTTCCCAGGCAAGACCGTATGGCTGGTTGTCATAGCGTTCAAGTCTTTCATTACTGACTACTCCAATCTGGTTTGTTAGTTTGTCCTGTGTTAGGGCAGGGAGTAAAAGTCCCATCCTGTCAGACTCAAGCCACAAAGCAAGTTCAATATAATTGGACGGCACTTTTTCAAAATAATTGGTGCGGTCAAAACTTGTTGAGCCATTCAAAGTTCCGCCTGCTTCCTGTATAAATTTGAAATGTTTTTCCTTAGGTACATTTTGAGATCCCTGGAACATCATATGTTCAAAAAGATGGGCAATACCTGTTTTACCCTTTATTTCATTTGCAGAGCCAACCCTGTACCAGATGTTAACGCATACAAGCGGAAGATTTGTGTCGTGGTGAAGAATTACATCCAGCCCGTTTTCTAATTTATATTTTTCATATCCAATGTTAAGTAAATCCATAAAATCCTTTAAAAACCCTTTAAGATGTATTCAATATTTTCCAGTTTGCCGTCTATATTTGAACGTGGGGCAATATTAAATATTTTACAAAGAAGAGGATAAATATCAATATTATTTATTGTCCCTGTTTCATATCCTCTTTTAAAAGCTGGACCAATTGCGTAAAAAATTCCATTCATATCCATCGCAAAATTATCGTATCCGTGGTTCCCTCCAACCTCAACATTTTTCATCCACTTTGCAGATTTATGATCCACCAGGCTCCAACCCAAATCTGCCATAAGTATTATATCCGGCAAAAATGCGTTTTTTGAATAATGGTAACAATCCGGAATATTTTCTTTTGTATACGCACAAAAATGATTTTCATTTTTCTTTAGAAGTTTATACACTTCATCAACTTTATCTTTGGCGGGCTGAATAAGCATGAAAGGTCCGTTTTCCTGGTACCGGATTTTATAATTATTTAAAATATCCTGTACATTCACAACTCTTTTATTGCTGATATTCGTCATTCCGTGATCAGACACAATTATTATATTGGTGCTATCACGCAAATTTATTTCATCCAGTTTCTTAAAGAGCAGTCCGATCATGTTATCTTCTTTTTTTATAGCCCCATTTACCTCTTTTGAATCAGGTCCGTATTTATGTCCCATATCATCAGTGGCTTCAAAATATAAGGTGATAAAATGCGGGCGTTTTGCATAAGGAAGTTTCATCCAGTTTATCACGCCTTGTACTCTTTGTTCAAACGGGAGGTCGTGATCATAATGGACAAAATATTCCGGCCTCCTGTACACAGGATTCATTTCTGAACCGGGCCAGAAATAACTCGCTGTTTTAATTCCATACCTTTCTGCAGTTTGCCAGAATGCCTCACCAAGGTACCATTTGCCGTTGGTAACTTGTGATGAATCACTTATTCTGTATGTTTCTTTATTGTAAGGATCATAAAAAGTATTTGCAATCAGGCCCTGATTTTCCGGATACATTCCCGTGACAATTGAATAGTGATTGGGAAAAGTCTTGGAAGGGAAGTCGGGCCTCAATGATAAAGCGTGAACGCCATTCTCGTTTATATAATCCAGATTCGGTGTTATCCCACGGTTACCGTAATCCCATCTGAATGCATCGAATGAAATTAGTATAACATATGGCTTGGATTGTGAAATTAAATTGGTTGAAACAAACAACAATGCAAGAATGACAAAAATTATTTTTTTCATATTACCTCTTACAAATTAAAAAGGGAGATCGGCTCTCCCTTCGAAAAATTAATAGCATATTTTTAATGTAGTAATTTTAGTATTCTATCCGGTCTAACGGAACCAATCAACCTGAAAAAATCTGTGAATGGAATATCCCTGTTCCAGGAAAATAGTGTTATGAAAGCTTCTCCAACAATTGCATCTCTGGGAACAAATCCCCAAAATCGACTGTCTAGACTATCATCACGATTGTCTCCCATCATAAAGTAATAATCTTTCTTAAATGTATATGATGTTACAGGTTTTCCTTCAATAGTAATTACACCGTTATCTGTTTTAACAACTCTTTCACCGTATTCCCGGTCAATAATAGTTCTCCATTTCTCAATGTTATCCATTGTTAACGGTATTTGATCACCTTCCTTAGGAATCACCAGGGGACCATAATTATCTTCGTTCCATTGTGCGCCCTTTGGAAAAATTCTCGGTTCTACCATTCCAGGAGGTCTGGCATACGGGCTTAAATATAAAATGTTCGGCGGTATCCAGGCTTGTTTTCCGTTTACAAAAACTACTTTATCAATCACTTGCACAGTGTCACCTGGCAGCCCAATACATCTTTTAACATAATTTACACCCCAGTCATCGGCGTGCATCTGATCCTTGTATCCGGGCCATTCAAAAACTACAATATCATCTCTTTTGGGTTCTCTTAAAGCGGGCAATGTGAAATGGGGAAGAGGAATATTTGTAAAAGGTATGAACCTTGGAGAGGACGAACCGTAAATAAATTTATTAACCAAGACGAAATCTCCCACAAGAATTGTATTTTCCATTGAACCTGTAGGAATTCTCGTATTCTGAACTATGAACGTAATGATAAAGAATGCAGCGATTAATGCAAAAAATAATGACTCCGCAAATTCTCTTGCTTTTTCTTTTGAGGTTTTGGGCTTATTCGGATCTTCCGGTGGCTTGACACCAAAAAATCTTTTTAATCCTGATTTAAATGACAATTTTTTCTCCTGCAAGTTTGATAATAAAATCTATTTATTCCTGTAACTTTCTAACTTTTCTTTAAGAATATCGTTTACAATTTTGGGATTAGCTTTCCCTTTTGTTTCTTTCATAATTTTACCGACAAAAAATCCCAATACCTTATCTTTGCCATCGAGGTATGTCTGTACTTCTGATTTATGTTCTTCAATAATTTTATTGATGATTTCTTCAATTTTTTTTGTATCACTAATCTGAACAAGATTTTTTTCTTTTACAATTTCATCAGGATTTTTTAAACCTTTCAGCAATTCAGGGAATATATCCTTTGCTATCTTGCTGCTTATCGTACCTTCATTAATCAGATTAATTAGTTTACCCAGGTTTTCCGGAACAACAGGAAAGTCTTTTATATCAATTTTTTCTTCATTGATTATTTTCAGTATTTCCCCCATTACCCAATTGCTTGCTGATTTATAATCTTTTGTTGTTTTCAGAACATTCTCATAATAATCTGCAATATCCCTGTTAAGAGTTAAAATATCAGCGTCGTATTCGGGCAGGTTAAAATCGTTTATAAATCTTTCCTTTCTTACTTCGGGAAGTTCCGGAAGTTTCAATTTTAGCTCTTTTTGCCATTTATCATCCATAATAACCGGTAATAAATCGGGCTCAGGAAAATACCTGTAATCGTGTGCTTCTTCTTTGCTTCTCATTGAAACAGCTTCATTCTCGTCAGCGTTCCATAACAGGGTTTCCTGTACAATTTTTCCACCTTCTTCCAGTGTTTCAACCTGTCTGTTTATTTCAAAATTTATTGCGCGTTCCAGGTTTCGGAATGAATTCATATTTTTTACTTCGGTTTTTGTACCGAATTCTTTTTGTCCGGCCGACCTGACTGAAATGTTTGCATCGCACCTTAACGAACCTTCTTCCATATTACCGTCACAGATACGCAGGTATTGAACAATCTGTCTGATTTTGGTCAGGTACAAAACTGCTTCTTCGGCACTGCGGATATCCGGCTCACTTACAATTTCAATTAATGGAACTCCGCATCTGTTCAGATCAACCAGAGTTTCCTGTGTCTGGTCGTGAATGGATTTTCCCGCGTCCTCTTCCATATGAATTCGCGTAATGCCAATCTTTTTTGAAGTACCATCTTTCTTTTTTATATCAAGAAATCCGTTTTCACAAATTGGCTTATCATACTGGGAAATCTGGTAACCTTTCGGGAGGTCGGGATAAAAATAATTCTTTCTTGCAAAAACTGATTTTTCATTTACTGTGCAGTTTGTCGCTAAGCCCATCAGAGCAATGAACTCCACTACTTTTTTATTTAAAACCGGTAGAACTCCGGGATGGCCAAGGCAAACCGGGCAGACGTTAGTATTAGGAGTATTTCCAAACTTTGTAGAACAACCGCAAAATACCTTGCTTTCGGTAAGTAGTTGGGCATGTACTTCAAGCCCGATTACAGCTTCAAAATATTCGTTCATTATCTCCGATAGGGGAATTTTAAACTATAAATATATAAAAGAATTGATAGATATCGAAGGGCAGTAAAGAGAACTGAAATTAGGAATTATAGGAATTTGACTTAAAATTAAGGCTTTTCACTGGCGCCTGCCGTAGCTACTTTGGGCTTTTCATTTTTAATACCAAGGCTGTCAAGTTCAGCAAGAACATTATTTTTTATAATATTAAATTCTGGCTCTAATTTTTTGGCAACAGGGTGTGCCGATGGGATTTTTTGTTTAAATGGATCAACCTGTGCACCATTTTTCCAGAAACGGTAACATACGTGCGGACCGGTTGCTTCACCTGTCATTCCAACGTAGCCAATTACCTGTCCCTGTTTTACGTGTACACCCCGGTGCATTCCCTTTGCGATTTTTGACATATGAAGATATTGTGTTGTGTAAACGCTGTTGTGCCTGATTTTTACATAGTTACCGTTAAATCTTTTATAGCGGGCTTCAATTACAACTCCATCTCCGGTTGAATGAATAGGTGTTCCGGTAGGGGCTACGTAATCGGTACCGAGGTGAGCTTTGACTCTATGTTCAATCGGGTGATAACGGCGGAGAGAATATCTTGAAGAAATACGTGTGAATTTTACCGGCGCTTTAAGGAATGCTTTTCTCAGACTTTTACCGTTTTCATCATAAAAATGATCATCACCGTCTTTTTCAAAATTTATTGCATAAAAGGCTTCACCGGATGCGTTAAAATAAGCTCCAATTACTTTCCCGATCCCTATTGGCTGCCCGTCTACATATTGTTCTTCATAAATTACTTTAAAACTGTCTCCTTTTTGAATCCGGTAAAAATCAATTTGCCATGCATAAATTTCGGCAAGTTTAAATACAAGCTCGGGGTCTACTTCATTATCAACCATTGTCTGGTAAAGCGAACTGTGGATTACACCTTCAGCCTTCTTTGTTTGAACTGTCACTTTCTTTGAGCCGGCAATAACATCCGTTGTATCTTTAAGATTAACAACTACATAGTCTATTGGATTCTTTTCATAAACCAGGTATGCAATTTTAGCAAGGCTGTCTTTTGTAGTATAAACGTGATAAGATTTTCCGGCAACAATTTTTCTGAAATCAAAAGTTTCTTTAAAATTTCTCGATATAAAATCTATTTTAGAGTAGGGGACATTGTAATTCAAAAGCAGATCGGAAAATGTCTCATTCGGGTTTATTGTAGCGTCTTCGCGGTTTAAAGAATCTGAAATAAAACCGTATTCGTTTATTTTTACAACGTGTTCTTCTTTTTTGATATTATCAGTTTGTTCCGTGTTATCAGAAAAAAATAGTTTTTTTACTATAACGAAGCTAATTATAGAAAATGTAAGAAGATAAAATATGTAAGTCACTAAAGTAATTCTCTTTAGTGGTTTCATATGGAGCCTTTCCGGTTTGAACTAATAATAGATTTTTGTGCAAATTTAACCTATTGCATTTATCTTTGCAATTTTTGTACGAAAATAATTTATTCTTTTAGCCGAAATAATTAAGTTACAGTTCAAATATTTTGAAAGGATTATTATGGTTATTTATAGTGTATCTGTAAGAATAAAAAAAGAAGTAGAAGAAGAATGGCTGCAGTGGATGAAAGGAAACCATATCCCGGCAGTTTTAGGCACAAAATATTTTGCCAATTGCGAAATGTTTAAGGTTTTAATTCCGGAAATTGAGGAATCTGTTGTTATGTACAAGATGAAATATTATTGTGATACATTTGAAAATTACCTGGATTATCAGAAAAATGATGCAGCAAGGTTACAGGCAGATCATAATGATAAATATCAGGGAAAATTTACTGCATCACGCGAAGTAATGGAAAATATTTGTAGTATAAAGTAACGTTCTTTTCTCCTTCCAAACCCCGAGGTAACATTATGTCCAAATTCATTCGCAGGGAATTATCAATATTCCTGTCCTTTGTTTTTCTGTTTTCAGTATTTATCTACCCACAAAGTGAACAAAATTATGTCCTGAATTCTAAAACAAGAAATTATGATCAGAAGCATGTTAAACTGGATTTGAGTTTTAGCTTTGATAAGTCTGAAGTTTTCGGGAAAGAGGAATTTACTTTTTCACCTCTGGAAAATAATTTTCAAAAGCTTGTTTTGCATTCAAGGACTACAAAAGTTGCAAAAGTATTATTTGATGGAAAGGAACTTAATTTTTCACAGACAGAAAAACTGCTTTTCATAAACTTTGATGATGAATTAAATGCAGGAAAAGATGTTACCGTTACAATAGAATATAGTTCACTGCCGGAAGCAGGATTGTATTTTTTCAAACCAACCAAAGAGTATCCTGAAATTCCCTACCAGATATGGTCGCAGGGAGAAGGAACGGACAACAGGTACTGGTATCCCGCTTATGATGAACCTGATGATAAACTTACATCTGAAATTATTGCAACCGTACCTGATAATTTAATTGCCATTTCAAATGGTAAGCTTAAGTCAGTTACTTTAAACGCCAAAGCAAAAACAAAAACATTTGATTGGGAAATGGATCAGCCGTATTCAAATTACCTGACAACATTAATTGTCGGAGATTTTGTAACAATCAAAGAAAAACTCAGGGGAACTACCTTAGATTATAATGTTCCCCGCAAATGGGCTGATAAATATGATTCATTTTACGGGTGGACTCCGCAAATGTTAAATTTTTATTCTGATTACATTTATCCATATCCATACAGCAGGTATGCTCAAACTGCCGTACAGGATTTTCTTTACGGGGGAATGGAAAATGTAACCGCAACAACCTTGAACCAACGAATTTATCACGACAAAACTGCCGAGCCAAATTATAGTCCCGATGGATTAATTGCACATGAATTTGCGCACCAGTGGTTTGGTGACTTTCTTACATGCAAAACATGGGATCATATCTGGCTGAATGAAGGGTTTGCGACTTATTTTACAGATTTGTGGACGGAAAACGAATTTGGCGAAAATGAATTCAGATACCTGAGATTTCAGGAAAATAATGCTTACTTCGATGAAGTGAATAAACAACCGCTTGATAAAATTAAAAAAGATTCAACAGGCGTGGTTCCGGTTGAACTCGGCGGAGGTAAGGCGTACGACAGAGGTGCCGCAGTCCTGAATACATTGAGATATTATCTAGGCAATGAAGCATTTGAAAAAGGGATAAAACATTATGTAAATAAATTCAAACATTCAGCCGTTGTTACAGAAGATTTTAGAAAAGCAATGGAAGAAGCGACAGGGAAAAATCTGAAAGAATTTTTTAACCAATGGATTTATGGTGCCGGATTTCCTGTCTATGATGTTTCATATACCTGGGATGAAGTTCATAATAAATTACTGCTAAAAGTTAAGCAGGTTCAGAAACAGCTCCCGGCAGTTGGATTATTTACAGCCCCGGTTCTTGTGGAGATTACTTCAGGTAAAAAAGTAATTCAGAAGAAAATTACAATCAGCAAAGAAGAAGAAGTGTTTGCTTTTGATTGTAATGAAAAACCGCAGATGATCAGGTTTAATAAATATATGTGGACGCTATGCAGCGTTCATTTCAGAAAAAACTTTGATGAGCTGGTTTATCAACTACAATATGATGATGATGTAGTTGGACGAATTTTTGCAGCGAAGGTTCTACCACAATTTGGCGATACTGCTGTAAGCTATTTGGCAAGATCAATAAAGCGGGATAATTTTTACGGAGTAAGACAGGCGGTGGTGGAAGGACTTAGAAAAATTGGCGGCGATAAAGTACTTGATCCTCTGCTCATTGCTTCCGATGATCCTGATGCCAGGGTAAGGGAAGAAGCTGTAAAATCTCTTTCAATATTCCCCGCTTCAAAAGTTGACAAATTCTTGGTGGATAAATTTAAATCCGACAATAATGTTTATGTAAAAGGTGCCGCTGCCTACTCAATCGGTGCTGTAAAAATGAAAGGAGCTTTTGAATTTTTGGTCAAAGCCCTTAAAATGGATTCACATAGGAACATAATTAGACGAGATGTTTTTGACGGCCTGAAAAAATTAGGGGATCCACGTGCCATTAAACTTGCCGGTGAATATAGCCAGTATAAATACAGCTACGGTGGAATGCACCTGCTTGATATTACAGCTCTGGATTGCGCAATGGAATTCTCAGTATCACACAGAAATGAAGTAATAAATGTTTTGGCAAAAGCTCTTAAAAATCCGTATTTCAGGACCAGGAATTATGCTGCCGGTAGCCTTGCAAAACTTGGAGCAACATCAAAATTATCCTTATTACAAGAGATATTAAAATCCGAAAGAAGAAACAGAGTAACGAGATCGCTAAACTCTGCGATAAAACGGCTTGAGGGTAAATAATTGCCCTAAAAAATATGTTTCAACTAATATATTTATCTCTTATTTTCATCGAAAAGCTAAAGAGTTAATCCTCTATCTGTTTAAATTGTACCGGATAAATACAGGGGTTGGATCGTTATGAAAATTAAAAATATTTTTCTGATTGCATCTGTTCTCTTTCTAATTGCAACATTGGAATCCTGCAGGGAAGGAATTATTGATCCGGGTAATTCTGTGGGAAATATTAATGAGCCAGTGGTATTAAAATCTTCGGACGCTTATATATTTCAGATCGATGCAAAGAATATAACATTTAGTAAAACAGATGAAACATTTCTTGATGTAACAAACACTGATATTATTCTTGAACTTAAGGACTATTCAAGTGGATCCGTTCACTTAAGAATTATAGCTGATAATCTTTCTACTTTGTACAATGAATTACTTTCAAATGATATTAACGGGTTGCAAAAGTCTGTTGTTAACCATGTAGTTGAAAAAATTCAGCTTGATTTCAATGATTTTAGTGGAAATCTGAAAGTTAAGATGGTAAAATCCCCTCGCAATTTTTAAGCAAACCTGTAATCTTTATTTAAACTCTCATTTTTTTTCACGATCTTTCAATTATTATCCTAAACCATAGGCAAATTATGTTACCACGTAAATTTAAGCGAAAACACAAAAGAGGAATGTCTCCCGGTTCGCTGGTTTTTACCGGTCAGAAAAAAATGGAAAAAATTAAAATCAGCGTATTTGATTATGATGCGGAAAATTATGAAGAAAGAACTCTGGCTGAAGAGGAAGTAAGTAAGCTAAGTGAGTTTAAGTTAAACAAAGATGTTACCTGGTTAAATATTTGCGGAATTCACAATACTGAACTGATAGATAATATTGGTAAAATATTTAAAATACATGCGCTTGTACTGGAAGATATTTTAAACGTTTCGCACAATACCAAAATAGACGAATTTGAAGACTATATTTTTATCATTACAAAAATGATAAACTATAATGAAACTGAAAATCTTCTGAATATAGAACAGGTAAGTTTCATACTTGGCAAAAACTTTCTTATTACTTTCCAGGAAAAAGAAGGTGATGTCTTTGATATTATCAGGGACAAAATCAGAAGCAACAACGGGAGAATTAGGAAAAGCGGTCCTGATTACCTTGCCTACAGGCTAATCGATACTATTGTAGATAATTACTTTCTTGTACTGGATAAAATAGATGAAAGGATTGAAGACATTGAAGACGAATTGCTGGATAATCCTGAACAATCTACACTTCAGAGCATTCATTCTTTAAGAAAGGAAGTAATCCGATTAAAAAGAAATGTAACACCTCTGCGCGATATTTTACATGCTCTTGAACGTGAACAATATAATTTCATCGATAAATCAACTCAAATTTATTTAAGGGATTTGTACGATCACATCAGGCAGATTATTGACACAATTGATAATTACCGGGAAGTAATAAATGGTTTGCAGGAAGTTTATCTCTCAAGCGCAAGCAATAAAATGAATGAGATTGTAAAAGTGCTTACAATAATTTCAACTATTTTTATCCCCCTGACTTTTATCGTAGGAATATACGGGATGAATTTCCGGACAGATGTAAGTATCTGGAATA
>Ga0209919_1000567_pt1 | contig 18880 bp, 17 predicted proteins | sample SalPon2A_C_D2_MG_FD_185721 | JGI IMG/M metagenome (GOLD analysis project Ga0209919, IMG submission 185721) | Soil microbial communities from South San Francisco under conditions of wetland restoration - Salt Pond MetaG R2A_C_D2_MG (SPAdes)... | ecosystem: Environmental > Terrestrial > Soil >... | reverse complement strand
CGCGGTGCACCATGACACGCCGTGCGCGGCCGCGGCCGGCCCACTTGGTTGACAACCGCGCGCCATGTCTGAAAGGGAGGGAGCAGGGTCTGCTTCGCTGCGGCGCTTCCGCCGCCGGGCCGCGCCCGCTTGGAGAGCGTACGATGATCGATGAGCAACTGCTGGAAATCCTGGCCTGCCCGGAAGACAAGAGCCCCGTGCGGCTGGCCGAAGCCGAGTTGGTGGCGCGCATCAATGCGGCCATTGCCGCGGGCCGCCTGCAGAACCGGGGTGGCGTGCCCGTGACGGAGCCCATTGACGGCGGCTTGGTGCGCGCCGACGGCAAGTGGCTGTACCCCATCCGCGATGACATCCCCGTGATGCTGATCGACGAGGCGATCGCCCTGCCGCCCCCGGCGGACTGAGGCATCCGGGGCCCGCCATGACGGTCGTCTCATTCCTGCATCAGAAAGGCGGCACGGGCAAGAGCACGCTGTGCATCTCGGCGGCCATGGCTCTGGCGCAGGCGGGGCGGCGCGTGCTGCTGCTGGATGCGGACTACCAGGGCACCAGCAGCGAGTGGGGCAACCGCTTCGCCTCGCGCTTCCAGATCGAGACGCGCTCCCAGGTGCAGCCAATCGTGCACACGGAGGTGGAGCGGTTCCGCGGCGCCTTCGAGTGGATCCTCATTGACGGCCCGCCCTCGCTCTCCGATATGACGGAGAGCATCCTGCGCGCCAGCGATCGGGTGATCGTCCCGGTGCGTCCGGCCCTGCCGGACGTGTGGGCCATTCCCTGGCTGGCCGCCATCATCCGCAAGCTGCAGCAGGGCGGCGCCAAGCTGGTCGTGCGCGTCGTCTTCAATCAGCACACGGACGAGGATCTGGCGCCGCTGCGGGAGGAACTGGCGGCTTGGCATCTGCCGGTGCATCCCGACTCGCTACCGGCCGACCCCGCCTTCGCCGCTGTCTTTGCCGGCACGCCCCTGCCGGGCCCCCTGGCCGAACAGGTGCTGGCCCTGGTGGAGGGTGAAGGCGAGTAGGGCGAGAAGCTCTGGTGGGTCCGATGTGATCGCGGCCCAACGGGGCGCTGCTCCGCTGCGATCCACACCAAAGAGAGACGTTCCCCGCACTCCTGAGCGGGGCAAATTCGCGCGGGCTTACATCCCCACCCGTATTGGGAGTATGAGTGCCCTCGGCCTCCACATCGGTCCGGCGGTGGCGGTAGTCTATTCGCCGGGCAGCGGCGGATGCTCGGGGTGCAGCAGGGAGGAGTGCACCGATTCCACGCTGGAGGTGAGCCGCAATTGGGACTCGCGGTTCATGGCGCCGAAGGTTCCCTCCCGCAGGCGGGTGATCCGATCCGCCAGCGCGTACGCCTCGTCGTGGAGCGCGTCGAGCTGCGCGTTGCGGTCCTCCGCATCGCCCTCCGCAAGCTTCACGATGCGGCACCACAGCTCGAAGGCATCGTCGTGCATGCGTTGCAGGCGCACAAGGGCGTCGTCCAGCTCGGCCACGCGCTGCCGGTGCGCCTGCAGCACGGCTCCGGTGGGTGCGGCGGCGGCTTGCGAACGATCGGGGTGTGCGGAGGAGGTCGGCTGGGCTTGCATGGCGGCGCGCTCGCGCGGCGGCACGGCCGGCTGCTTCCGGCTCCGGCAGTCGTGCCCGCGTTGGGGATGCCGCGCCGCTCCCTGGCGCTCCGTCACCATAGCGCCGCCGGCGGCTGAACGCCAGCGCCGGCGCACCGGGCGGCGGAAGTGCGCCCGCCCGGTGCGCCGCGTCGGGTGGCGCTCCGCGCGCCTGCTTGCCAGCGCCGCAAGTGACCTGCTAAAGCCTGCACTGGCAGCCGCCGCAGCCGCGCCCTGGGTGCGTGGCCGGCGGCGACCCAACCCCCCATCCCCCGATGCGAGAGCGGCATGGCCAGGACATACAAGGCAAAGCAGGTCTTCATGGATACCCTCCTTGCCGAAGGCGTGGAGTACATCTTCGGCAATCCGGGCACCACTGAATCGCCCATGATCGACAGCCTGCTGGACTACCCGCAGCTCAAGTACGTGCTGGCCCTGCACGAGGCCGTGGCCGTGAGCATGGCCGATGCCTACGCGCAGGTCTCCCGCAAGGTGGGCGTGGTAAGCCTGCACACGGCGCCGGGTCTGGGCAATGGCCTGGGCGCGGTCTACAACGCCTGGGAGGGCGGCACTCCGCTGATCGTCACGGCCGGTGCGCTGGATACGCGCCTGCGCCTGCGCGAGCCGCTGCTGGGGCACGACCTGGTGGCCATGGCCGCGCCGCTGACCAAGTGGAGCGTGCAGGTGGAGCACCCGGACGAGATGGCGCTGCTGATGAGCCGAGCCTTCAAGGTCGCGCGGGAGACCCCATCCGGCCCCGTGTTCGTGTCCCTGCCGCTGAACGTGCTGGAGCAGGAGACGACCCACGGTCCCCTCACGCCGCCGAACCTCTTCCCCCGCTCCGCGCCGGACGCAGCAGGTCTGCAGGAGGCGGCCGACCTGCTGCTGCAGGCCAAGAAGCCGATCATCGTCTGCGGCGATAAGGTGGCCGATGCGTGGGCCGTGAAGGACCTGACGGCGCTGGCCGAGCAGATCGGGGCCAGCGTGGTCAACGAAGTGCTGCCCTCGCGCCTCAACTTCCCAAATACGCACCCGCACTACCGCGACCGTGGGGCGAACGACCAGGCCAGCCTGCGCCGCATGATCGGCGACGCGGATGCCGTGCTGCTGGTGGGCGGGGAGTTCTTCGAGGAGCTGTGGCACTCGGACACCTCGCCCTTCCCGGAGGATGCGGTGCTGATCCAGATCGATCCCTCGCCCCGCAACATGGCGCGCAACTACTCAGTGCATTGCGGACTGATCGGGGACGTGAAGACGACCCTGCGGATGCTCAACGAGGCCGTCAGCGCCGGCGCCAGCAAGGCGTACGGCACGGCCGCCGCCAAGCGCCGCGAGGAGCTGGCCGCGCTCAAGGCCAAGGAGCAGGAGCGCCAGCAGGCGCGCATCAAGGAGACCTGGGACCGCTCGCCCATGTCCTCCGCCCGGCTGATGGTCGAGCTGAATGACGCCCTGCCGCCCAACGTGGCCGTGGTGCACGAGGCCATTACGGCAGCGGCCGACCTCACGCGTACGCTGAGCTTCGAGGGCGAGACGGACTACCTCGCGTCCCGCGGTGGAGGCATCGGGCAGGGGCTGCCCGGCGGCATCGGCTACAAGCTGGCCTATCCGGATCGGCCCGTGCTCTGCATCTCGGGCGACGGCTCCTCGATGTACACGATTCAGGCCCTGTGGACGGCCGCCCACCACAAGATTCCGGTGGTGTTCATCATCCTCAACAACCGCGTCTACCGCGTGCTCAAGCTGAACATGACGCGCTTCCGCAGCGAGTTCGGCCTGGGCGGCGAGCGCGCCTTCCCGCACATGGACCTCACGGACCCCGACCTGGACTACGTGAGCCTGGCCAAGGGCTTGGGCATGGACGCCACCGCCGTGCGCAGCCCGGAGCAGGTGGGGCCTGCCGTGCGCGAGGCCTTCGCCTCCGGCAAGCCCTGGCTGCTGGACGTGCTGCTGGACGGCAGCGTCTAGCCGCTGTTTGGAAGGCGGTTTTCAAGCGGCTGGGCCGCGTGTAATCGCAAGAAATCCAATGCGGGGGCCGAGGGCCCCCGCGCCCCCAACGCGGACCCGGAGCGAGGCTGGCGCGACTCTCACGGGCCGCTTCGCGGCAGTGGCTGGCTTGCCAGCCACTGCCGCCCAAACAGGGGGTTCGGGGGAACGTGTTCCCCCGAATGCTTGTGGGTCTCTCCGGGACACCACACGAGCCACTGTCCGTGCTGGGCAGTTGCGTACCGCGCCCAAGCCGGACCGTGTCATTCCGAGCGCCGCGAGGCATGCGCTTTCGCCGGAACCCAGCAGATTCCTTGATCCGCAGAGCGGGCTACGGAATGACTCCATCCCTGACCCAATTCCTTCAGCACCTGACCTGTCGCGGTAGGGCCGCCGGAGTCCAGTTCAGCCACCGAGCTTGGGCAATACCGCCAGGTGCAGCAGGAACGAGCCAGCCACGATGCCGATCAACAGGCCATAGATCACGTGCGCCAGCAGGTGCGCCACGGCCACGCCGATGCCGGCCTGCTGAAAGCGCGGCAGCGGGTGGTGCTCCGCCACCAGGATCACCAGCACGAAGCTCACCACCAGCCCGTGGGCGAAGCCGCTGATGAGGCCCAGCAGCACGTAGTGCTGGAATTCCGCCACCGGAAGCGTGCTCCACACGATCACATACAGGAAGGCGAACACGATGCCGGAGAGGAAGTGCAGCACAATCCCCAGCGGCATGGCGTTGGTCTCGTTGCGGGTCACGATGCTGCCCAGGGCCCGGAGCATGTCCGCCTCGGCGAAGCCCCGCCAGTGAATGGCATACAGGGCAGCGGTCATGACACCCGTGGCGATCAGTCCGGCCAGTACCGTTTGCAGGATTGGAATCATCGGCGGTCCTCCATGTGCGGAGGGAGCGAGGCATCCGTCCACGCCCCCAAAGCGCCGGACGGACGGCGCGGCCCCCACGGGCCGCACGCCGTGCAGTATACTGCATTCAGGGTGGGGAACGCACGCCGCGGCACGCAAGTGTCGATATGACCGGACCAGGCTGCGGCTAGGCGCGTGCGGATGACCGAGCCTGTCGAGGGCCGTTTGCGGCCGCGCAGGCGCTAGCTGAAGTACATGCCGCCGTTGACGTTGTACGTCTGGCCGGTGATGTAGCCCGTCCGCGCCAGCAGCACCACGACGTCCGCGTGCTCCTCGGGCCGGCCGAAGCGGCCGACCGGCACCAGTTCGGGGCGCGCGTTGGGGTTGTTGCGCACCATGTCCGTCTCCACCAGCGCGGGCGCCACGGCATTCACCGTGATGCCCTCCTTGACGAGCGTGGTGGCGTAGGCGTGGGTGAGGCCCAGCAGGCCTGCCTTGGCCGCGGAATAGTGCGGCCCCACCAGTCCCCCCACCTGCGCGGCCAGCGACGCCACGTTGATGATGCGGCCCCAGCGGCGCTCGCGCATGCCGGGCAGCACGGCCTGCGTGCAGAGGAAGGCGGACTTCAGGTTCACGTCGATCAGGTCGTCCCAATCCGCCTCGGTGATGGCCTCCGGCGGCTGGGGACGGATCAGCCCGGCGTTGTTGACGAGGATGTCCACCGGGCCCAGCGTGCGCTCCACCAGCGCCACCATGGTGGTCACGGCCTCAGCCTGGGAGACGTCCGCTTGGCAGGGCAGCCCGCGCCGCCCGGTAACCTCCACCTCGTGGCGTACAGCCTCCGCGCCCGCGCCGTGGCTGAGGTAGTTGATGGCGACGTCCGCCCCGGCGCGTGCCAGGGCCGTGCAGATAGCGGCGCCCAGGCCTCGGCTGCCGCCGGTCACCAGCGCCACGCGGCCGGCCAGATCGCTCTCGCTCATGCGCATGCTCCTCATAGCGGGTGGTGGCGCTGCCTCCCGGCAGGCCACGGATGCCCCCACCTCAGCACAGAACGCACGACAAGGGGAGTGTGGCGGGGCAGGAACCCCATCCTTGGTCGGCTCGCGCCGGCCTTTCCCTTCCCCGTGCACGGGGAAGGGTGGCGCGCGTCAGCGCGACGGGATGGGGTGGTAATTGCGCCACGCCCTTTTGCAGGGCTTTTCGCTGGAGGCCGTCGCGGGCTCTTTTTGGAGACAGGCGAGTGGCGCCAATAGCGAGCGGCTTATCACTCCGAGGCCCGCACCTCGGGCCGAGGAATCTGTTTTGTATCCGGGAGCAACAGATTCCTCGCTTCGCTCGGAATGACAGGCACCGGCTTGACGGGACCCGGGCACTGTTTCTTTGAACTCCGCCTAATCCCCCTGGGCGGCGTGCTTCATGCGCCGCATCTGCTCGAAGAAGCGGGCTTTGGCGGATTCGGTCTTGCGGGCCTGCTGAGCCGCGACGTCCGTGTAGTCCGTGGCGGGCGCCGGGCCGTCGAACAGGTTGGGCTCGATCTCCAGCAGGAAGCGCGACGGTTGCTGGCGGATCACCTCGCCATAGCGCTTGCGCACGCGGCCCATGGAGAACACGAGCTGGCGCTGGGCGCGCGTGACAGCCACGTAGAACAGGCGCCGCTCCTCCTCGTCGCCGTCCTCCGCCAAGCTGCGCTTGTTGGGGAAGACGTCCTCCGCGAGGTTGATCAGGTACACGCAGGGGAACTCCAGGCCCTTGGCTGAGTGAACGGTCATCAGGGTCACCTGGGGCGTGCGCTCGCCCTTCTCCGGCTCCTCGGGCAGCGTCAGCAGGGCCACGTGCTCCAGGAAGTCCTTCACGCCCGCGGCCGACTCGCCGTCCCGGCCCGTGCGCTGACCGAACTGGTCCAAGGCCAGCTCCAGCTCGTAGATCAGGCCCACGGCGCGCTCCGCGCCCTTGGCGTCCTTGCGCTCCTTCTCCACGGCGCGGTGCACGCCCACCTCCGCCAGCAGCTCGCGGAAGGTGGGGCCCAGCGGCGCGGCCTCGAAGCGCCGCCGGTAGGCATCGATCAGTCCCGCGAAGCGCTCCATGGCCGTGCCCACGGCCCCGCCGAAGTCCGCATAGTGCGTAGCCTCGCGCAGAATCTCGAAGGCCGGGCGCTTCTGGTGTCCGGCGAGGTCCATCAGGCGCATCTGCGAGGTCTTGCCGATGCCGCGGCGCGGGAAGTTCAGCACGCGCAGCAGGCTCACCTCGTCGTGGGGCTGGTGCACCAGGCGCAGGTAGGCCAGGGCGTCCTTCACCTCCTTGCGTTCGTAGAAGCGCGTGCCGCCCACAAGCTGGTAGGGGATGCCCTCCTCGCGCAGCAGCTCCTCCACGGCGCGCGACTGGTGGTTGGAGCGGTAGAGGATGGCGAAGTCCGCCCACGTACCGCCCTCCCGCAGGCGCGTCAGCTTGAGGTGCGTGACGACCTTCTCCAACTCCTCGCGCTCCTCCTCGGCCAGCAGCCACTCCAGCGGCCGCCCGGCATCGCGCAGGGTGCGCAGGGTCTTGGACTTGCGCACGGTGTTGTTGCGGATCACCTGGTTGGCCGCGGCCAGGATGTTGGCGCTGGAGCGGTAGTTCTGCTCCAGGCGCACCACGCGGGCACCCGCGAAGTCCCGCTCGAACTCCAGGATGTTGCCCGGCTCCGCGCCCCGCCAGCGGTAGATGGACTGGTCGTCATCACCCACCACGCACAGGTTGCCGTGCTGCTTCACGATGGCCTTGAGCATGTCGTACTGGGCGCGGTTGGTGTCCTGATACTCGTCCACCTGCACGTAGCGGTAGCGCGAGAAGAAGTCCTGCGCGGCCGCCGGGTGCTCCCGGCACAGGCGCAGCGAGAGCAGCAGGATGTCCTCGAAGTCGATGGCCCCCAGGCGCTTGAGCATCTCGTTGTACTCGCCCAGCAGCCGCCCCAGCTGCTGATCCATGGGCGAATCGCTGTGGCTGAGCAGCTCGTCGGGCGTCACGCCTCGGCTCTTGGCGTTCTGCAGGGCGAAGTACACGTCCTTGGGCTGCACGCCGCCGATGTCGTAGCCGCCTTCCTCCAGCAGGCCCTTCACCACCTGCTGCTGATCCTGGCTGTCGAAGATGACGAACTGCGGGCGGTAGCCCAGCTTCTCGATGTGCGCGCGCAGCAGGCGCACACCGAAGCTGTGGAACGTGCTGACGGTTGGGCGCTCCGCCTCGCCTTTGCCCAGGTGGCCCTTGAGCAGGCGGCTCACCCGCTCGGCCATCTCGCGCGCGGCCTTGTTGGTGAACGTGAGCGCCAGAATCTGCTCCGGCGGCACGCGGCGCTCCCGCACCAGGTAGGCGATGCGCGTGGTGATGACGCGCGTCTTGCCGCTGCCTGCCCCCGCCAGCACCAGCAGGGCGCCCTGCGTGGCCGTCACGGCCGCGCGCTGCTCGTCGTTGAGGCTGGAGAGGTCGAAGCTCATGCAGGTGGCATCCGTGCCGGGTTGGGTGGGCGTGGCTCCTGCCCGCGCCCGTGCTTCACAAGGGATTGGCGAACCTCACTTCCGCCGTTCCGCGCCCTCAGCTCCCCAGTTTCTCCGCCAAGTAGTCGCCCAGGCGGTCGAAGGGGATGCGTGCCTGCTCCATGGAGTCGCGCTCGCGGATGGTGGCCGCGTGGTCTTCCAGCGATTCGAAGTCCACCGTGACGCAAAGGGGCGTACCGATCTCGTCCTGCCGCCGGTAGCGCCGGCCGATGCTGCCGGACTCGTCGTACTCGCAGGCGAAGCGCGTGCGCAGGTCATCGTGCACCTGCTGCGCGGTCTCCTCCAGCTTCTTGGAGAGCGGCAGCACGGCCACCTTGATGGGCGCCAGCCTGGGGTGCAGGCCCAGCACGGCGCGCGTTTCGCCCCGCACCTCCTCCTCGCGATAGGCATCGCAGAGGAAGGCCAGCGTGAGGCGGTCCACGCCCAGCGCCGGCTCGATCACGTGGGGCAAGTACTTCTCGCCCGTTACCGGGTCCACGTAGGCCAGCTCCTTCTTGGCGTGCTCCTGGTGCTGGGTCAGGTCGAAGTTGCCGCGGTGCGCGATGCCCCACAGCTCGCCCCAACCGAAGGGGAAGCGGTACTCGATGTCCGTGGTGGCCCGGCTGTAGTGCGAAAGCTCGGCCGGACTGTGGTCGCGCATCTTCACGTTCTCGGTCTTCATGCCCAGGCCCAGCAGCCAATCCATGCAGAAGTCCTTCCAGTGCCCGAACCACTCCACCGACTCGTTCTCGTGGCAGAAGAACTCCAGCTCCATCTGCTCGAACTCGCGCGTGCGGTAGATGAAGTTGCCCGGCGTGATCTCGTTGCGGAAGGACTTGCCGACCTGCCCGATGCCGAAGGGCACCTTTTGGCGCGAGGTGGTGGCGACGTTCTTGAAGTTCACGAAGATGCCCTGGGCCGTCTCCGGCCGCAGGTACACCACGGACGTGGTGTCCTCCGTGACGCCCATGAAGGTCTTGAACATCAGGTTGAACTGGCGGATGCCCGTGAAGTCCGCATTGCCGCAGTCCGGGCACTTGATGCCGTTGCCCTGGATGTAGGCCTCCATCTCCGCCTCGCTCATGGCGGCGGCCCCGGCGGGGTCCTGCCCCTGCTTTTCCAGGTGCGCCTCGATCAGCTTGTCGGCCCGGTGGCGCGTCTTGCACACGCGGCAGTCCATCAGCGGGTCGGAGAAGCCCCCCACGTGGCCCGAGGCCTCCCACACGCGCGGGTTCATCAGGATCGCGCTGTCCAGCCCCACCACGTCGCGCCGGTCCTGCACGAAGTGCTTCCACCAGAGCTGCTTGATGTTGTTCTTCAGCTCCGCGCCCAGCGGGCCGTAGTCCCAGGCATTGGCCAGGCCCCCGTAGATCTCCGAGCCGGGGTAGACGAAGCCCCGGCGCTTGGCCAGGGAGACGAGCTGATCCATCGTGATGGACATCGTGCGTGCGTTCCGTGCTGTCGGTGGCTGCGTCCGCGCGCCGCCGCTGGATGCGGCGGCCCGGCGCGCACTCAATCCGTCAACCTAGCACACGCCACCGGACGAAGGCAGGGGGATTCGGGAGAGGGCCGGCGCTCCCCGCGATGGCGCCGTGCTGCCACGGCCCACGTTCGGATCTGCATGATGGGGGTGTGGGGGAGCTTGCTCCCCCGCAAGCCGTTTCGCCGTTCGCTGTTGGTCAGAACTGCCCGTGCCGCCCGGTGCCGTCACGGAATCGGCGGGCACCGGCACGGGCTTCGCCGGTGTCGTGGTGCTGCAGACCCAGCCGGAACTCGTGGCGCATGGCCTCGGCAAAAGGACGGTCCCACTGGGCGTACACGCTCTCACGGTCGGTGCGCATCGAGCCCTGGGGGAAGGCCGCCAGCTCCTCGGCCAGGGTCTCGGCGGCGGCGCGGGCCTGCCCGTCCGGCACCACGCGGTTGGCCAGGCCCATGGCCAGGGCCTCCTGCGCCGCCACGGGGCGCCCGGTGAGGATCAGGTCCAGCGCGTGGCTTTGGCCGATCAGGCGCGGCAGGCGCACCGTGCCGCCATCGATGAGCGGCACGCCGAAGCGCCGGTTGAACACCCCCAGCACCGCGCTCTGCTCCACCACGCGCAGGTCGCACCACAACGCCAGCTCCAGCCCCCCAGCCACGCAGTAGCCCGCGACGGCGGCAATCACCGGCTTGGAGAGCTGCAGGCGGGTGGGACCCATGGGGCCGTCGCCCGTCTCGGTCTTAAGCGTGGGATTGCTGCCGTCGGCGTAGGCCTTCAGGTCGGCCCCGGCGCAGAACGTGCCGCCCGCGCCCCAGAACACCGCCGCGCGTGCCGTCTCGTCCGCGTCGAAGGCGCGGAAGGCCTCGGCCAGCGCGGCGGCCGTCGGACCGTCCACGGCATTGCGCACCTCGGGCCGGTGCAGGATCACGGTGGTCACGGCCCCCTGCTTCTCCACAGTCACGGACATGGCGGTTTCTCTCGGTTGGGAAGCGGCGGAATCGGCGTTTCGGCTTATTCCGCTATTTTGTCAACTTTGGCGAGAACTGCTAAGCTGGTCAGGCGGCACACCGATCATGGAGGACGCGATGGAACGCATCAAGACGGACGAAGCGCGCAATGCCTTCGGGGAAGTGGTGAACCGCGTCGCCTATGGCAAGGAGCGCATCGTGCTGGAGCGGCGCGGCAAGCCGCTGGCGGCGCTGATCCCCATCGAGGACCTGCATCTGCTGGAGCGCCTGATCGAGGAGGAAGAGGACCGCATCGATCTGGAGGCGGTGCGCGCGGCGAAGGCCGAGCCGGGGCCGAACATTCCGTATGAACAGGTGAGAAAGGAGTTGGGCCTCGATGAGCTATCGGCTGGAGATGCGTCCCCGGGCAAGGCGCACGCTGGGCGGGCTGCCAAAAGACGACGCGCGTCGAGTTGACTCCGCCATCCTTTCATTGGCTGATGAACCCCGGCCGGATGGGTCGCGCAAATTGCGCGGCGCAGGCGACCTGTACCGGATTCGTGTGGGCTCGTACCGGGTCGTGTACGAGATCGATGACTCGATTCGCATTGTCGTGATATCGCGCATCGGCCATCGCCGCGACGTCTATCGCTGACCCGCCTCGCCCTGCCTTCCCCCTTGGCTCAGCGCCCCACGGCCTTGAGCAGGCCGGCGACGGTCTGCTGGATCAGGAACACGTCGATCCCCATCAGGATGGTGCGATAGCCCGCGTCCAGCTTGGCCTTGGCATCCTCGGGACTCTGCGCCAAGCCGCCCAGCGCGGCGGTGCCGGCCAGGATGGTGCGCTCGGCCTGGGCAATAGCCCCGGCCACATCGGGGTGCTGCAGGTCGCCCGGGCGGCCCATGGAGGCCGAGAGGTCGTAGGGCGCGATCAGCGCCACATCGATGCCCGGCACGGCCAGGATGGCGTCCAGGTTGCGCACGGCGTCGATGTGCTCGATCAGCACCACCGCGGCCAGTTGCTCATTGGCCGCGCGCAGGTAGTCCGCCATGGAGAGGCCCCAGCGCTGCGGCGCGTACAGAGGGCCCACGCCGCGCTCGCCCGCAGGTGGATAGCGCAGGTAGGCCATGGCGTCGCGCGCCTGCTGGGCCGTGCGCACCATGGGCACGATGAGGCCGAAGGCCCCGGCATCGAGCACGGGCCGCGCGGCGGCCAGGTTGTCGCTGGGCACGCGCACCAATGGCGCGCACGCCGTGCCTTGCGTGGCGGCGATCAGGGCATGGGCGTCCGCGAAGTCGATCGGCCCGTGCTCCATGTCGATGAACAGCCAGTCCAGCCCGCAGGCGGCAAGCGTCTGCGCCAGTTGCGGACTGGGCATGGAGAGCAGGATGCCCAGGGCCGGCTCGCCGGCGGCCAGGCGTTGCTTGAACGGATTCATGGCGGGGCTCCGCGGAGAGAGTCGCCGGGCGTGACCTGCCAACTATAGGGCGTGGCGGCAGGTGTGCCGGCGTCCATCGGAGAAGTGCGGCAGCGCCCGGCAGGGCCGCTAGCCCTGCCGGGCGCCGCGCGAAGCGAAGCGAACCGCTCAGGCCTTGTAGACCTGCTTGAGCTCGCCTTCGGCCCATTTGATGGCGGAATTGGTGCCATCCTTGATGGCGCGCACGAACAGGTCCGCGACGATGTACTTGGCCTGCACCTCGGAGGAGGCGCGGTCGTACGCGGCCTTGTAGCCCATGTTGCGGCCGTACTTGCTGAGCTCGGAATAGGGCTTCATGACGGGATCCTGATCCCACAGCTTGTGGTGCTCCCATTCCGCCGAGATGCCCTGGGCGAAGCCCCCGCTGGACACGAAGAATCGCTCGTAGTTGTCGTGGCGCAGCAGGAAGCGCAACCACTCCTTGGCCAGGGACACGTTCTTGGAGTAGGCGGGGACGTGGTAGTTGTACTGCTGGATCAGTTCGAAGCGCCCCGCCGGCCCCTTCTGCGCCACGGTGTGGCGGATCTTGTCGGCGATGGGGTTTTTGTCGCGCCGGGCCTTCATGTAGATGCTGGCCGCGTTCAGGCAGCACGAGATGGTTTCACCCAGGAACGCCTGGTTGTTGCTGGAGTCGTTCCAGGCCATACCGCCCTCGTCGCAGGCCGCATTCCAGAACTCGCGCATGAAGTCGCACGCGGCCCGGGTGCCCTTGCTGTTGATGGCCACGCGGCCCTTGGCGTCACGCTCGTAGCCGCCGAAGGCCCACAGCAGCGGGTAGTTGCCGAAGGCGCCGTCGCCGATGGTGTGGCCCAGTGTCCAGCCGATCGGATAGCCCAGCTTCTTCAGCTTGGTGCCGTCACGCAGCAGGCCCTCGTAGGTGTCCGGATACTCATTGATGCCCGCTTCGTCCCACATGGGCTTGTTGTAGACCATGGCGCTGCCGACGTTGTAGTGGGGCACGCCGCGGTATACACCGTTGACGTGCACAGCTTGGCGGTTGAACAGGTAGATCTTCTTCCCGCCGACGGCCTGCACCACGTCACCCATGTCCACGAAGGACTTGCCGAACAGGTAGCCCTGGTTCCATTGCAGCAGGATCAGGTCCGGCCCGGTCCTGCTCTCCACGGCGGCGATGGCGCGCGGCAGCACGTCGTTGAGGCCGATGAACTCCATGTTCATCTTCACGCCGGCCTGCTTGCCGAACTCCGCGGCGATCTGTTTCAGCGTCTCGTCGGTGGCCGACACGAAGCTGCTGAGCTGCAGGCTGTGCAACTGGTGCTCCTGGGCCATGGCCGGCGCCTTGCCGCCAAAGTAGCCTAGTGTCACGCCGGCAGCCGCTGCGCTCGCCGTCTTGACGAACGCTCGGCGGGACATACCCTTCGGGCTTTGCTTGTCCATGATTGCTCCCTTGTTTGCGTTGGGTCCTCCCCCCGCCCCACACCCGGAACGCTCCCTTCCCCAAGCCGATATGCCGTCAAGGCCGCAAAAACAGAGGCGTCCAGCACGGCCTCGCGTGCAGAAGCCCGCCGGATCGGCTCCAAACTGGCAGCAGGCGTCGACAGACGGCTCTGGACGGGGTATGGCGCTCTCGTGCGTGTGATTGCTCTGGATAGCGCGGTGCTGGGGTGCTGTCAATCGAAACGGCGGCTCAGGCCCGGGCGGCATGACCTCCGGCGCCGTGTGGCCACCGGCGGCGGACGCCAGCACCGCCCCGTAGAGGCCGCGCGCCTGCTGGGGCTTGGTATGCTCGTTGCGCAGGCCCGCCGCTGCCGTCGCGGGGCCAGGCCGGTCTCGCCGAACAGTGCCTAGCGCCGGCTCAGGGCCGCCGTGTCGGAGAGCAGGGGCACCAGGGTGCGCCATACGGCCTGCCAGCGCCCGTCCTCGTGCACGAACACGTACAGGTCGTGCCCCGAGTCCTGGTAGCTGGCGCCTTCCATCGTGTAGGTGAGCTGGTAGAGGTAGCTGACGATAGCCGTGGCGCCGAACACCTCCACGGTGGCGTCGGACTCCTCGTAGGACTCCACGGTGGCCAGTCGCGCGAACTCCTGGTAGCCCTCCGCACAGGCCACCGCGCCTTCGATGCGCTGCTGAAAGCCCGGCGGCACGATCACCATGCGCTCGTGCAGCAGCTCGGAGAGGTTGTCCAGCTCCCCGTGCAGCCACGCGGCATTGAGCCGCTGCAGCGCGTCCCACACCTCACGCTGGACGTCCGTCGCGAATGCAGGCGTCATGCTCGACTCCCCCTTTTGGACTGGTGTGGGGTCGCACAGCGCTACACGCGGCACCTCCCCGGGGCATGACCCACCCTTCTTGTGTGTGGCCACTCTAGCGAATTGAGGTGAAAGAGGAAATGGCGGGATGTGCGCTGAGGCCATTCCCCGCCCCCGGTGGCGCTAGAACCCGTCGGGGTGCGCCTCCAGCCAGGCCTGCTCAGCCGGCGTGGTGGCGCGGCCCAGCGCCGCGTTGCGGTGCGGGAAGCGCCCAAAGCGCTCGATCACGGTGCGGTGCCGCTCGGCGTAGTCCACCACGCGGCCCAGGGCCTCGGCCACCTCGGGCGACAGGCCGGGCGTCCGGGCCAGGTCGAGGAACAGCACCAGCCCGCGATCCTGCAATGCCAGGTCTTCCGCGTGCATGAGCGGCATATAGAAGAACCAGCGCTGCACCGGCGTCAGCATGGTGTCCTGCCCGCGAGCGACCCCCGCCAGGGTGCACTGCCGTGCGTGGGCATCGTGGGCGAAGGCCTCGGGCGAGTCGCGATGGATGTTGCGCGGGAACTGGTCCAGCAGGATCACCAGCGCCAGCGAAGTATCCGGCCACTCGTTCCAGTCTTCCACCTCGCCGCGCCCGGCACGCTCCAGGGCGCCGGCGAAGCGGGTGCGCACCTCCGCATCGAAGGCGTCGTCACGCGTGAACCAGCGCGAGGCGTTGGCCAGCGGCTGGGCCGCGTCATCCCCAAACCAGAAGGTGAGGATGTCCCGCGGCTCCACTGTGCTCGATGCATCGGCCATGTCGTTGCCTCCATTGGTCTGTGAGGGCGGCACTCCGGGTTCCAGTGGGCTGGTTTGCATCCGGATTCGCCGGGAGCCTAGCCCGCCCGGCCGACGAATGGAAGAGCGGCCAGGGCAGCCCGGCTCAGCGTGGCACCGCGAAGCGCTCGCCGTGCCAAGCCATCTCCCAGAAGTGGTGCTCGAAGCGCGCGGTCTGGGCGAAGCGCTCGCGCAGGCGGGCCCGGGTGGCCTCGTCCAGGCCCGGCGCCAGGGCGTCCAGCCGCTGGGCCAGGCTCTCCGTGAAGGTGCGGAACGTGTCCGAGCCCCAGTTCTCCAGCCACGGGCGGTAGGGATTGTCCGCGGCGGCACGTTCGCGGGCCCAGCGCCACGCGTCGTGATACGAGCGCTCCACGCCGAACAAGACGGCCCAGCCCACGGCGAAGGGCTCCTGGTGTGCCACGGCCAGCAGAAAGTCCGAGTACGCCTGCGTGATGAAGCTGGGCGGCGCGGCCAGGTCGGCACCCTCGCGCTCGGCGGCCTCGCGGAACAGCCCCAACTCGCTGTGCCATGCGTGCAGGGTCTCCGCCAGCGGATCCACCAGCGCCGGCGGGGCCTTGGCCAGCAGGGCACCCAGGAAGCGCAGGCCGTCGGCCACGAAGCGGTAGTCCTGCGCCAGCCAGCGCAGGAAGACCTTGCGCGGCACGGTGCCGTCGGCGACCGCCTGCGTGAACGGGTGCGGCAGCCAGGTGCGCCAGACCGCGGCGTTGTCCTGCAGGACTTGTTCGGAGAGCGTCATGGGCCCGAGCCGGATGCGGGGTGAACGGCAGCGCAGGCCGGCCTGCCATGGCCGCGCCCGCTCACCGCTCATAGCCGGAGCGCGCGGGGCGCGTCAATGGGCACCGGCACAGCGCAGATGGGATGGGCATTGGCTCGCCCGCGCCCAAACGGGGTGGCACGCGGGCGGGGACGCTCGCGCCACCGATGTGGGTATGGCCGGTGCCGGGAACCCGGCTTGACGTCGGCTCACGGGGCGGGTGGTGGCGAGCCGCCCGGCGCCGCTTGCCTGTGGGACGCGTTCTGTGCGTGAATGCACGGGTCGCCGCGACCGCCCGCCGGGACCCCCCGCGAGCGCCGCAGCCCTCTCCCCCACCCGCATTCTTCGGAAGGCAGCCATGAAAGTCGGATTCGTCGGCGTCGGCATGATGGGCGGCCCCATGTGCCGCAACGTGCTCAAGGGCGGCCACGAGGTGGTCGTGTTTGACATCAACCCGGACGCGATCGCCCGCGTGAGCGGCGCCAAGACCACCGTGGCCGACTCGCCCAAAGCCGTGGCCGGTCAGGTCGACATCATCTTCACCTCCCTGCCCATGCCGGCGGACGTGGAGCAGGTGGTGCTGGGCGAGAACGGCATTGCCGCGGGCGCCAGGAGCGGCGCCACCGTGGTGGACCTGAGCACCAACGCCCCCGCCGTGGTCAAGCGCATCAGCGAGGCGCTGGCCGCCAAGGGCATCGCCTTCCTGGATGCCCCCGTGAGCGGCGGTGTGGACGGCGCCGAGGCGGCCACGCTGGCCATCATGTGCGGCGGCAAGCAGGACGCCTTCGACCGCGTGAAGCCCATCCTGGGCTGCATGGGCGCCAACGTGTTCCTCACGGGGCCCATCGGCTCGGGCAGCATCGCCAAGCTCTGCAACAACATGGTGTCCTTCTGCAACCTCGCCGTGGCCTCCGAGGCGCTGATGCTGGCCACGCGGGCCGGCCTGAACCCCCGCATGATGGCCGACGTGATGGCCGCCTCCAGCGGCGGCAGCAACTCCCTCAAGCGCCTCAGCCGCAAGGGGCTGCGTGGGGACTGGGCGCAGGAGTTCGCCTTGAATCTGGCCCACAAGGACCTCACGCTGGCGCTGGACCTGGGTCGGCAGACCGAGACCCCGCTGGCTTACGGCTCCTACACCTACACGCTGCTGCAGCAGGGCCGCGTGAAGGGCTGGGGCAAGGACGATGTGGGCGTGGTGCTGCGCCTGCTGGAAAGCGCCCTGGAAACCGAGGTGCGGGAGTAGGGCGGCTCCTTCGGGGGGGAGGGAGGTCCGCGCCTGCGCCTGCACCTGCACCTGCAAATCACGGGTGCGGTGGGGGGAGCGTCGCCGCTCACCCCACCCCGCATTCCCATCGCCGGGGCCCAGGTGATAGGCTGGCGCAGAAGCGCCGCGCACTGCCCTCTGGCCCCGGATGCCCATGGATTCCGTCACCGTCAACGGTCGCTCCTACCGCCTGCCGCAGCGCCCCGTGGTCGTGGTGTGCATCGACGGCAGCGCGCCCGCGTACTTCGAAGATGCCCTGGCGCGCGGCCTGCTGCCGAACCTGGCGCGCTTCCGGGCGGAGGGCTACTACGGGCAGGCGGACTGCGTCGTGCCCAGCTTCACCAATCCCAACAACCTGTCCATCGTGACCGGCGCGCCGTCGGCCGTGCACGGCATCTCGGGCAACTTCTTCCTCGATCCCGATACGGGTTCCGAGGTGATGATGAACGAGCCGCGCTTCCTGCGTGCCGGGAGCATCCTGGCGGCGCTCTCCGAGGCGGGCGTGCGCGTGGCGGTGGTTACGGCCAAGGACAAGCTGCGGCGCCTGCTGGGGCATGGCCTGCGCGGGGGCATCTGCTTCTCCGCGGAAAAGGCGCACGAGGCCACCCTGGCCGAGCACGGCATCGGGCAGGTCAACGCGCTGGTGGGCCGCGAAACGCCGGACGTGTACTCCGCTGCCCTCAGCGAGTTCGTGCTGGAGGCCGGTGTGCGCCTGCTGGAGACCGAGCGCCCGCAGGTGCTCTACCTCTCCACCACGGACTACGTGCAGCACAAGCACGCCCCGGGCGATCCCGCCAGCGATGCCTTCTACGGCGCGCTGGATGCCCTGTGGGGGCGCCTGGCGGCTCTGGGCGCGGTGGTGGGGCTGACGGCCGACCACGGCATGAACGCCAAGAACACCGCCACGGGCGAGCCCCACGTGATTTACCTCTCCCCCCTGCTGGACGGCTGGGTGGGGCCGGGCCGCGCCCGCGTGATCCTGCCCATCACCGATCCCTACGTGCTCCACCACGGGGCGTTGGGCTCCTATGCCACGGTGTACCTACCGCACGGCATGGACCCCGCGCCGTTGTTGGAGCGCCTGCGCGCCCAACCCGGCATCGAGTACGCCGCCACCCGGGCTGAGGCCTGCGCGCGCTTCGAGCTGCCTCCGGACCGGGTGGGCGATCTGGTGGTGGTGAGCCAGGGCGACGTGGCGCTGGGCAAATCCCCCGCGGAGCACGACCTGAGCCAGCTCGCGGGCGGCCTGCGCTCCCACGGCGGACTGGCGGAGCAGCGCGTGCCGTTCGTGCTCAGCGCACCGCTCAACGCTGCCTACCGCGCGCGGGCCAGCGACCCCGCCACGCGGCTGCGCAACTTCGACGTGTTCGACTTCACGCTGAACGGCGTGGATTAAGTTCTGTTTTGAAAAGCATGATGGTGATGGGGGCGTTGCCCCCAAACCCCTACCAGGGAGCTTGGCTCCCTGGACTCTCATTGCGGGCCAGACCCCGCCGGGTTTGGTCAGGGACCGTATCGGGGGTGTGGGGGCCCCCTCGGCCCCCGCACGGGATGTCTTGTGGTTCTTAAGCGGCTGAGCCGCTTAAGAACCCATTTCCAAACACAGCCAAGTGCCCGCGCCGGTGCGTGCTGCCCGCGCCGGGATGCAAGGTGTGCGGCGGGGGGCTCAGCCCTTCCTGCGGGTGTAGCGGAAATCGCAGAATGGGGCGCCTTGCATGATGGTCTGGGTGCGGGTGAGCTGCAGGTCGGGGTTGAAGCCCTCGATCAGCGTGGCGTCCCGGTTGCAGCTCAAGTAGAAGCCCAGCTCGGCCAGCCCCAGCTCGCGGTACATCTCCGCGTAGCGGCAGCGCGTCACGTTGTAGCTGTAGCGCTCGTCGCCGGCCTCCAGCACCTCCAGCTCCAGCGCGTTGCCGCGCGTCCAGGGCTCCTTCATGGCCGCGAAGCCGGTCAGCGTGCG
>Ga0209919_1000563_pt1 | contig 18905 bp, 11 predicted proteins | sample SalPon2A_C_D2_MG_FD_185721 | JGI IMG/M metagenome (GOLD analysis project Ga0209919, IMG submission 185721) | Soil microbial communities from South San Francisco under conditions of wetland restoration - Salt Pond MetaG R2A_C_D2_MG (SPAdes)... | ecosystem: Environmental > Terrestrial > Soil >... | reverse complement strand
TCAACAGAATCCGGGTGCAAAACAAATTGCATTATCAAATTCTGATATTGCGGTAAGTGATAATGTCTTTGCCTTATTCAGCAACCCTGCCGGACTTGGCCAGCTTAAATGGAGAGAAATTGGTGCATTTTATTCCCCATCTCCTTTTGGCTTATCAGAACTTTCAAATGCATATGCCGCTTATAGTGAACCATTTGGTTTTGGTTCTATAGCAATAGGAGCGATGACTTATGGTTTTGAACTTTACCGGGAAAATAAATTAGCACTCGGAGTTTCATATTTATATGGAGATAATTTTTATCTCGGAGCAGCTATCAATTATAAGAATGTCTCAGTTAAAAAATACGGAAGCAAAAACACTTTTATTTTTGATTTTGGCTTTCTGGTCATTCTGCCAGGAAACTTACGCCTGGGTTTTTCTTACAAAAACATTACCAGAAATTCCTTCGGACTAAATACAGATGAACTTCCTGTTACCTTCCAAACTGGAGTTAGTTATCAGCCAATTAGTAATTTGAAGTTCTCACTAGCTGTTGAGAAAGACATTCGATACAAAGCATCTCCATCTTTTGGAATAGATTATCAAATAATAAAAAATGTGGCAATAAGAAGTGGGATTTCAACAGAACCTTCAAAATATTCATTTGGTATAGGAATTTTTTACTCGATAATAAATTTTAATTATGCGGTTTTCACACATCAGGAACTCGGGCTGACACACCAGGCGGATATAATCTTTTCATTTGGTAAAAAGTAATAACAATTAAACGGGGTTAGTTTAGAATGAGTATCAAATATTTATTCTTAATAATTATTATTCTATCAAATATAATTTATGCGCAAATTGATTCACTTGAGAATAAAAATGATGATGTAATTCAGGATATACTGGACGAGTCTCAATCTGGTGAAACTGATGAAGGATTAATTGACCTGATTGAGGAATTGAGAGCAAAACCTGTAGAGTTAAATAAAGCGGATATAACCGAACTTCAAAAAATACCCGGCTTAAGCTTCGCAGATGCATCAACAATAATCAATTATCGGAATAAACATGGCAAGTTTTTTTCAGTCGGTGAACTTCACCTGGCAGGTATTTCACAAAACGTATTTGAAAATATCTCACCTTTTCTGGCTGTCAATTTTCGTAAGATAAAAACGTCAAAGCCACCCAATTTTATAACGCATCTGGAACTGAGAAGCAGAATAATTACTGATCTTCAAAAAGATATAGGGTCTATTGACCATAAATTTGCGGGAAACAATTTTCACACCTATACACGATTGAAATCAGAATTTGGCGAAAGGGTAAAAGCAGGGTTTCTTCTGGATAAAGATCCCGGGGAAAGATATTATAATGATTTAACATCAGGATATATTTCTACTAAAAACTTTGGCATATTTAAGAGAATTATTCTCGGTGACTACTCTGTACAATTTGGCCAGGGACTGGCAATCTGGTCAGCTTATTCCTTTTCAAAAAGTTCAAATGCCATTTACCCGGTAAAAAAGAATCCAAATTACCTTAAAGAATATTCAAGCTCCGATGAAAATCGTTTTCTGAGAGGGATATCATCCAAATTAGGGGTTGGGGCTTTTTCATTAACAACTTTTTACTCACAAAATAAATTTGATGCATCCCTTGATCCATTAAATTCAGAGATAATTTCTACACCTTTGGACGGGCTTCATAGAACAGATAATGAATTACAAAAGAAAAATTCTTCATCAGAGAAAATTATTGGAGCAATCCTGGACTTTACCAAGAAAGACAAATATCATCTTAGCTTTCTTTATTACAGTTCTACTTTTCAAAATAATTTTGAGCCCGGAAACATTTATGATTTTTCTGGCAATAATTTTCAAAACTATTCGTTATCCTACGATTTGTATTTGGGTAATATTAACCTGTCCGGAGAACATTCATTTAATGGGAAATCCTTAGCCTCCATTATCAATATCCAGTTTGCATTCACTAAAAGAATTACTTTTATAACATCTATAAGAAATTATCCAAGGAATTATTATAATTTACATTCACGCGGATTTGGAGAAAGATCAGGCACTCAGAATGAAATAGGAGTCTATAATGGTCTCAGATGGAGAACTGGTCCTGGTATTTTTAACTTTTATTTCGATCAGTTTAGGTTTCCATATAGTACTTATTATAATCCGCTCCCCTCTTCAGGTAACGAATTCTCTTTAGATTTTATTTCCTCAAAATTCAGTAACTCCCGTATACATTTTAGAATTAAGCAGGAAAACAAGGGAACAGGCATTGATTATAATGGGAGTATTAAACTTTTTAAGAGAATTAAATCTACTGCAAGATTAGAACTAATATATTACCCTGATAAAAGAACAAGGTTAAAAACCAGGCTCGAGCTCAGTCGATACAGAATAAAAGCAATCAGCCAAAAAGAAGATGGGTTTTTAATTTTTCAGGACGCCCGGTTTAGAATCCGAAACAATATTGATTTTTCAGGAAGGATAATTTTCTTCAGGACAGATTCGTTTAATACTGCAATCTATGAATTTGAAAATGATCTGGATGGAATGTTTTCTTTATATAGTTTATACAAAGAAGGAATCAGGTGGTATGCTATGGTAAAGATAAATTTACCGTGGTCACTTCTTTTTTCAGTTAAATATTCAGAAACATACAAGCCGCGTGAAAAATCTATAGGAAGTGGCTATTCAAAAATTAACGGAGATTTAGATAACCGGGTTAGCATTCAGTTGGAATTGAAACTTTAATATAATTTTACCGTTCTCGAGATTTGCCAACTATCAATCTAATACCACGTTTAAAAGTAATGTAATACCACATCCACTCTAGCATTACTCTAAATCTGTTTCTGAATCCAATAAGGAAGAAAATATGAATGAAACACCAGAATATCCAGGCTATAAATCCGGATAATTTCAGGTTTTTAATTTCGGCAACAGCTTTCGCCCTGCCTATTGTAGCCATATTTCCTTTATCTACATAAACGAATTTATTTCTTTCACTTATAGGAATTTTATTTCTAATTAATTTGCCAACATATTTTCCTTCCTGAATAGCACCCTGCGCTACTCCCGGGACAGTCATCCCATCATCATTACTTACCAATGCAGCATCACCAATTACAAAGATATTAGGGTCACCTTTAATGCTTAGATCAGCATTTACCATTGCTCTGCCTGCCCTATCTGTTTCAATATTAAGTGATTTGACAATCGGTGAAACAGTATTTCCTGCAGCCCAGATAACATTTTTAGTCTCAAATAATTCTCTTACAGTTTTAACACCTTCCTGGGTTATATCAATAACTTTAGTATTTAATTTTAATTCAACTTCCATTTTTTCTAAAGCTTTCTGCGCTTTAAAAGAAAGCTCATCAGGGTAAGTTGATAAAATTCTGGGTAACGCCTCAATAAGAACTATTTTTGTTTCTTCGGCATTTATGTTCCTGAAATCTCTCATTAAAGATGTTTTAGCAATTTCCGCAATAGCTCCAGCCATTTCTACTCCAGTAGGACCTCCCCCGACAATAACAAAAGTTAAATATTTTTTCCGTTTATTAATATCACTTTCTTTTTCTGCCTGTTCAAGAGATTTTAGAATCTTTTCCCTAATCAACAATCCATCACTAAGAGTTTTCAATCCTGGGGCATATTTTCCCCAGGCATCATTTCCAAAATATGAATGTGAGGATCCGGTGGAAATTATCAGAGAATCAAATTCTAATTCGCCATCTTGCAGAATTACTTTTTTATTTGTTCTGTCTATGGAAATTGCTTCATCCATAAGAACTTTAATATTTTTATTTCCGCTAAAAATTGACCTGATTGGAACGGCAATATCTGCGGGGGAAAGCGCTGCCGTTGCAACCTGGTAAAGCAGAGGCTGGAATAAATGGTAATTCGTTTTATCAATAAGAGTCACTTCATATTGAGAATCGCGTAACTCAAGTGCCACATGGAGCCCACCAAATCCTCCTCCTATAATAACAACTTTATGTTTGCTCATTTTTTTAACTTATTATTTTAATGACAGTTAGGCTATCTAAAAATAGAATATTTTCAACAATTTTCAAGAAAAACGAAGCAGAAAAAATTCTGTTTAATTGAACATTTACCTAATTTGAGGAGTGCATAATTTGTTTTTAATTCATATAAATATTCTTAAATTGATACTATAAGAGAACCCGTTTACTTTTTGAAATACAATTAGTTATATTTGTTAATGCAAAAAGCTTTTGTTAAAAGTATTTAGTTCAAAACTTTAAGGGTCCGGAATGCAAATTTCTAAAATTGAATCTTTAAGTAAATACAACTCCCTGTTTAACCTGACCGTAAAGTCTTCCCCTGAATTCCCTGATAATTTATGCGAATTTATGGTGAGTGAATTTGAACTTCAAGCTGTTGTTTTATTTAAAGTTAATGATGATGATAGTTTGCAGTTGCTTGGGAAATCTGAAGGATCAAAAAAAGCTTATACAAAAAATGAGTCTTACAAATGTACAGTTTGTAAATCGATCACTTCCAATAATGACAGTATAAATTTTAATACACAACCGGATTGTGAAATTCAAACATCTGACTTTGTAATTTACGAAGGCTGTTTGTTCATAAAGATTTCCTCCTCCAGCAGATTTTTAATTAAAATTGCAAAGAAAACTGCCTTTACAAAAGCCGACAAAGATAATATTGAAAATGTTGGACAATCTATTAAGAATTTCCTGCAACTCTGGTCGGGTGGAAACAATGTCCCTACAGAGTCAATTAGTGATATAATAACCAACATCGCACATGAACTCAGAACGCCTACGAACAGCATTATGGGATTTACTTCCCTCTTAAATGAAGAAAACCTGACAAGTACACAATCAGAATATGTAAACACGTTAAAAGACAACTCCTATAACCTTTTAGGGTTATTAAATGATGTAATTGAACTTGCAAAAATTGACAACGGCTCCAGCAAGGAAATACCAGCCAACGTTAATTTTAAGAACATGGTAGATGAAGTACTAAAGCAGTTTGCAAATAAGTCTAAATCAGGTGAAATAGAATTTTTATTAAACATCGATAGAAGTGTTCCTGATTCCGTTAAAGTTGATGCTCAAAAACTTAAGTATATTTTATTAACAGTTTTAACATATTCAATAAGGCAAACCGGTAAAGGCAAAATATCTTTATCCATTTCCGCCAGTGATAATAAAATCAATTTCAAGATTTCAGATACCAGCGCAGGAATAACTACAACAAAATTAAAAGATATTTTTAAGCCTTTCGTAATTACTGAACTTGGAGATTCAAAAGTCGGGGCGGCTACCGGATTAGGACTAATTTTATGTAAAAAGTATTCTGAACTTTTGGGTGGCGATATCACAATTTCAAGTTCGGTAGGTAAAGGCACAACCTATAATTTTAATATCAAAGCTGAAATAGCAACAGGAATTGAGTCCCAACTTTCCTCACTTCCGAAACCAACAGGTAAAAAGAACCGTGTACTGGTGGTTGAAGATGATTATGCAACTTCTAAACTATTGAGCAATTATCTTAATAAGTGGGGCTATGAACCAACAATTGTAAATTCAGCCGAGCAAGCCCTGAAAGCCATAAATAAGGAAGTTTTCCTGGCCGTATTAATGGATATCGTTCTACCTGATTCTAACGGGTTCGAATTGTTGAAGACAATTCGCGAACACAAGAATGCAAAGAATACCCCTGTAATCGTGTGCTCCGTGGAAGCGGAACAGCAGAAAGCATTTTTAATGGGAGCCGTTGAATATTTTGTAAAGCCGATTAAATATAAATACCTGGTTGAAGTTCTGACAAGTTACAGACTCAAAAAAGATTCGAATATTTTAATTGTAGATGATGATGTACCGACTTTAAATCTGATAAAAGAAGCTATTGAACAAGCCGGGTATAATGCAATTGCAGAAGCACATTCATCAAAGGTTAGCCAGATGATTGAGAATATGGATCTTGACCTGGCAATAATTGATCTTGATATGCCAGAGCTGAATGGTTTTGATCTTATAAAACAAATTAAGTCTAAACAGGCATTTGCAAAACTTCCCATAATAATTTACACTGGTAAGGAAAATTATTCAGAAGATTTGAAAAAAATAGACGGAATGTTTACAGATCTGTTACAAAAAAGCAGCTCAAATATTGAGGATCTGGCTGACACTATTAACCAAATGATTAACCAGTACGATGAACCACCTACACCGGAAGAGGTGCAGGAACAGACAGATGTAATTAAAATTTTGCTTGTTGAAGATTACAAACATTCGCAGATAATTGTAACAAGACTATTGAAGAAAAATAACTTCGAATCAATTGTTGTTGTGGAAAACGGTGCTGAAGCACTGGAAGCGGTTAAAAAGCAGAAGTTTAACCTGATACTTATGGATATGCAGATGCCCGTTATGAACGGATTTGAGGCTACGGAAAAAATAAGACAGCTAAGCGAATACAAGGATACTCCGATTATAGCGCTTACTGCTTTTGCAATGAAAGGAGATCGTGAGAAATGTATAGATGCCGGCGCAACGGATTATATACCAAAACCGATTGACAGCCACGAATTTATTGAAAAAGTTAAGTATTACACAGAGAGTAAGGTTGGAGTTAAATAAAGGATTTCCTCAAATCTTTTTATAATTTTCACACCCCTTATTTTTCCAAATAGTTTAATTTTTAATAACCTATCGTTATTTTTAAATTTCGATTTTTAATTTTTTTAAAAATTTATGATTAATAATATTCCAAGAGTCAGATTTGCACCCAGCCCGACGGGCTATTTACACGTGGGCGGCTTACGTACTGCTTTGTACAATTATCTTTTTGCGAAAAACAAAGGCGGAAAGTTTATACTAAGAATTGAAGATACAGACAGAAACCGTTTTGTAGAAGGGGCTGTTGAGAATCTGGTTTCAACTCTTAAATGGGCTGGTCTTAACTTTGACGAAGGGCCTGAGAAGAAAGGCGCTTTTGGTCCATACATGCAATCACAAAGACTGAAACTCTATAAAGAACTTTCTGAGAAACTAATAAAAGAGAAAAAAGCTTATTATTGCTTTTGTACGCAAGAAAGATTGAATGAGGTAAGAGAGAAGCAAAAGAAAGAAGGGTTGCAGCCCAAGTATGACAAACATTGTCTGCATCTTACAGAAAAAGAGGTACAGGGAAAAATCCAGAATAATTTGCCGCATGTTATAAGAATGAACGTACAACCCGGACAACAGATAGTTTTTGATGATATTATCAGAGGCAAAGTTGAATTTAACAGCGATGTAGTGGATGATCAGATACTATTGAAAACTGATGGGTATCCAACCTATCATCTTGCTAATGTTATTGATGATCATTCAATGAAGATTACTCACGTAATACGGGGCGAAGAATGGCTTTCTTCAACGCCCAAACACATTTTGCTTTATAATTTTTTCGGTTGGGAAATTCCAGTTTTTGCTCACCTCCCTCTTTTGCTTAATCCGGATAAAACAAAACTTAGTAAACGCCAGGGCGATGTTGCCGTAGAAGATTACAAACAGAAAGGATACCTGAAAGATGCGTTGGTAAATTTTGTTGCATTACTTGGATGGAATGCCGGTGATGATGTCGAATTTTATAATATGAAGGAAATGATTGATAAATTTTCTCTCGAGCGTGTAAATAAATCAGGCGCTGTATTTGATGTAGAAAAATTAAACTGGTTAAATGCAGAGCACCTTCGTAAAATGGATGGTAATAATTTGCTGGCTCTTTTAAGGCAAAATCTTAGAGAATCAAAATATAAAGATGAAACTTATACAGACGAATACCTGCTCAAAGTAATAGATGCGATGAAAGAACGCGTAAGTTTTGTCAATGAATTCATCACAAATGGTTTTTACTTCTTTGAAGAGCCAAAGGAATATGACGAAGCCGTTGTAAAAAAAAGGTGGAAAGAAGGCTCGGCAGAATACGTAAAAAAGTTAATTGATGAGTTTTCTAAACTAGAATACCCAGTAAAAGCTGATTATGAAAGTACGTTGAGAAATACTGCGGAAAATTTGAATATTGGAACGGGAAAGTTAATTCATCCTGTCAGGTTGTCAGTTTCCGGAGTTGGTGGTGGTCCAGGTTTGTTTGATATTCTTTCTATTATCGGGAAAGATAAAACTATTGCAAGACTGCAAAGAGCAGTCGAAAAATTAGAAAATTAAATTAAATATAAATTATGACTGAATTAATAAAAGATGAGAACGCAGGAAATGCTCCCGCAACTAATTTTGTAAAAGAGATTATTAATAAAGATATTGAAACGGGAAAAGTCAAAAAGGTTCACACACGCTTCCCTCCCGAACCAAATGGATATCTACACATCGGCCACGCTAAATCAATTTGCCTTAATTTTGGACTTGCCGAGCATTATGAGGGTTTATGCAATTTACGTTTTGATGATACAAATCCTTCAAAAGAAAATGTAGAATATGTCGATTCAATTATTCAAGACATAAAATGGCTGGGTTTTGATTGGGAAGACAGACTTTATTTTGCCTCAGATTATTTTGATAAACTTTATGAATTTGCTGTTAAGCTTATTAAAAAAGGTAAAGCTTATGTTGATAGTTCAACTCCCGGACAAATAAAAGACCTTCGTGGAACACCAACTGAGCCAGGAAAAGAAAGTCCTTACCGTGACAGATCTGTTGAAGAAAACCTAGATCTCTTCGCTAAAATGAAAAATGGTAAATTTGAAGAAGGCCAGCACGTTTTGCGTGCAAAAATAGATATGGCTTCTCCCAATATGTGGCTGAGAGACCCCATACTTTACAGAATAAGAAAGGTTTCACACCATAGAACTGGTGACAAATGGTGTATCTATCCAATGTACGATTGGGCACATGGTCAAAGCGATTCAATCGAAGGAATTACTCATTCTGTTTGTACACTTGAATTTGAAATTCATCGGCCGCTTTATGACTGGTGTCTCGAACAACTGGAGATACATCATCCACAACAAATAGAATTTGCACGCTTAAATCTCACCTATACTATAATGAGCAAACGTAAACTTTTACAGCTTGTTGAAGAAAAGCACGTAACAGGCTGGGATGATCCAAGAATGCCCACCATTTCAGGTTTGCGCAGGAGAGGCTATACACCAGAAGCTATTCGTGATTTTTCAGAAAGAGTTGGTGTAGCAAAACGTGATAATATGATAGATGTGGCATTACTGGAGTACAGTCTGCGTGGTGATCTGAATAAAAAAGCACAAAGAGCTATGGCAGTCTTAAATCCATTAAAGGTGGAAATTATCAATTATCCTGAAGGACAAGTTGAAGAACTTGAAGCTGTAAATAATCCTGAAGATGAATCAATGGGCAAAAGGATTGTTCCGTTTTCCAGGGAAATTTATATTGAGCAAAATGATTTTATGGAAGATCCTCCAAAGAAATTCTTCCGCCTCTCCCCCGGTAATGAAGTAAGATTACGATACGCATATATAATAAAATGTGAAGAAGTGGTAAAAGATGAGAAAGGTAATATTATAAGATTAAAATGCTCTTATGATCCTGAGACAAAAAGTGGTTCTGCGCAAAGCAGTAGAAAAGTAAAAGGAACAATTCACTGGGTTTCTGCTCAACACGCAGTTGATGCGGAAGTCAGATTATATGACAGGCTTTTTACCGCAGAGGATCCGGAAGCAGATGAAGAAAAGACATTCCTTGATCATATCAACCCGGATTCCCTGGAAATAAATAAATCAGGGAAACTGGAACCATTTTTGGCGAACGCAAATCCAGGCGATAAATTTCAATTTGAAAGACTGGGATATTTTTGCGTTGATAACAAGGATTCATCTAAAGAAAACCTTGTCTTTAACAGAACAATTACTTTAAGAGATACCTGGGCAAAAATTGGGAAACAAGGAAAGAAATAAAAATTGCCCACCTAACATACTTGAATATAAGCAGAGTTAAGCCTTATATTTGTTTTCCTTTTGAAACTGATTATTAAATTAATTGGTATTGAAAATATGCCGAAGTGGCGAAATTGGTAGACGCGCTGGACTCAAAATCCAGTCTGGCTTAAACCAGGTGCCGGTTCGAGTCCGGCCTTCGGTACACATAAAAAAAGCCTCATCAATTGATGAGGCTTTTTTTATAGATTGGGTGCAATATTTATTTTTTGCTAAAAGCTTTATTAGCAATATCATTCCGGTAATAAATATCTTTGAAATGTATTTTTTTTATTGCATCATATGCATTTGTCTGAGCTGTTTTTAAATCTTCTTCCTTTGTAAAAGCTGTCAATCCAAGCACCCTTCCCCCATTAGTCACAATATGACTATTTTTTTTCTCAGTACCAGCCTGGAACACCACTATGTTATCATTTTTAAGTAAATCCAGACCGCTAATTGTAAATCCTTTTTCATAAGATTCTGGGTAACCTTTTGATGCAGCCACAATACAAACGGCATTCCCACCGGAGTATTTAACAGCTTTTTTATTAAGTTTTCCCTTTGCAGCAGAATATAATAATTCGAGAAAATCACCTTCCAAAAGTGGCAAAACTGCCTGCGTTTCCGGATCACCAAAACGACAGTTAAATTCAACAACTTTAGGCCCGGAACTAGTAATCATAAGCCCTGCATAAAGGCATCCCACAAACGTTCTGCCTTCTTTATTAAGCCCGTCTAATGCCGGCCTGATAATATCTTTTTCGACCTGTTTTTGCAAATCAGCATTTATCACAGGAGCAGGTGAATAGGCCCCCATACCACCGGTATTCTTGCCGGTATCGTTATCGCCAATTCTTTTATGATCCTGAGATGATGGAAGACAAATAAAATTTTTACCGTCCGTTATCGCAAATATTGACGCTTCTTCTCCCGTCATAAATTCTTCAATTACAATTTTTTCTCCAGAGACACCGAATATTTTTTTAACAAATATTTCATCCAGTGCAGAAGAAGCTTCAGGAAAAGTATTGCAAATAATCACTCCTTTTCCAGCGGCAAGACCATCGGCCTTTATCACGACCGGGTATTTAATATGTTTCAAATATGTAAGTGCGTCTTCGTGTTGAGTATAATCAAATTCTATGGAGTCTGCTGTTGGAATTTCGTATTTCTTCATTATATATTTTGCGTACGATTTATGTGCTTCGATTTCAGCTGCCTTAGAATCCGGGCCAAAAACAAATAAACTTTCTTTCCTAAGATAATCGGCTATACCATCAACCAAAGGCTGTTCAGGACCAACAACAATTAGTTCAATATTATTTTTTTTACAAAAGTCCGAAACGTTTTTAAAATCCGAAATATCCAGAGAAACATTTTCGCCGTAAATTTCAGTCCCGGGATTTCCAGGTGAGATATAAAGACTGGATAATTTTTTACTCTGACTTATTTTATAGGCCAGAGCATGTTCCCTGCCTCCGGCTCCAATTAATAAAACGTTCATTATACCTCAGCTTTTACTAAAAATTGAAATTGCTTCGTCAATTGATCAGTCAATACATCTCGTCTGTGTTTTAGTACGAACTCTTCATTAGGCTCCGGTAATTGATTTGAAATATACAGCCCGTAAATTTTCAATAAAGCTTCCTTAATTTCATCAATATTATCAGGGCTGGTTATAAATGATGACTTGTAATCTGTTAAAGCAGTTTTTAATGCACCTTCCGGTATATTAGCAAGAATTGGTTTACGCGTTCCAAAGTATTCGTAAAGCTTTCCTGCAGAATGGGTATCTATATTTCTCGAATTTCCAACCATAAGCCACAGTACATCACTTGAAATTACTTTTAGAAGGGACTCTTTATGACTTAAATAGCCATATTCCTTGACAAATTCCTGCAATCCAAGTTTACGAATAAGTTTTTCGTTTTCTTTCCTGAGTATCCCTACAAAGTGTAATTCAATATTTGCTCCAACATCAGGCCTTTCTATGGTTAATTTTTTAAAAGCTCGAAGGAAATATTTTGGTGTTAAAAAATCATAAAATATGCCGGCGTAAGTCAGAATCATTTTTGAATTTGATTTTTTTATAGGCACAAGATTTTCAAAATCCTGTGGATCATATCCGTGAGAGATGATAAAAACATCTTCAAAGGTAAGAAACTTATAATAATCGAGAATTTTTTCCTTTACACGTCTGTTTGTAACAGTAATTTTATCTGCTGCTTTTAATACTTTGTATTCCCTTTTCTTATGAAGATACTTATGCGTTGGTGTTGGATAAAATGCAAACTGACTACCATACCATAGGTCCCGGTAATCTACTACTAATGGCAGATCAAATTCTTCCTTTAGTTCTGTAGCCATCATAAAAGTTGAAAAAGGAGGCCCGCTAACAAAAATCAGATCAAATTTTTCATTCTTTAATATTTCCCTGGCTTTAACAATTGCTTGTTTGCACCACCCTTTTTTATTATCAGGGATAAAGAAAGTATAACTCAATCTGCTTAGAAATTTTCTTATAATTTCAGCCGGCATTTTTACGGTGCCTTTTTTAACGAGTCGTGAAATAATATCTTTTCCACCAACCCTAACAATATTAACACCAGCCTGATTAGCTTCCTCAAGCAATGAAGTATCATGCGCAAAATAACCGGTACCTGCGGCAGTAATTACTGTTGGCTCCCAATTATAGTCCTTCATATACTTAACAAATTTTAAAGTACGTTGTACTCCGCTTAACCCCATGGGAGGGAAATAATATGCTATAACTATTACTTTAAACATGATATAATTTTAATGTATGAAAATTTTAACAATTTCTGAAATCAATAAATTAGACGCTCCTCCCCTGTTTACTAATTCAATCAGGAATGATAATTTGGTGCCTCTTTAGTAATTATTACGTCGTGGGGATGGCTTTCTTTTAGTCCGGCCATTGTAATTTTAATAAACTTAGATTTAGTTTTCAGACCCTTTATATTTTTGACACCACAATATCCCATAGCAGCTCTCAATCCGCCAATTAACTGGTAAACGGTATCAGAAAGCGGGCCTTTAAATGGAACTCGTCCTTCAACACCCTCAGGGACTAATTTTGCTATGTCATCTTCAGCATCCTGAAAATAGCGATCCTTGCTGCCTTTTTTCATCGCGGAAAGTGAGCCCATTCCACGATACATTTTAAAACTACGGCCTTCAAAAAGAACTTTTTCACCCGGACTTTCATCAACACCGGCAAATAATCCACCTATCATTACTGAGTCTGCTCCGGCAGCAATTGCTTTCGGAACATCGCCCGTTTGCTTAACTCCACCATCAGCAATTATGGGGATACCTTTTCCTTTTAATGCTCTGGCTGCCTCCGCTATTGCAGTTATTTGCGGAACACCGACTCCTGCAACTACACGAGTAGTACAAATTGAACCTGGTCCAATCCCTACTTTTATCGCATCAATTTTACAATTCACAAGCTCAAGTGCCGCATCATAAGTTGCTATATTACCAGCAATTAACTGCTCATATTTAAACTTTTTTCTGACTTCTTTAATTGTTTTAATAACACCCATAGAATGCCCGTGTGCAGTATCAATGACAATGGTATCAGCACCTGCTTTTATCAATGATGCGACTCTATCTATAGTATCGGCAGTTACACCGACAGCTGCTCCGACCCTGAGTCTGCCGTGTTCATCTTTGCAGGCAAATGGGTGTTTCTTTTTCTTCTGGATATCTTTGAATGTGATCAGCCCTTTCAGAATTCCATCTTTATCTACTACAGGTAATTTTTCAATTTTATACTTCTGAAGCATCTTTTCAGCTTTTTCCAGATTCGTACCCATTGGTGCAGTAATAAGATTTTCAACCGTCATTAAATCTTTTACTTTACTTTTGGGATTAGGCGCAAACCTTAGATCTCTGTTGGTAATTATTCCAACCAATTTTCCATTATTGTCTACTACAGGAATTCCGGATATACTATATTTTTTCATAAGTTCCAGTGCATTCCCAATAGTCTTATCAGAGGTCAGAGTAACAGGGTTTCTGATCATCCCGCTCTCTGATCGTTTCACTTTATCGATTTCAATACATTGCTCCTCAATTGTCATGTTTTTATGCAGAATTCCAATTCCACCTTCCCTTGCAATAGCTACTGCCAGAGCAGATTCCGTTACAGTATCCATCGCCGCTGAAACAATCGGGACATTTAATTTAATTTCCGGTGTCAAAAATGTTGAAATATCCACATCCCTAGGGAGCACGTGCGATTTGCCGGGTTCTAGAAGTACGTCATCAAATGTTAAACCTTCTCTGATTGCTAATTGTGCTTTCATAATTTATTCCTTCTTAATACAAAAAAGACCACATTAAGTGGCCTTCATAACTCTTTAATCAAAAGCCTGATAACCGGTAATATCTTCACCAACAATTAAAGTATGCATTTCGTGCGTTCCCTCGTAAGTCTTAACAGACTCAAGATTAGCTGAATGTCGCATAATCGGGTATTCATCCAATATCCCATTTGCTCCCAGAATCTCTCTCGATATCCTCGCAATCTCCAGTGCTTTCTCACAATTATTTCTCTTTGCAAGAGAAACCTGTGTGTGCTTCATTGTTTTTTTGTCTTTCATTCGACCGAGCTGGAGATTAAGTAATTGTGCCTTGGTAATTTCTGATAATATATTAACCAGTTTTTCCTGCGTCATCTGGTAGGCTGCAATAGGCTTGCTGAACTGCACTCGTGATTTCGCATAATTTAAAGCTGAATCATAACAAGCCACCATCGAACCAACAACTCCCCAGGCAATTCCGTAGCGTGCCTGGTTCAGGCACATAAGTGCATTTTTTAGACCCTCAGTTTTGGGCAACAAATTTTTCTCGGGAATAAATACATTATCAAAAACAAGTTCAGATGTTACCGAAGCTCTTAGAGAATGTTTTCCTTTCATTTCCGGGGCAGTAAATCCTTCAAATCCTTTTTCTACCAGAAAGCCTCGCACAACTCCATCAAGTTTTGCCCAGACTATTGCAACATCTGCAATAGTACCATTCGTAATCCACATTTTAGCGCCATTCAATCTAAAGCCGCCATCAACTTTTTCAGCCCGGGTTATCATTCCACCGGGATTTGAGCCATAGTCTGGTTCTGTTAATCCGAAACACCCTATTTTCTCTCCTTTTGCCAGCTTGGGTAACCAGAAATCTTTCTGCTCATCACTGCCAAAAGTGTAAATTGGATACATTACCAAAGCACTCTGAACCGATACAAAACTTCTTACTCCGCTATCTCCTCTTTCCAGTTCCTGCATTACCAATCCATAAGCAACATTATTTAATTCTGCACATCCATATTTTTGAGGAAGATTGGTACCAAATAATCCCAGTTCCCCCATTTTAGGAACAAGGTCAATTGGGAAGGTGCATTCACGGTTATGTTTTTCAATTATCGGTATAACCTCATCAGAAACAAATTCTCTGACCGAATTCCTGATCATAATCTCTTCTTCTGATAGCAACGACTCTATGTTATAATAATCCACTCCCTGAAATTTCTGCATTCTTTCCTCTTGATAAAATTCGATTAGGTTTTGATTAACAAAGTTAAACTTTAAGTAATTTACAAGCAATTATTCAGGCTAAAATAAAGCTCTAAATAATTTATCTATTGACGTGTATTACTAACTACATTATATTAATATTCAGATTATGCCTAAGAATTACTTAAAATACCGCCGTAGAGCAGGGTTTATTTTTCTTGCTGCTTATGTTGTGTTTATACTAATCGGGACATTACACCATCATAGATACGATTTAAATCCTAAAAATGCAGTAAGCCAGCAAACCAATTCAGCTGGTGCGACAGATCTGAATGCAGACTTTTTCAGTGTGTGCAGCCTCCACCAGTTTTCCCAGACCATCGCCAATAAAAGTTATCCTTCTTCTGATTTTATACAGTCTCTATCCTGTATAGAGGCAAAATTACTGCTAGCAAAAATAAAAATACCTGTACAGGAACTTTACAACAAAACTTCCCCCAGGGCTCCCCCAATAATTCTTTCCTGAATTAAAATTAACAGACCGTATCATTAAAAAGTGGAAGAGAGTAAAATATTTCTTCGAATTTTTTCATACTGATAGTCAAATCAGTACGGGTTTTCCGCAAACATTAGTATCCAATTGTCCTGAGTTTAATGTCCGGCCTATTAATTTATAACTTCCAGATAATATTTACATCAACTTCTAATTACAGAGGAAACCAATGAGGATATCAAATTTATATTCGGGGAAAAACGTTCAGACAATATCATTAAATAAATATTTTTATACATTACTGATTTTAACACAGAGTCTATGCTTGTTTTCAGGAACAGCTTACTCAAGATATAAAAATGGGAAAAAAGGCGCGGCAACTCACATTACGGTACTAGTTCTTGATAAAAAGGACTCACAGCCATTACAGCTGGTTAACGTTATGCTTGAAAGAGATAATACAATTATGGCCGGGGCTGTTACAAGGCCTTCGGGCAAGGCACTATTTACTGATATAGCAATAGGCACATATCAACTGGTAACTTATTACGTCGGTTATGAGACTTATTCAAAAACTGTAACTATAGATAAAACACATAATAATTTCAAAGTGCTAATTGGGGAAAAATCAATCGAGATTGGGCAGGTTGTCGTTAGCGGAAGTATTACTCCAAAAGTTACCACTTCAATTGATGCAGTAACGGGCAGACAGGTCTTTGAAGGTGAAACTTACCATGCTTCCCCCGCGACTCAGATGACAACACTCATTCAACAGAACCTGGCCGGGGCAATAAAGGCACCCACCGGAGAGGTTCATATAAGAGGACAACACGGCGAATTTACTTACCTGATTGATGGCGTACCTGTTCCACTTGGTGTCTTCGGGGGCCTGAACCAAATTGTTGATCCAAAAATTATTTCTCGAGTCACTTTTTATACCGGAGGCTTTCCGGCTGAATATGGCGGACAAATAGCCGGTTTGATGGATGTACAGACACGAGTACCTTCCGGAAGTTTTCATTTGGATTTTTCTTCTTTTTTAGGCAGCTATTTTACTTCAGAAAATGGCACAGCTGGGAAAAAGGTAGGTAAGTTCAAATCACTGAATTCAAATGGGCAGAGTCTCTCACTTAGCAACCATGCAGGGAAACTTGGTTATTTCTTTTCTGCATCGAGACAGGAAACCGACAGGAGAATTGATCAGCCCGTGCAGCAACTTTTTCACGATCACGGCTTTGATTATTTTCTTTTCGGAAAAGTTGACTACCTGTTGAATGAAAATGATTACATTACAGGTAATTTTAATTTCAGTAAAACACAATCTCAGGTTCCTTACGATCCGGCAGAAGGATTTGCTGCTGATGACCAACTAACGTATAATGCATTTCAGACAATTTCATACTATCACACAATATCCACAGAAGCAGACCAAGAGTCTTCCCTTTTTATCGGCGCCCTAGCACGCGAAGGCGGATTAAGATATTTGCCAAATGTTAATAATTCGCAAAGTGCATTTTATGGAAATGATACCACTACATCATACCAGATAGATCAGAAAAGAACATTTACTACTCTTGGTTTAAGAGCCAAGTACGATCACAGGTTAACGCACAAATTTAAATATGCGGCAGGTTTTGATTTCAACAATACTAGCGGCAAAGATAATTTCAGGTTTTTCAACACATCCGGTGACGGTCCGAGAATATCCTCAGATTTTAACGGGTACGACCTTGGGCTCTTCATTCAATCAGAAATACATCCCACCGAATGGACTAAATTTGAACTTGGACTGAGGTACGATGTACATAATGCGCCAGGCATTCAAAATCAGGAGCAGGTTAGCCCACGCACCAAGGTCAGCTTTTTGGTGGATGAATACAATACAATTTCTTTAAGCTATGACAGGCTGTTTATGCCGACAAATATAGAAAACCTTGGAGCCCTGGCATCGCAGCTAGGAAATAGTGCCCTGCCTGCAATGCCTGAAAAAGACGATCTTTACGAGATTAGTTTTATCAGAAACTGGAAGAATGGATTCAATTCGAAGATATCAGTGTTCTACAAAGGATCTAGTCCGGGACTCGATGATGAAACCCTTGGTTCTAGTACTGTAAGAGTAAATGTTAATATTAATAAAATAAAAGTAAAAGGAATTGAACTTGCGTTGACATATCATAAACTGAACAGCCCGTTTTCCGGCTTTATCAATTCCTCCGTAATTCACGCATATGGAACCGGACCGGTATCGGGAGGATTCCTGACCGCGGATCCGGGAACTGTGCCTTTTGATCTTGATCACGATCAGAGGCTGTCAGCCGTGATCGGTTTAAATTACCAACCGGGAACTTATTTTGTGAATCTTACCGGCACATACGGATCAGGGCTCGCAAACGGGAATGATAGTTATTCATATAAAACTGGTCTATTTGATTTTAACCAGGGTGCGCATACAACTCCGTCCTGGATATTTGATTTTTCAGCCGGCTATAAATTTTATATAGGGAATGGACATTCTATAGAACCATCAGTATACATCACCAATGTTTTCGATCATAATCATTTAATTAAAGGTGCTTACTTCAGCGGTGCTAGTTTTGAGGCGAGAAGAAATGTAGTTCTCAGAATAAGCTATCATATATAGGACATATTAGTCCGATAGACGCTGCAGGAAACTATTACAATTTTTAGAACCAGGAGAATAGTTTTTGTGAATTAATTAACTAAAAAGTGGCTTAAATTTCTTTTTTACTTCGATAAAAATCTCTATATTTTAAATTCAATTTTTATTGAATTTTCAGCTCCGGAGAGGTGGGTGAGTGGCTGAAACCAACGGTTTGCTAAACCGTCATACTGGGAAACTGGTATCGCGGGTTCGAATCCCGCCCTCTCCGCAAACAAAAAACCCCGCAAAAAAGCGGGG
>Ga0209919_1000561_pt1 | contig 18935 bp, 14 predicted proteins | sample SalPon2A_C_D2_MG_FD_185721 | JGI IMG/M metagenome (GOLD analysis project Ga0209919, IMG submission 185721) | Soil microbial communities from South San Francisco under conditions of wetland restoration - Salt Pond MetaG R2A_C_D2_MG (SPAdes)... | ecosystem: Environmental > Terrestrial > Soil >... | reverse complement strand
CGAGTACATTGAGATTTTCTACAACCGCACCAGGCGGCACTCATCGCTGGGCTATGTCAGCCCTCATGAGTTTGAAGAGCAGTATCAACCCTTAAATGTGTCCACTTTTCGTGGGTAAGATCATTGCCTAACGGCTGAATGCTTTGCATCATCACTTGCTTATCAGTTGATAGCCAAAAAACTCGAGCAGACCGCTATGGGCCGCAAGGATATTTCCAATATGAGCAATTTCAGCATCTGTCAGGTTTGAAATCTGTCGTTCGTTTTGGTTGGTAATAGGTTGAGTCTTATAGTCTTTTACCTTAACGGCGGCATGCGGATTTATGGTTTCTGCGACCCCGTCCGGAAGGTTTAATATTTTCAATATGCTTTCCGGTTCATGACAGAAGTTCTCATAAGTCAGTAACGGAATATTGAGCCGGGTAATCAATTCTTTGATCTTGTAACTCCTTAAAAGCCAATCTTTGGTCTCATATTCAAGGATGTCTCTGCGTTGATTGGAGCTGATATTTTCAGCATTATAATTACGGTAGAGAATGCTTGCACAAGTTGCATATGGGTTTCTGTTATTTGCAATGAAAGAATAATCGAGAAACTGCGATGAGAGTTCTTCTATCCTCATCATGTTCGGTGGGCTCTTTTCGATTACAACATCGATATTTTGTGTCAACCTCTTTACCTGCTGATATTTATTAAGCCAGACTGCTTTTACAGACAAAAAGTTTACTTTCTTTTTTGGATCCCATCTGTCTTCTTCACATAGCCCAGGCACCAACCACTGGGCCTCTCCCCTTTCTTGTAATATCATCGTTCTGTGGCTTGAGTTTAATAGCTCCGATAGTGCCGTCGATCCAGAGTATGGGAGTGTGATAATAAACAAGAAATGCGGCTGATCGTTTTCATCAAAGTTTGGCATTGGCCATTTATTTTTTTTCTTAACAATATTCAACTTTCCCTCTTTCGGTAGAAAATTAGGTAGTGAAAAGTATCTTCCCCAGCGCCCCATTCGGCTTAGCTTGCGTTGGCCTTTCATATCCATTCAGATTCCCGCTTTTTAAGCTTCGGGCTGAGTTTCTGGCAAAGAAGAAGCCCCAACCAAATGATATATCAAAAGGTCAGGGCTTCGGTGTAGGTAAAAATTGTTGCAGGATAAATTGGAAAATAAATCTCAGAGTGTCGGCCCAATTTTCAGATTCAATACGGTGGCCTTGCCGTACGATATGGTCACTTTTCCATCAACCTTCTCCCACTATTGGGACTGTGGTTTTAAATCGGATTTAGTTAATTGCCTAATAGGGAGATGCCATCGCTCAGTTGCGCCACATTCATGTCTTTGTCTTTTTTGAGCTGCATGGCATTTTCAAGAGAGACGATCTTGTCTTGCAGCTGTTGCATGGTGGCCTGCTGATCTTTGAGCATCCGCTGTTGCTCCTGAACCACCTTGGTCAGCACCGCAGCGATGTCCATCGACTCAATACCTTTGCGATCCGGGGTCGCGACCATCTCCGGCACGTCCTCGGCGATGAAACCGACATGCGTATCCTGATTGCCCTTTTTGTAGACGTAGGTCACCGGCTTCAGGCTTTCGACCGTTTTCAGCGCCTCTTCAGTAGAAACTTCCATGATGTCCTTCTTGAGTTCGCGGCTGGAGGCGTTCACCCAGGTCGCTCCGTCGCTGTAGGCGCCGCCGGCAAGCTGGATGAGATGGGTTGGGCTGGTGGTCCCGATGCCGACATTGCCTGTCGGGAAGGAAACCGACTGACGACCAACAGCCTGTAGCATGATGGCATTATCGTTAATGCCGCCGGTGCCATAATGCCGCAGGACGAAACGCGCATTGGGAAGATCGTATTTTTCAGAACCGTAGTCAAAGACCATCCAGCCTTGAATCCCTGCCTGAACATCCTGCGGGCCTGACATGGCTAACCTGGGTGCATAATCATCAGTCTCCGCGGCCATAACGGTCAGGCGACTGTCGGCCAATCCGGTCGCGGTCTGGGTGTGAGCGCTACCGCCAGTATGGCCAATGATTTTGTACGAGAAGGCGTTGTTGACATCCTGTCCGGTGACTGACATAGAGCCATCATCGCTGACGCTGAAAACCTCGCTGGCGGTACCGTCTTCTATGACTAGTTTTTTTGCTGCAGCAATAGATAATCCAGCAGTAAGAGAGATTGCCAAAAGACTGGTTAACATAATGACCGCTGCTTTTTTTGCTAATTTTTTCATGTTTTTGACCTCCATTAGTCCCCCTTTAGTATCTACCTTGGTGTTTATTAACGTTCTACGATTGACTGCAAGATTGCCAATTAGCCAACTGGAAACACGTGAGTATTTCTGTTCAATATTTTCTTGCTCACTCATCGCTAGTTGCTGCTTAAGTCATGAGAGGGAAAAATTAATCAACTTCCCGCAAACTAAATGCAGCCTATGTAATCCTGCAATCTGAGCACTGTCATTGATTCAGGAACAGACAAACTATCAAGCAATCGGTCAAAAACTGAAAACAATTGAAAGGTTTGGACATAAGCCCACATCTCCCATATAGACAGTCCCTGCAATAAATAAGCCACGACCAACAAACAGGATAGTCTCAATAGTTACAGATAGTTATAAGAATAAAATTCTGCCATACATGGCTATTAAGCAAAGTTAATTGGGTTAAATAACCAATTTACCTCTGGCAATTCACCAGTTGTTAATTACGCCCCCTCTGGGAAATCTGCCCGTCATTTTCCAGTTCTGACAGGAGCAGGAACGAACGCAAGTTGTCCCGAGCGTTGTTCTGTCCATTATTCACAGAATGAACGTTAGCTGATAAGGAAAAAATTTCAATCCCCTTTCGTAAGGTCCTGTGACCCAGCTGTCTGCGGCGACTGACGGCCTTGCAGTCAAGGCCGTCAGTCGTAGTCATTATGTATTACCAGTTCTCGGAGCCATGGCATTGGATATTGGAGCAGCTGCTGCCATTGTAACTGCCGACCCGGGTGCTGCCACCGCCGATGGTATCTGCCGGGTCCTGCTCAAAGGTCGAGGTCTCCAGATTGCTGAAATGTCCGATCGCCAGGGTGGTGGTGTTATGGCAGTCCGTGCAGCTTCGGCTGCTATGCGTACCATGCCTGCCGGAGGTATTGCCGTTGTACTGGGCGGTGCTGCGCTGATGACAGGACGTACACTGGGTATTGACATTGATGGAGCCGGTTGCCCAGGCAGGGGTCGTCTGGCCGCCATGACAACGGGTGCTGGAACAGGTGCTGCCGTTGCTGCTGGCAGGGCCGCTCTTGGCATCGAAGTTGGACAGGATGCCGACGTCGGCCGTGCCGTTATTATGGGTTGCGCCGTTATGGCAGGCCCCGCAGCTCGGGTTGACCGAACCGAAACCGAGAGCGGCATGGGCGTCATGGGCCCCGGTGGTGTTGGGGAAACTGCTCCCGTTTGGCGGCTGGCCATGACAGGTGGTGCAGCTGGTGTGAATGGTGTCAACATTGGAACCGTGGCAGGTAGCACAGTCGCCGCCGCCGGACGGAACCCCGGGTTGCAGGTTCGGAACCGTGGTATGACAGAGGCTGCAATTTCCATTATGCGTTACGGTCACCGTGGCATTGGCGGCTGTGCCCGGATCGTGGCAGGTCATGCAGATGGTCGATCCGCCAGTCACATAGCCCGACGCCACATGGTTGACACTGCCGTGGGCCGAGGTCTTGTCTCCATGGCAATCCAGGCAGTTGGTGGGATTGGCGCCTGTTGCGATGGCGTTCATGACCGCCTGCCGCGGACTGTTATGACAGGTGGCGCAGGAGCCGGTCCCGTTGGTGGCGACATTATGCGTGGTACCTTCGATTTGCGTCCAGTTCGCCACGCTATGGCAGCTGCCACAGGAGCTCCCGTTGGAGAGGTCGCTGGATCCCAGCGCAACAGTATGGGAATGGGCTGAATGGGTTGCCGCCCAGCTGCCGGTATGACAGGTGGTGCAGTTGCCGCCAGTGGTGAAGTTCTTGCCGACCGCCAGGCTCCTGAGGCTGCCGTCCGTGTTGTGACAGCTGGCACAGCCGTTATGGGTATTAGCTGCTCCACTGACCAGGGTGTTGTCGTGGCAGTCGGCGCAGCTGGTCGTTGCGACCTGCACCAGGGAGCTGTGATCCGGGGTCGCTACCGAGTGGGTCGCTACCCAGGTATTCGTATGGCAGGTGGCACAGTCGCCGCCGCCGGCCGGGATGCCGGGCTGCAGGTTCGGCACGGTGGTATGACAGAGGTTGCAATTACTGCCATGGGTTACGGTTACCGTGCCGTTGACGGCCGTACCGGGATCGTGACAGCTCATGCAGGAGGTCGTTCCTCCGGTAACATAGCCCAAGGTTGCATGATCGATGTTGGCATGGGCCGACGTCTTGGTCGAGTGACAATCCAGGCAGTTGGTGGGGTTGGCGCCCGTTGCGATGGCGTCGATGACCTCTTGTCTCGGGCTGTTGTGGCAGGTAGCACAGGAGCCGGTCCCGTTGGTGGCGACATTGTGCGTGGTGCCTTCGATTTGAGTCCAGTTCGCCACCACATGACAGTTGCCGCAGGGGGCGCCGCCCGAAAGGTCGCCGCTTCCCAGCGCAACAGTATGCGTATGGGTTGTATGCGTTGTTTCCCAGCCAGCGCCATGACAGGTGGTGCAGTCGCCGCCAGCGGTGAAGTTTTTGCCGACCGCCAGGCTCCTGAGGCTGCCGTCCGTATTGTGACAGCTGGCACAGCCGTTATGGGTATTAGCTGCTCCACTGACCAGGGTGTTGTCGTGGCAGCTGGCGCAGATTGTTGTACTCACCCTGACCAGGGAGGTATGGTCTGGCGCGGCCGCATGGAGCGTATCCCAGCTGCCGGTATGACAGGTGGTGCAGTCGCCGCCAGAGGTGAAGGTCTTTCCGACCGCCAGGCTCCTGAGGCTGCCGTCCGTGTTGTGACAGCTGGAACAGCCATTATGGGTCGTAACCGCGCCACTGACCAGGGTGTTGTCGTGGCAGTCGGCGCAGCTGGTCGTTGCGACCTGTACCAGGGAATTGTGCACCGGGGTCGCCACCGAGTGGGTCGCTTCCCAGGTATTCGTATGACAGGTGGCGCAGTCGCCGCCGCCGGCTGGAACCCCGGGTTGCAGGTTCGGCACGGTGGTATGGCAGAGAGTACAATTATTGTGATGAATTACGCCCACGGGAGCATCGGCGGCCGTACCGGGATCGTGACAGACCATGCAGGAGGTCGATCCGCCAGTCACATAGCCGAACGCCAGATGGTCGGTTCCGCCATGCGGGGTCAACTGCTTGTCTGAATGGCAATCCAGACAGTTGGTGGGGTTGGCGCCCAGAGCGATGGCGTCAATGACTTCTTGTCTCGGGCTGTTATGACAGGTGGTGCAGGAACCGGTCCCGTTGGTGGCGACGTTATGCTCGATGCCCTCGATTTGAGCCCAGTTCGCCACCACATGGCAGTTGCTACAGAGCGTCCCCGGCGCGTCATAAGAGAGGTCGTTGGGACCGACCGCCACCGGATGGGTAAAGGCACCGTGACCGGTCTTCTTGTCGGTATGGCAGTCAAGGCAGCTTACCTGGACCCCGCTCAGGCCTTGCTGAATGACCTGTCGAACCGTCCCTGCGTTCAGCACACCACCGGCGTAGTTATGACAGAGGGCACAGTCGGAACGGTGCAGAGCGTCAACGTCAGCTGCGCTTGCCAGGGTGCCGTTGCCAGGCTGGCCAAGCACCGTGGTGTCGCTGGTGTGGCAAATTATACAGGTAGTATCTATGATCCGGTTGTTATGCGCCGAGGCCGTCACATGCTGCGAAGCGCGGTTCTCATGGCAGGTATCGCAGGTGGTATTCGGCCAAACCGCTAATACTTTCGTCGCGACAAAATTCGTTCCATTCCCTAGAGTCACTCCACCGGAATGGGTACTACTGTCTGCATCATGACATGAGGTACAGCTGATTGTCGAACCGGCAGCCATATTGTTGCCGGCGGTTAGGACTTTATTGCCGTAATGGCCGGACAAGATATTACTCACTTGCGGGGCATGACAGGTTGCACAAGTCCCATCCGGCGGCGTCGTCAAGTTGTGTAAGTTGGGCCAATTACTCTCCGGGGCATGACAATTGACGCAAACTTCCCCGGGAAAAGTTAGATCCGCTCCGCTGCAATCCTGATCAATTCCATCGTAAGGGATGTCGAGCGCCCCGGGATGGATGCTGGCATTATTATCATTGCAGTCATCGGCAACAGCGCCGCATGAACCGAAGGCATAATAGCCGTCCCCATCAACATCAATGGGAGTCAAGCCTTCGTCAATCTGACCGTCGCAGTTGTTATCAATACCGTCGCAAATTTCCGGGGCAGCGGGACTGATGTTGGGATTATTATCGTTACAGTCATTAGCGCTGCCGGAACAGGAACCGAAAGCGGTGAAGCCGTCAGAATCAAGGTCAAAAGCGCATTGATCTGTCGACTTGACCCCGACGCCCCCTGCCCAGTTGAGCGATCCGGTCCCGATGGTGACGGAGCCGAAAATCCCTGAGGTCGAGTTCTTGATGGAGAAAGAACAGTCATACCCGCCATCGAGCATGACTGAGCCGCCGTCGAGGGTTAAATTTTCGGTAAAGATTTCGCCCGCAAGCCGAAGGGTAAAATCAGACAGGCCCAAATCATTACTGGCGTAATCATACGCGTCCTGGATGGATGTGGGAGCGTAGGTGCTCCCGACGATCTTAACCGGAGGAGTGCAGGCCGCGAGAGAGTCATCCTTGGCAGACAAAAGAAACAGCAAGAGAAAACCTGTCAAAACGACGAAGACCGCTTTACTTAATCTCATAAACTCACTCCGTTTTTTCAGTTCGCAACACTTTTTTCAGAAGATGACAGTGTTTATGCTTTTTGAGGGGGCAAGTCTGAGTCGCGTCTGTGGCTCTGCGAACCCGGTTGTGCGGTCATCTTTTGCCTGAATTGAATATGAACGTTGCGTTGTTGTTCACGGTGGCTTGCCTGGGGATATCTCGCCTGGCTATCTCGCAAGGGAAGTTCCAGAATTTGCCCTCTTTGAGCTTTCCTGCGCGCAAGTGCTTTGGAAAGGAAATAAAATACTGTCAACCAACTGTGTATTAGCACAGGTCGATTTAGCGCATTATAGAAGAATATTGAGCCGGTTCAGAGCGGACGGTTTCAAAACAACATTCAGGCGGTCAAGTATTTTTCGTAAGTTAGCCCGGCAATTGAGACCTGACTTCAAAACCAAATTTGTCATAAATGAACAGCATGGCTTAAACATTATTTTTTTTTAAAAATCCTATCCTCAATACCTCACACAGATTAGATGAAGCCTATAAAGCGAGGAAAGGTGTCAAATAACCAGATCGGTAAGCTTTTTCACCGCGTGACGAACGTTCAATCAGTTGAGAATCTCATGAGCACTTGCTTATTCAATGCCCGGCAAGTCGTTGTAAAATTCCCAAGTGATAATTTGGCAATTTCCCCAAATCGATCATCACACACCCTCAAGGTTGTTTATGCAATGACTCTGACTTTTACTCAAGCAAGTCGTTATTTGTTGCAAACTTTTGAACTTCGAAAACAGTTCCGGCCTTTACAATCTGCCGAATACCCAGTTTGTCCTCCGGCACTTTGATGGAACGGGCTAGGATGGTTATGCCACTATCATGCAGGCGGTGGGACACCAGTCCATTTCCTTCCCGATCAGCAATATCGGTATCGGCACCACAACCTCGACCCACCTGATTCAACTAGCCGGCGGAGCCTAGAGCGACGGAGAGACCTGGGTGAACGCTTCAAGTCGTGAACTCAAGAAGGACATCCAGGAAGTCTCCGCCGCAGAGGCGCTGCAAACGGTTGAGAACCTGAAGTCGGTCTCCCATGTCTACAAGCAAGGCAACCAGGATATGCATGTCGGCTTCATCGCAGAAGACGTCCCCGACATGGTCGCAACAAGAGACCGCAAGGGTATTGAGTCGATGGACATCGCCGCCGTGCTGACCAAGGTCGTTCAGGAGCAGCAGAAGATGCTCAAGGAACAGAAAGAAACCATGCAGCAGCTGCAGGACAAGCTCGTTTCGCTTGAGAACGCGCTGCAGTTGAAAAAAGACAAGGATACCAACCTGGCACAAAAAGACGCCGGTGACCGTCCGGCAAAGTTTTAATTGATCTGACTCATGCATAAACCTATTGTCAGCTGACTGTCGATAAGATCGTGAATGGCCCGTCCTCTCCGGACGGGCCATTCTTTTTTGCATGTTGCATAGCACGCGTTGCAAGATAGACAGGACAAAAGACCAAGTCCGGAAGACTCGATTCCGCCAATCTAGCGGCCCTGGACGTTGAAGACCCGCAACCGTCATGACGGGATCAATACGGGCACGATGTCACCCATCGGCGTCTGGCGGACAGCAACTCGGCGCAATGCTACATGCCTTTGAGGGGAAAGATGCCAGGCGGTGAATTCGGTAAAAACCCTGCAACGGCCCACATCGACCCCTGGTAAAAATCGGTGCGGACATAACCTTTGGCAACCGGTTAAACACCCGATCAACAGCGTTCAGTTCCCTGATTCGCTCATCATCCGCCTGAGGGTCTATTTCAAATGGCAGGAACGGCAGAGGGCGCTGTGGAGGTTGTCGATCACCAGCATCCGGGTCAGATGCGGATCGCTGCCATGACAGGTGACGCAGGTGATTTTCCCCTGGTAAAGAACCAGCTCGGGCGGGAGGCTGTTCATCGGGCGCAAGCCACTAATCCGCGCTGCCCGTTCGGCATAGGAAACGCTGACGATATGCCCGCCACCCCACATCCCCAGGTCCTTTTGCGACGGCAAACTAAACCTTATGTGTGGGCCCATGGAACCATCGTGACAGGCAATGCAGTCGAACGAGATGGGATCAAGTTCCGAGATGATAGACGTCGGGGCAGCGATCGCCGAGCTTTTGGCCGCAAAAATCTCTGAAAAGGTCATGAGCAGGAACAGAAGCAGGCTGATGAGCGGCAGCAGAAGAGACATGATAGTTTTCCTCTGCCAATAAATGGTTATGTTTACAGCTAACCACCATTTCGTGAAATTACAAGCCAAAAGGGCGGCCCGCCGATTCCTGGAGTGACGGCGTAAGCCCGGCCGGATCCGAAACCGCCGATCTGTCCCGGCAGGACAGATTAGCCAAGTCTGGAAGTGCGCTACGGCCGGGACGAGCCCTTGATGGAGTGATTGCTGGAGCCTGCCTGGTCATCCCGGCGAGTCGGCTTGCTCGACACGGTCGGAAAGTCGCCATATGCCTCTCATTCTGGCCAAATGACCGAATCCAGCCCGCTACGCGCCCGGATTTGCCGAACTGTCCTGCAGGCCTGCAGCCCGTGTGGTCAGATTTCCGCTCCAGCGGCGCCGACAGGGTCAGCCAACCACGAAAATCCGCCATCTTCCCAGGCTTGGTACGTCGTTTGCACTTTTAATTTTATTCGAAGAATGAGACAATTCGCGAGAAACCATCACACTTATGACGCTGAAGCTGACAAAGCTTTTGCCTGGATCAGCACCCGAGGCCTGCAACTGAACTGTTCAGCGACGAATCCATTTCGATCATTTCGCCAGTCCCGATTCGACGGCGCCTGAACCGCGACTGCGTCCCGGACACCAGGTCAAAAACTGCAGCGCCATAGCTACGAAGACCGAAAATGACCAAACGTTCCCGTTCAACTCGGAATCAGCAGCCCCAATCCGGGTCATCATCCAAGCCGCAGTCTCCGACGGAGACACCCCGGCGCACCCCACTGTGGCAGGCTCTGCTCCTGCCGCTGGCTGCCATCCTGATATTTTTCCTACTGCTCGAAGGAGGGCTGGCCCTGTTCGGCGTCAAGCCGGCGCTCAAGGAGGAAGACCCTTTCGTCGGTTTCGCCTCCAATGTCCCGTTGTTCGTTCCGGCCCCCGGATCACAGGGTGAGCAGCTACTGACCACGGCGGACAACAAGCTGGAATTTTTCAACAAGCAGACTTTCCCCGCAAAGAAAGCGCCGGGCACCTTCCGAATTTTCAGCCTAGGCGGCTCGACTACCTACGGCCGCCCCTACAATGACACCACCTCCTTTTCCGGCTGGCTGCGCGAACTGTTGCCGGAGGCAGACCCAAGCAAGAACTGGGAAGTGATCAATGCCGGGGGGATCAGCTATGCCAGCTATCGGGCGGCGCACCTGATGGAAGAGCTGATCAACTACCAGCCGGATCTCTTCATCATCTATACCGGCCACAACGAATTCCTCGAGGAGCGCACCTACCACAAGCTTAAACAGATGCCGGCTGTGGTCCGCTCGACCGTCGGCCTGCTTGCCCACACACGTACCTGGGCCGGGGTGAAGAAGGTGCTGAGGGGGATTGGGGCCTATCCTGAGGAGAAAAAGGCGAATAAGGACCAGCTCAGCGTCGAAGTCAACGCGATCCTCGATCGTTCCGCCGGCCCCGATCGTTATAACCGCGACGACCAGTTGCGGAACAATATCCTGCAACATTACCGAATCAGCCTGGAGCGGATGGTGGAACTGGCCCGGTCCGTCGGGGCGAAAGTCGTCTTTGTCACCCCGGCTTCCAACCTGAAGGACTGTACTCCCTTCAAGAGCCAGCACAGTGACGGACTCGATGCGGCGGCGCAGCAGCGCTCCGAAAAGCTGCTGGAGGCAGCCAAGGAGGCACTCGGCAGGGAGGACTGGCAGGCGGCGCTCAGCTCCCTCGACACCGCCCTGGCCTTCGATCCCCGCGATGCCGAACTGCTTTACCGTCGCGGCCAGGCGCTGTTCGCCCTGGGCCGCTACGACGAAGCCGAGACGGCGCTGCGCCAGACGCGGGACGAAGATGTCTGCCCGTTGCGAGCGTTGACACCGATGCGCCGAATCGTCACCGAAGTCGCCAGCAAGCATGATGTCCCGCTGGTCGATTTCGTCGCCATCCTGCAGCAGCGCATGCAGAACGAACATGGCTACCCGATCCCGGGAAAGGAATATTTTCTCGATCACGTGCATCCGACCATCGAAGGCAACAAGGTTCTGTCGCTCGCGCTGATCCGAGCTATGATCGACCGAGGACTGGTCAAACCGGACGCCGACTGGGGCGATGAGGCGATTGACAGAGTCACGGTGCAGATCGAGGGGGGGGTCGACAACCAGACCCACGGGCAGGCTCTCGCCAACCTCGGGCGTGTGCTCCTCTGGGCCGGGAAGACCGAGGATGCCGCCCGACTGGCCACCCAGGCGCTGGATATCGGCGGCGAGTACCAGCAGGTTGCTGTAGATGCCTCGAGCATCCTGACTTCTGTGGCCCAGCGGGAGGGGAATCCGCAACGCGCCCTGGAGCTGATGTACACTACTCTCGAGATGGCCCCGGGGGCCGTGGAGCTGCACCTGAAGCTGGGCAAGGCCCTGATGGCGGCCCCCTTCTTCCAACCGGAGCTGGCCGCCTCCCACCTGCTGCTGGTCTGTCAGCAGCTCCCCTCCTGGGATTCGCCGAAGGAATTTTTCGGCAGGGCAATGGCCAAGCGAGGGCGCCTCGATCTCGCCTACGCCGGTCTGTCGGAGGCATTACGCCTGAATCCGAAAAACACCAGCGCTCGCCAGACCCTGGCCAAAGTTCAGCAGCTACTGGGAGGACAGGTTCTTAACCCGGACATGCCCCGGGTCGTCCTCGACACCTTTCCATCTCTCGCCCCGCGCAAACTGCTGCAGATGCGACTGGGCGCAGAGGGACGTGCGGTCCCGGACGGCATCGAAGTGGAGTTCTTCGAAAACGGCCGGATCAAACGGTTCCAGGATTATCAGCAGGGACGCAAAGATGGTCTGGAAATCGTGTGGGACGATCAGGGACAACTGCTGTCGCGGATGATTTATGACCGTGGCACGCCACAACAGAACACGACAACCCAATAAGTCGGCCACGAAGCGAACTGGATGTACTCGCCAATCAACCGACACAAAGGACTAAACGTATGGAATTTCTAAAGGACCTCTGGGGCTTTCTGAAAGTTCGCAAAAAATTCTGGCTGCTGCCGATCATCCTCTTCATGCTGCTGTTCGGCGTTCTGATCGTGCTGACTGGCGGCTCGGCTATCGCCCCTTTCATCTACGCCATTTTCTAGAAAGGCCGACGGATCATGCCGGAAGCAATCCTGGGTATTTCAGCCTTCTACCACGACAGCGCCGCCGCCCTGATCGTGGATGGGGAGATCGTCGCTGCCGCCCACGAGGAGAGGTTCACGCGCAACAAGCAGGACGAATCCTTTCCTCGCCACGCTGTCGCCTATGTGCTCGACGAAGCCGGGCTGGAGCTTGCCGACGTCACCGCCGTCGCTTTTTACGACAAGCCCTACCTGAAGTTCGAGCGACTGATCGAGACCTATCACTGCTTTGCTCCCCGGGGCCTGAGAAGTTTTCTCTCCGCCATGCCGGTCTGGATCAAGGAAAAGCTCTTCATGCGCAAGATGCTGCGGAATGAGTTCGAAACGCTCGGCTGCAAAAATCCGCATCTGCTCTTTCCCGAACATCATCTCTCCCACGCCGCCAGCGCCTTCTATCCCTCTCCCTTCACCGAGGCCGCCATTCTCACCCTCGACGGGGTCGGTGAGTGGGCGACCTGCACCATCGGCGTCGGCCGGGAGAATGGCATCGAGATCCTGCGCGAACTCGACTTTCCACATTCTCTAGGTTTGCTCTATTCTGCCTTCACCTATTATTGCGGCTTCAAGGTCAACAGCGGCGAATACAAACTGATGGGACTGGCGCCCTACGGAACACCCGGTTCGCCACAGGTGAAAAAATGGAAGGAACAGATCCTCACCGAACTCGTCGATCTGCGCGAAGACGGCTCCTTCCTGATGAACATGGATTATTTCGATTACGCCACCGGGCTCACCATGTGTGTCGATGAAGCCTGGGAAAAGCTCTTCGGCCTGCCCCGACGGAAGTCGGAATCCGACCTCGACCAGAATTACATGGACCTGGCCCTGGCGATCCAGGAAGTCACAGAAGAGATCGTCCTGCGGCTGGCCGCGACCGCCAAAAAGCTGACCGGCTGCGAAAACCTGGTCATGGCCGGGGGGGTGGCCCTGAACTGCGTCGCCAACGGCAAGCTACTGCGCTCTGGACTGTTCAAGGACATCTGGATTCAACCGGCCAGCGGCGACGCCGGGGGAGCGCTGGGCGCGGCCCTCGCCGGCTGGCACATCCATCTCGATAAACCGAAGCGGGTGGATGCCCCGGATGCCATGCAGGGGTCGTTACTCGGCCCGGAATTCGGCCCCAAAGAGATTCGCAAAGTCACCCGCCGTTACCAGGCACCGCACCGTGTCTTCGAGGAGTTCGGCGAACTCTGTGCCGAGGTCGCCGGCCTACTCGAAGCAGGACAGGTGGTTGGCTGGTTCCAAGGGCGCATGGAGTACGGTCCGCGGGCGTTGGGCAATCGCAGTATTCTCGGCGACGCCCGTCACCCTGAGATGCAGAAAAAACTCAACCTGAAGATCAAGTACCGCGAAGGGTTCCGCCCCTTCGCCCCGTCAGTTTTGGAGGAGTGCATCCCCGAGTTTTTCGAACTCGACCGCCCCTCTCCCTACATGCTGCTGGTCGCTCCGGTCAGAGAGGAGCGTCGTAACCCCCTTCCCGAGAAGTACCATGACCTCCCCCTCTATCAGCGCCTCTACCACCTTCGTTCGGATGTGCCGGCCATCACCCACATCGACTATTCGGCGCGAATCCAGTCGGTGAACAAAGAGGTCCATCCCCGGTACTGGCAGCTCATTGACGCTTTCCGACAGCGCACCGGCTATGGCGTGATCGTCAATACCAGCTTCAACGTCCGCGGCGAACCGATCGTCTGCACGCCGGAGGATGCCTATCGCTGTTTCATGGGAACCGAAATGGACTACCTGGTGATGGGGGATTTTCTATTCAAGAAAGAGGAGCAGCCCCGTTACCATGATCGTGACTACTGGCAACAAAAGTATGAACTGGATTGAAAATACAGTTGCGATTTCAATTATGAACTGTGAATGGTGAGAAGTTAAATCTCACAACCTAATTCAAGAGGATTTAATATGTCTTCGAAAACAACTGTGATCACCCCGGAAAAATGCAAGGATGCCGGCCTGGCCCTGGTCCTGATCTGCCTGCTCTGCTACCAGGCTTGGAAGCTGCCGGCCCTGATATTGCTGGCGATCCTCTTGTTACTCGTTGCCATGACCTATCCGCCCCTGTTCAAGCCGTTCGCCCACTGCTGGTTTGCCTTGAGCACCGCGCTGGGCACCGTCGTTTCCAAGCTCATTCTGGCACTGCTCTTCTATGTGCTGGTCTACCCCGTCGGCCTGCTGAGACGGGTTCTGGGCAAGGACGCGATGCAGGTCAAAGCTTGGAACCGGGGGACAGATTCGGTTTTCCGAGTGAAGGACCATCGATTCTCGGCAACCGATCTGGAACAACCTTATTGAAAACGGTTCAGCCCGACAATGGAACCGATAATCGCCAGTACCCTTTTTACGGAGAGGGGCTTCCGGCTCGACTCTGTGCGACATTCCATCCATCCCAAAGAAAGGAAATATTTCCCATGTCAAAATTCTTCAAGCTTCTGACCCTTTGTGCCATACTGACCCTGACAGCTGTTCAGGTTCAAGCATCCGGAGACAGCACCTCCACTGCGCCGTCATCTACTCAACCGACAAATGTCAAGTACGCCGCCCTGAAAGGCAAAGTCATTGAAACGATGGATTCCGGTGGCTATACCTACGTCCAGATTGAAAACGCCGGACGTACCTACTGGGCCGCCATGCCGACCACTGAGGTTAAAGTTGGTAGCGAAGTGACCGTATCAACCGGTATGGTGATGCACAATTTCACCAGCAAGAGCCTCGGCCGCACTTTTGATTCTATTGTCTTCAGCCAGGGTCTGGTCAAAGAGTAAAACGCAGCGACAAAACAGCCGGCCCGATTAAATTCGGCGCCGGCTGTTTTCACTTCTCACTTTTCACACATCACAACGCAATCTGATCGGCTATCCACTTTCCGTAGCGGGTTGCTCCATCAGAATTCAGGTGCGAGAAGGGATCGTCTTTGACATAAGTGTCAGTCAGCAGCTTATCTCCATCGATCTCCCTAATATGTTTGCGCGCATCCAGCACCTGTACACCGGTTTTCTTCCCCAGCCGAGCTATCGCCTCGGAAATAATTGGTAGGTACAGTTGACCATCGTCAACCCTACTTACCAGTCCACGCTGATGCGGATGATGGGTAACGTAAACCAAGCCCGGTCCGTTCGTATATTGGGAAATTTCGTCCACCATTTCCATGAGTCGGTCGTCAAAATACTTTTCCGCTTTTTGATAACGGGTCCTGGCGTCGGGTGCGAAAACGTAGCACATCAGGGTTGCATAATCGGGGCAGTAGGTGAACTTGTACAGCATCGGCACCAGGACTTTATAGAAGAAGGCGAATTTTATCAGTCTGACCAGATAGAGGTCTGAATCCTCCGCCCATAACTTTCCGTTCCACAAGTATTCACTGTTGACATCACGATTGAAAGGGACGGCGACGATTCGGCCGGACTGGTCTCTGAATTTAGGAATCTTATAGCGCACCCATTCGTCACCGATGTCGGTGGTATCGATATTGACGACGATCGCATCGAACTTGCCGAACTTTTGGTACGCCTGGCGGGCCTTGAGCATGTAGAGCGTGGGCGCATAGGAGCTGTTGCCGCCATTAATGACCTCCACATCCTTTTGCGACTTGACCGCCAGTTCATTGCCGATCGCCCCACTGAGGTGACTGTCCTCCATCCAACTGTCGCCGAGCAGCAGTAGCTTAATTCTATTTTTGCTGCCGCTCGGATTATAATCCTTAAGGACAAATTTACCGGACCCGTGGTGCAACACCTTGTGCCAAGGATGTTGGTCGCGGAAACCATCCAATTGCACATAATTCTGGACCCGCAAAAAACCTTCCGCCGCGGCAAACAGCAGAACAGAAATGCCGATGCCGGCAACAACTTTGATCATCAGATTTCTGAACATGATTTTTCTACCTTATAAAAGCGTGAATGGTAAACGCCCGGCAAAAATGAAAAGTAAAAGGGGAAAAAAGATTTGAGTTCCTCTGTCACATTTCACCATTCACTTTTCACTTCGATAATCTTATCCGCCAGGGCGTTTGCCACCATAAGATTTCCCTTTGCGCTCAAGTGGACCCAGCTGACCAAAACATCGCGATCATGATCCAGACGGCTGATGACGTCCACGAAAGGAACCTGATTCGTCTCGGTCCAGTCCTTCAGTTTTCCCATCAAGACTGAGTGAATGAGAAGCGCCAGTTCAGGATGCAGCAATGCTCCCGTATGCTGAAGTTTGTCCTGAATTTTCTCGACTTCCTGTTGGTAGGTCATCGTTTTCAGTTCGGCGCGATCAAATGCCTGCGAATTTCTTTGCTGATTGGCAACGATGAAAAGAATGCCGCGTTTATAGCATTCCTGATTAATTTTCGAAACCTGGTTGATAAATTTAGCGCTGATATCTGTAACCGCCTGTTCGGCCAGGGACTGCCTGAGGTACTTGCTGGCGATACTGTCGACGAATTTAGCAGTGACCAGGTAACGACCGAGTTTTTTAATGGCCGCATGCGCCAGGGATTGATTCAACCAGCGCTGCGGCGGATCGGAATCATTGTTCCCTTCGTAAAAGGTCACGATATCCGGTTTGAGCGGCAGTCCTTCGGCAGCAAACAGATTGTAAATCTGTTCGGAAGGCAAATGGGGAATCCCGAAATTGATCACCTCAAATTTCGCCTTGCCGGCGTAGCGTTGGTTGAGAATTTGCTCCAGGTAGACCGGATAGGTTTCATCGTCCCGGTCAAAATATCCGAAGGTCGATGACGCACCGAGGCAAAGGACCCTGACCACCTCGCGCTCTTTTTGCTCTAAAAAGTCCTCCCCCCTGAAACCATGAGTGTTGATCGTGACATCGAAACGCTCTCCAGTATCCACATCAAAATCGACCCGCTTCTGGTTGGGAAAGTACTTCGAATATCCTTTAAGCTCGTTCGGGTGCAGTTCGACGTTGCGCCGGCGGTTCCACTCGTCCTCAGTCATCTTGAACATATAGGTCTTCGCTTCGCGCTCGACTTCAACATTCGTCCCAGGAGTTGAAGCAGCCCCCTCGATCTGCGCCCTATCGAAGGGGGTACCGTAGAGCAACACGCTAGGACCGACGTAAAAGGCAAAAAACACCCGGAAGCACAGTTCAAGAAGCAGAAGCGATGCCCCGCACGCGATCATATAAAAGACAATTTTTTTCTTCCAGGTCAGAGCCTTCTGGTTTTTCATCTATTCCAATCCATTACTTTTCTGATTAATCACCGCGACCCGATCTTCGGTTCACAATTCATCCTTCACAACTTTTTTTCACCAGATTCTCGATCTCCAGCTTCATCAGGGCATTTTCCTGGCTGAGGTTCTTCACCTGATCAGTAAGCTTGGAGATCTTAATGCAGAACTGCACAGAGAGGAGCATTAGGAAGATGATTGAGAATAGGAACAGCGTGGTGGTCGGAAGACCGGCACCGATCGCCGTTGTCAATGCCACCAACCACTCGTAGCGGAAAACCAGCACAAACATGACGACGCTGGTCACCAGCCAGAGAACCGAGTATTCCTCACGCAATTTCCTACGCCGCACCATGTCGACGACAATGATAAACACCATGACGGAAATAATGAGGGCGAATATTTGCTGTTGCAAAGGCATAGGATACAGAGAGTCCATGGGGTCCTCCTAGTTCGGCAAGTCCTTCTTTCTGAGCAGAGTGACGAAAATGGAAAGGAGCATTTTAAACATGTAGTAAATCGGCTTCCAGCCAGTATGCATCGATTTCCCGGTGGCGCTGGGGTACATTTTGACCGGAACTTCGCTGATCCTGAATCCGGCACGGTGCAGGGTCAGGAGCATGTCGGCATCGGGATAGTCACAGGGGAAGACTTCGGTGGTGAAATAGCGGATCACCTTGCGATTGAAGGCCTGGAATCCCGAGGTAGAATCTGTGATTCGGGTTTGAATCAGCATGGAAACCAACTTGCGGAAGAAGGCCATGCCGACCCGCCGCGCCAGAGAGGGTTCATAGCTTTCGGTGCCGAGAAAGCGCGAGCCGAGGGCGAAATCGGTCTCACCGGCGACAACCGGTGCTAACAGCTGCGCGATATAAGCGGGATCGTGCTGACCGTCGCCATCCATCTGCACCGCGCAATCATACCCTTTGGCAAGCGCAAATTTATAACCGGTCTGAATGGCGACGCCGTAGCCGAGGTTGAAGGGATGGGAGATCACCAGGGCACCGGCCTCCCTGGCGATCCGGGCAGTATCGTCACGGGAACCGTCATTCACCACCACGACATCGTAATCAGGGTACATCCCTCTGACTCGACGCACGACCTCGTCAATGCGAACGCCTTCGTTATAGGCAGGAATGATAATCAGAATGTTCATTGATAACCCGGTGTTGGTTTTAAGATTCAGGTATCAGGGTTTTGCATGCCAAAAACTTAAGATCAAAACTGGTTTTATGGTTTTAACCAGCAATACAGCATCCGCGTGCGCCAACTGAGCAAACGGTGCATTACGAGTGCCGCCCTTCCCTGCCAGCCGAGTCCGGCGGCATGCTTCCGGGCGGTCGCGAAAGCCGCCTCGAGCTGGCGGCCGGTCTGACGGCTCCCCTTGGCTTCACCGTGGATCCGGAAATCGGCCAGGACTTCCTCCAGCACCAGCGGTTCAGCCACCTGGGCAAACCGCAGCCACAGGTCGTAATCCATGTCGAGGTGCCGGTCGTTATCGAGTCCGCCGGCCCGCTCCCACATGGCCCGGTTCCAGAACACCGCCATCTGCGGAATGAAGTTTTCGGTCAAC
>Ga0209919_1000559_pt1 | contig 18968 bp, 14 predicted proteins | sample SalPon2A_C_D2_MG_FD_185721 | JGI IMG/M metagenome (GOLD analysis project Ga0209919, IMG submission 185721) | Soil microbial communities from South San Francisco under conditions of wetland restoration - Salt Pond MetaG R2A_C_D2_MG (SPAdes)... | ecosystem: Environmental > Terrestrial > Soil >... | reverse complement strand
AGAGAGTTAAGCCAAATGCAGAAAAGAATAGACCACGACATCTGGTATATTGAAAACTGGTCATTCTGGCTGGACCTGCAAATTATAGGACTTACAGTCTGGAGAATGCTGAGAGGGGATCCGAACGCGTATTAGTGCGCGAAGGGCTCAGGGTATTTTTCAATTTATTCAAAAAGAAACTTCAGAAAATACGCCGCTGCCAGTTCAGGCAAATCCCTTAACAAACGGATGAGTGACTAATCTATACCTAAACTAATTGCATCAATTATAAACTCTAAGCCCTGCACAAAAATTATGTGTTAGCCATTTGGGTTCCGGTCTTGTTTGAGCAAGAATTTTTTCATCACTTATTTTGAATCTTTTTTCTTTCCATTTTCTTACTCCAAGCACTCAACTTTAACTTCGGCTATTTCATAATTTTCCCTGAGTTTTAGTGATATCGCTTTAATTTTTATCCCTAATATATTATCCAGTTTTCTAAAGGATTTCCTCTGTGCTTTTTCTGCTGCTGTCTTCAATCCTCGCCCGGGATTCTTGGTTTTTTCCAAAATTTCCAGTTGATTTAGAATAAAATCTTTATTCTTTTCAATTTTATTACTGATATATTCTTCCATTAATTCTATTTTAGTTTTATAAATATTTTCAGCAAACTCTTTATTCCATTTTATTAAAGTGGGTCTGGAAACATTTAATTCTTCCTGTATTTCGTTATAATTATACCCCTGCGCCCGCATTATTATAAAGTCCATTTGTCTCTCTCTTTCAATCATAGTCTGGCAATCCTTTTTATTATAAAATTTATTTTTTTTAATATTTGCTTAATAATTAACTTATTACTCACTTATTTGTATTTTATAAACCAAAAGTAAAGAAAAAGTAAAGAAAATTTTAGAAATAATCACTAAAAAGTAAGCAAATAGTAAACGCCTAAAATTTTATTGTGCCCCAAAAAGCCTTATAATAGCTGCAAACAGGTTTTTCCTTCAGAATTTTATCTCAAAATGTTGTCATTTGTTAACAACCTAAACAAAAGTTTAGGATTCTAACTGTCATGCTTTGTCCTGCTATGAGAGACGAAAAATCTACTGTTCTATAGCACTCTACTATTTTTCTTGCTGTTTGTTACCCTGTGAAATATTTTATTTAATTTGGAAAATCATTATGAAAAAAATATTATTTCTTACTACTTTCTTCTTACTCCTTACTACTTACTCCTTCAGCCAGACCGTCTACGAGCCAATCTCCCACGATGACATTTATAAATTCCTGGACAGGATGGCACAGAAGGGCTTAATAGTGTTTAAAGATAACATCAGGCCTGTGAGCCGGAAGTATATTGCTGAAAGGCTAAATCAAATAAAAATTCAAAATTCAAAATTCAAAATTCAAAATTTGACTGAGTTAGAAAGAGAGGAACTGGAATTCTATCTCAAAGATTATGGAATGGAAAGTTCTGAGTTCAAAGTTCAAGGTTCAAAGTTTGATGAAAATTCAACATTCAACATTCAACATTCAACATTAGCAGGGAAGGATCAATATGATCGCTGGCGCTTATTCTCATACTCTAGTGATTTGTTGAAAGTAAACGTAAGCCCTATACTTGGTATTGAAATGGGAAAAAATGACGGGGCGAAACAAACTCATACCTGGAACGGGGTTTCACTCTATGGTTATTTAACAGATAAAATTGGTTTTAGTTTTAATTTCAGGGATAACGATGAGAGCGGGGATAAAATTGACAGGGCAAAAAGATTTACTCCACAGACAGGTGGTGTAGTAAACAAAAGTTCAAACAACAGCATTCAATACAGCGAAGTTCACGCAAATATTTCAACAGACTGGTCTTGGGGAGAAGTTACTATAGGAAAAGATTTCCTTAACTGGGGATACGGTGAAAGCGGACTTTTAGTTCTCTCTGATAAAGCCCCCTCATTTCCATTTATAAGACTGGATCTTCATCCAACAAAATGGTTGCGTTTTAACTACATCCATGCCTGGCTTAGTTCGGATGTGATTGATTCAGTTGCCAGCTATCCCACTTATAGAGCAGGTGTAACCAGAGATGTTTTTAGAAACAAATACCTGGCTTCACATACTCTAACACTAACTCCGCTAAAAGGGCTTGATGTTTCTCTTGGTGAGTCTATCGTCTATAGCGATAAACTAGAAATTTCTTATCTAATGCCAATAATGTTTTTCAGGCTCGCGGATCATTACCTGAGCAACGGGAATAATGATGCAGGCTCAAATTCACAGTTTTTCTTGGGAGTAAGTTCAAGAAATCACATTAAGAATACTCATTTGTACGGTACCTGGTTTATAGATGAGTTTACTCTCTCAGGTGTCTTTGATTCGCAAAAAAGACGTAACCAGTTCGGGTTTACTTTAGGTGCCTCGGTTACCGACTTGCCAATTGACAATATGACATTGACGGCAGAATATACACGCATAAATCCATTTGTTTATTCGCATTACATTCCAACCCAGACATACGAGAGTTCATCTTATCTAATGGGTCACTGGATGGGCTACAACGCGGATTTAATTTATGGGTCACTAAATTATAGGTTTATGAGAGGTCTCCAGGCAACTGTGTGGGCAGAACATATCAGGAAAGGCGGAGCTGGAATAGTGGATCAACAATATCAGCAGCCCCAGCCGCCGTTTTTATTTGGTCTGCGGGCAAACTACACTTATCTAGGCTTCGATGTCAAATATGAAATTATGCACGAGTTATTTTTGAGAGGTAAATATCAATCTTCTCTTATTTCCGCTGAACAGGCTAATGGTAGTTTTGTGGATACAAGGACGAGTCAGTTCTTGGCCTCAATCTATTATGGCTTGTGAGAAAGGGCTTGGGACAGAGAGCAAGGTGTAAAAAATGGGCTTAGGTGAATAATTTTGACGTATAATAATATACAGAGTAATAATGGCAAAATTCAGATTTCAAGATTTGAAAATTTGGGAAATGTCAATTGAAATTGGCGATAAACTCTTTGATATAGCCGATGGACTTGAAAAAAGAAAATTATTTAGATTTGCTGAACAATTAAGAGGATCAGCAATGTCGATGAGCAATAATATAGCGGAAGGTTCTGGGTCAGTTTCAAAGAAAGAATTTAAATATTTCCTTAATATAGCCCGTCGATCAACGTTTGAAAATGCCAATATTCTAATTCCTCTAAATCGCAGACAACTTCTGGATAAGAAAAATTTGGATAGTCAGTTGGAACAATTAGATATTTTGTGTAGAAAAATTACAAACTTCAAAAAATCCTTGGCGTAGAGATTTGAGCCAATCACCGAATGATAGGTTGACCAGGAAATTAAATCCTTTGCGCCCTGCACTATGCTAATAATTAAATAATATTTTTTTCACTCTAACACTCTGCTCTTCCTGATTTCCTTCAACATCGGCTTTAAGAGGTACCCATTCGACGCCAGTCTACCCAAAATAAACGCCATCGCCGCCGCAATTACTCCCACCGCGGAAAAATATTTAATCGAAACTAAAAGCACTATAATTATCATTGTGAATTCTATTCCTGTTGCAAAAGATATCGGCTTTGTGTTTTTTGCCTCGACAAGCACAGCTGTCTGAAAACTCAACAGGAATGACGTCCCCGGGATAAGTATGAGAATTATCAGCGGAAGATGTGCCAGCTTGGTTAAATCAGGTGATAAACCGGATACATAGTGAAACCATATTTCTGAAAGGGGAGTTAGAGCTATTATTCCCAAAGCTATAACTACAAGAGATCCTGTGATAGTTACGAATTTTCTTAATGCCTGAAATCCCTCCATATTTTTCCCAAGCAAAGCAATCCCAACCTCCTGAAAAGACATTCCAAAACTCCTGAATATAAACACAAAAAATACTATTACAGGCAGTACCGCCAACGATTCAATCGGCATCCTGCTCTGGCCTATAAAAAATGTTACCATAGGCTGCACCCCTAGCGTAAGAATTGATGTTAAAGCCAAAGGATAATAAAAGGTAAATATTTTCTTATAAGTCAGGTCGGAAGTTTCATCCGCCTCGTTTTCCCCGTCTTTAATTTTCGTAACTATTTTGTAGGCCATAATTTTACTTGCAGCAGCCTCACAAATTACGGCTACAGAAAGTGCCGATGCTGCAATTACAACTCCATCTACTTTAAAAAATATAAACAAAATCAGGGCTGTGAGTGACATCGAAGATATTCGCACAATAGTTCCAAAAGCTACTCGTTTTGTTAAATTATTTCTTATTAATATTCCCTGGTAAAATCTCCTGTATCCTATGGCGCCCGGCCATGGTATCAGTATTATAATAGCAATATGAGTGAGCCTTGCTACTTCTTCAGGCAGATTTATCAGTGTCATCGCTATAAAATAAAATATCGAAGGAATTGTAATTACCAGCATTAATATTGTTACTATGGAATTAAGAGAATATGTGAAATTCCGTAATTTATAAAAGGAGTATTTACCCCTGACCAGGGAAGTGGATGCGCTCATCAGTAATATTACCGGCGCTTCAATTATAAGCGCAAAAGAAAAAGCAACCCCGTAGGCAGCAAGGTTGTATTCCGGGTGAGCCATTCTGGCTACAAGAGCGGCGAGAAATGGTCCTTCAACCGACATCATTATCCAGGTTGCGGCCAGGGGAATCCAGAAAAGAAATATTTTTTTGTAGGTTAGATTTCCGGGAGTTAATTCCAATACTAAATTCCATTTAATGAATACGTAAAAATAGGATTATTAGTGCAATGTTCAATCTTCAGGGTTCAATGTTTGATCGTAATTTGCACAATTATGGAACCCCGTAGGTTTACCCGGCAATCCCGGGCCTTTCCATTAGAGCCTGCCTGATTACCAAATATCCTCATTTATGATTCTACTTTTGGTTATATTTAATGTTGACATTATTTATTTCAATTATATGCGGAGTATGTGAAAATTGGTACGGAATTTATTGAGGAAACTCAGAGACAAGTTTACAGGAAAGGGAAAGTCAAAAAAAGAGAAGCAAAAAGACAATGGAAAGGCTGATAAATCATGGGAAAAAAGAAGGGCAGAATTACTTGCTAATGCTCCCGGGTCAGCTCCAATTAAGCCAGCAAAAAAAAAATCATCTAAAACAAAGTCCACAAAACCTGACAGCAAAAAATCACCCGGGGAAAACTCAAAGAATCAGGCTCGTCCCCAAAGCACCCGTAAACCCGTAAAAAAGGGTCAGCTACCAGATCAGAAAAAAGAGAAATCTATTGAATGGAATCCGGCCGAGTTTAAAGTTGAACCAGCCGAGGGTAAAAAGCGTTTTCACGATTTCAAATTATCTTCAGAATTAATGCACGCAATCAGCGATCTTGGTTTTAAATATTGCACGCCAATACAGGCAGAATTATTGAGCTATACGCTTGCAGGAAAAGATGCAATTGGTCAGGCACAAACCGGCACCGGTAAAACTGCTGCGTTTCTTATTTCAATTTTTACTAAACTTCAGAATAATCCGGTAAAAAATAAAATCGGATTTGCACGCGTATTAATTATTGCACCAACCAGGGAACTGGTGATGCAGATTTCAAATGACGCAAAACTGCTTGGTAAATATTTGGATATAAATGTTATTTCAGTTTTTGGCGGAATGGATTATCAGAAGCAAAGAAATATTCTGAACAAATATCCAGCCGATATTATTGTTGCTACTCCGGGACGACTATTGGATTTTTGTGAAAAGGATGATATAAATCTTAGCAAAGCTGAAGTGCTTGTACTTGATGAAGCCGACAGAATGCTGGATATGGGATTTATACCGGATGTAAAAAAAATAATAAGAAAACTGCCTAATAGAGAAAACAGACAAACAATGTTCTTCAGTGCAACGATTAATCAGGACATCAGGAATCTTTCCAATCAATGGACTGAGAACCCGGAACAGGTTTCAATTGATCCCGGTGAAATAGCTGTAAAATCGGTCGAACAAAAATTTTACCTGGTAAGTAATGAAGAACGATATCCGTTACTTTACAATCTCATAAAAAATGAAAAGCTTGAACGGGTGATGGTTTTTTGCAACAGGAAAGATGAAGCTACATTGATAGGGAACCGGCTGATCGGTAATGGAATAGAGGCGAAAGTCATTTCCGGGGATGTTGATCAGAGAAAAAGGATAAATGTGCTGAATGCATTTAAAGAGGGGAAAATTAATATTCTCGTAGCGACAGATGTAGCCGGCAGGGGAATTCATATTGAAGGTGTCAGCCACGTAGTCAATTATACACTTCCCGAAGATCCTGAAGATTATGTTCACAGGATCGGGAGAACCGGCAGGGCAGGTGCATCAGGAATTTCAATTAGTTTTGCAAGTGAAGACGATTCTTTTACATTACCTGCAATAGAAAATTTTATTGGGCATAAATTAAATTATATTCACCCTGATGCCAAAATGCTCGAAGCTCCTCCGAAGGGGACTATAGCCGCCAAAACCAGCCCGGTACGGAAAAAGAGCTACCCGCGGAAAAATACCAGAAGACGGTAGCCGCGCCGTAGGCGGGCAAGCGTATAGCTGTTAGTCTGCTAGCGTACAGTTAAAGTCAGCAGGTTTTTGCATAAATGTCATTTCGAACCAGCTTTAGCTGGTGGGAAATCTATTTCACAATCATATCAAAGATTTCACATTCCCCTATTCAGTATTAAACTATACGCTAACAGACTGTACGCTAATAGACTATAAACTCATCCCAAATTTCTTGATTATACTTACCGATATGGTTAATTTTTCCTTATTCTAAATCAATTCAGGATACAGAAATGAAAAATCAGAATTACTTTTTAAAAGGAATGTTCTTCCTCCTTTTTTCTTCTCTCTTTATTGTCTCATTTGCACAAACTCAACAAGAAAAATCTAAGTATTCCGATATCAGAAGTGCGATTCTTTCCGGCAGATCGCTTCGCGGACAGTCAGGTCCTGCAAGTGTAAACTGGATCGATAACGGATCAAAATATTCTTATATAAAGCGGAATTCAGCAGTAAATAAAAGTGAAATATGGGAGTATGATCCGGCAAACGACAAAGACCAATTACTTTTCAATGGAGAAGGGGTGACATTCCCGGATACTACGGAGCCATTTGAATATAGGTCATTTCAATGGGCTAAGGATTCAAAACACCTGTTATTCCAGAGTAACTTCAGAAAAATTTACAGAAGATCGGGTATTTCTGATTACTATGTTTATTCTCTTGCCGATAAAGATTTAAAAGAGGCTGCAAAAGATGCAAGGACAGCCGAACTTTCTCCCGACGGATCGATGGTTGGTTATGAACGCGATGGAAATATGTACGTTTATGATTTTAATTCAAAGAGTGAAAAGCAGTTAACAATGGACGGTGGAAAAGGAAATTACTTTAACGGTCATTACGATTGGGTGTATGAAGAAGAATTCGGACAGGCGCAGGCGTGGAGCTGGTCAAATGATAATAAATATATCGCTTACTGGAATTTTGATGAAAGTCCTGTTCCAATTTTTCAGATGACAGATTTTGCCGGCCTTCACCCTGAATACCAGAAAATTGCTTACCCGCAGGTTGGCGATCCAAATCCGATAGTTAAAATTGGTGTAGTCGATGTAAAAACAGGAAAAAACATCCGGGTAGATACAGGAGACAGAGGTGATTTTTATATCCCGAGGATTTACTGGACAAGTGCACCAAATGTACTCGCAATTGTTGTCTTTAATAGGGCACAAAATCACCTGAAATTATATTTCTATAATGTAGTGACAGAAGAGAAAAAATTAATTATGGAAGAAAAATCAGATGCGTGGATTGATGTATTTGATTTCTATGGTGGCGTGAACGATATGTTTGCATTTCCTGAAGGTATGGACCAATTTTTTTATATCTCTGACAGGGACGGACATCAGCACGTTTACAGGTATGCCTATGACGGAAGCCTGATAAACCAGGTAACTAAAGGGGATTGGACAGCCACAAAAGTTGATGGTATAGACACAAAAAATCATAAAATATATTTTGAATCTACAGAAGTTTCTCCGACTCAACGCCAATTATATTCAATTAATTTTGATGGTACAGATAAGGAAAGAATTACTAAAGTTGAAGGAACGCACAGAATAAATTTATCACCTAATTGTGAATATTATATTGATACTTACTCTAATATTAGTACACCGCCGCAGGTTGAAATTTCGAGTGTCTCAGGCGGCACGCTTAAAAAATTGGTTGATAATAAATCGGTTAGTGAATACCTGGATAAACATTATTACTCACCAAAAGAGTTGTTCAGCTTCACTACTTCTGATTCTGTAAAACTGGATTGCTCAATTATAAAGCCATACGATTTTGACCCCAATAAAAAGTATCCTGTTATTTTCGCAATTTACGGTGGCCCGGGTTCGCAGGGAGTTTATAACTCTTTTGAATCGAGCAGCTGGCACCAGTACCTGGCGCAAAAAGGCTACATAATTGTGAATGTAAACAATAGGGGAACGGCGAATTACAGCAGTCATTTTATGAAACAGGTTTATGAACATTTGGGCAAATGGGAGAGCAATGATTTTGTTGAAACAGCAAAATATCTTTCCACTCTGCCGTACGTGGATAAGGACAATATGGCGATAATGGGAACCAGTTACGGTGGTTACAGCACATGCTATACAATGGTAAATCATCCGGGAGTATTTAAAGTTGGAATTGCTAATTCTCCGGTAACTGATTGGAGATTATACGATGATATATATACTGAAAGATATATGGGACTTCTGAGTGAAAATGAACAGGGATATATCAATAGTTCACCAACAACAAATGCGGGCAAATTAAAAGGTCATTTGCTTTTAATTCATTCCGACCTTGATGACAATGTTCATGTTCAGAATACAATGCAATTACTAACTGCGCTGGTAAATTCGGGCAAAGATTTTGATCTGCGTATTTTTCCTCCGGGAGCTCACGGGGCGGTTTATAATATGCAGAGTTACTTATTAGTTACGCAGGTTTATTACAATTACCTTGATCGCTGGTTGAATGGCGGGAACGATCAAATAGAGATAAATAAGTAGCGTATAGTTTGTCAGCGTATAGCGTACAGTCTAATAACTAAACGCTATACGCTTATAAACTAATTTTAGATTAATACCTTTAGCCTAATACTTATACTACTTTATTAAATTAACTACTTTTAACTAAAAAGGGGACTAGTTATGGGAAAAGTACAATCATTTAAAGATTTAATCATCTGGCAAAAATCTCATCAATTAACTCTGGACATTTATAAATTAACAAAACAATTTCCGACCGATGAAAAATTTGGGGTTATTTCTCAGATACGCAGGGCAGCCTATTCCATCCCTTCAAATATTGTTGAAGGACACAGCAGAAAGTCAGCAAAAGAATTCAAATATTTCTTGAATATTTCAAAGGGCTCACTAAGCGAGCTCGAATATTTTTTGATTTTAAGTAGAGATTTGAAATATATAACGAATGCTGAATTTAAAGAAATGGAATCGAAGGTTATTGAAATATCAAAAATACTGTTTTCGTTTAACAAAAATTTGTAACTGATTAAAAGACTAAACGCTATACGCTTATAAACTAACAGACATTAAAAAGAAATAGCGTACAATCTTCCGACTATACGCTATTCGCTAAAAAACTAACTAACTTCTTATCCGAGATACGCTTTCAGGTTTTTACTCTTTACATTGTGTTTCAATCTGCGCAGAGCTTTTTCTTTTATCTGTCTTACTCTTTCGCGTGTAAGATCAAATTTTTCTCCAATTTCTTCAAGAGTTGCTGATCTTTCACCATCAATTCCAAAATATAATCTTAAAACCTTTGCTTCTTTTTCACTTAAAGTAGAAAGCGCATTTTCAACTTCTTTTTTGAGTGATTCTCTCATCAACGTTGTGTCCGGTGAAGGCTGGTCATCATTAGGAAGAACATCCATCAAACTATTTTTATCATCATCACCAGAAAATGGTGCATCCATTGATACGTGACGTCCGGATATCTGCATTGCATATGCAACATCTTCCTGGGTCATATCAAGAATACCGGCAAGTTCTTTTGTAGTGGGTTTTCTTTCATATTCCTGCTCAAGGTCTCTGTATGCTTTACTGATTTTGCTTAAAGAGCCAACTCTGTTTAAAGGAAGACGTACAATTCTTGACTGGTCCGCAATTGCCTGCATAATAGACTGTCTTACCCACCAAACAGCATAAGAAATAAATTTAAATCCACGGGTTTCATCAAATCTCTGTGCGGCTTTAATAAGTCCAAGATTTCCTTCATTTATTAAATCGCCAAGAGATAAGCCCTGATTCTGGAATTGCTTTGCCACACTGACAACGAATCGTAGGTTTGCTTTTGTTAATGCATCAAGTGCACGTTTATCACCTTTACGAATTCTAATTGCCAGCTCAATCTCCTGGTCCGGGGTAAGTAGGTCAACTTTTCCAATTTCCTGCAAATACTGATCTAAAGATTTACTTTCCCTGTTTGTAAATTGCTTTGTTATCTTCAATTTTATCAACTCCTGAATGATTTATAGTTTTCAAAATATATAACACGTGGGCTTATAATAAGTTCCAATTCCACCCCTGTTTTAACGGAAAAAGACAACTAATATACAAAATATCTTTGTCTAAAGAAAACATTATTTAGTTAAAATAGGAACTATTCCCCCGGGATGTAAGTCATTTTAAGATGACCTTTTAGAGTCTTTTTAAATGTAAAAAACAGCTTTTTGGCTAAAAACTTGCTTTTTACCTAATTCCGGAAGGTCCCTTTAAAATACGTGCGGGGAGAGTAATTATTGCCTCCAGAGCCTTAAATAAGCCAGATACAGTAATTCCTATTAGTCTGAATGGTAACATAAAAAGCCAGACAAATGGGTAGGCTATAATGGCTAAAATTGCGAGCGGCCAGCAGAAAAATAGTAAAACCAGCCATAAAAGGAATGTCATCATTTTGTTACCTCTGTAAGATTCTCTTGAAATTTCTGTGCTGATAAGCTATAATTTATTTCAACTATTCAAAGAGAAAAATGACGGGGATAAAATTGAATTGATAAGCGGTTTATATCTGTCCTTTTGCCTTGATACAAAAGGACCAAAAAATCAAGTCTGAAATAGTTTGGCTAAAATTTAACAAACTTCACTACGGAAATTTAACTCGTCCGCATTCGCGAACTCAAACAGAAATTTCCGTTTTTCGTTCAGTTTAATAAAATTTTTTACGCCAAACTATTTAGGACGGGTAATAGCTGATAATACGCTGATAAATTTTCTTAGTTCACTAAATTCTTATTTAATAAAAATTAAGCTCATATTAATAACAAGTTTCATCCAAAAATCTTAAACAGTTTTTGCTACCAGGAATTTATTGTATAAATACATTAGTAGTGTTGCCAGGATTCCTACTCCAATTAATGAAAACCAGACAAGATTCATATTACCGGTGTGTTTTGCGGTTTCATAAAGCCATCCGCCTATTGGATCCCCTACAAATCTTGCAATAGCAATTGGGAGGAAAGCGTATCCCTGGTATAATCCCTGCTGTCCGGCAGGAGCTATTTCAGAAATATATTCGTAATAGCGTGGAGCCTGTGTCATTTCTCCAATCGAGAATGAAACTACCCCGGCAGCAATTGTTATTATGCTCGGATGAATTGCAATGATTATCCAGATTAAGCTGGAAACAAAAAAACCTGTTAGGATTGCTTTCTCTGTGGGTAGTTTTTTCGTCAGCCAGTTTATAGGTATCTGGAAAAGTATTATCGCCCCGGCACCTCCCCACGATTGAATAATTTCATAAGGTGCGTTTTTACCAATAAAATCTGTGATGTAATATGGAATTATTATATACTCCTGCCAGAAGATTATCCAGTAAAGAGAATATATCAGCAGGAAAATCATAAATCTAAAGTTGCCCAAAACAACAAAAAGATTTTTCATCTTCTTGCCAAGCGATTCAACCGGAACGGTAATTTCACTTTTTATATCTTTATAAAATAACAGGTTTACAATTAACATAGCAAAACAGGAAATTGCGGAGACAATGTAAACAAATTCATATCCTATACTGTCTCTTACGAAGTAAGCAATTGTAGGACCTATCATAGCGCCGATATTTACAAGCCAGTAATAAATTGCAAAGCCAAGTGATTTTGTCTCTGGTTTTGATCCGGCAGCAACTGTTCCCAGTACAGAAGGTTTAATAAAACTACCACCGATGGCCGTGAATATCAGGAAGATCATTATAAGCCAGTATTGGTCTAAATTTCCGTAGATCCCTGAGAATGCCTGCATGCCAACCGAGCCGATTAAAAAATAACCGAGAGCCAGAGTTGTGAAGCAGACGTTAAAGGCTTTTCTGAACCCCCATTTATCTGCAAGAGTTCCGCCCAGTATTGGAAGGAGATAAATCAGTCCACCGAAAATACCGGAAAGTTGCCCGGCCTGTGCTTCAGAAAAGCCAAGTTTATTTCTCATGTAAACCATGAATACAATCTGCTGGCCGTAATAAGCGAGCCTTTCAAAAAGCTCCATAATATTTGCGACCCAGAATGACTTGTGAAATCCCTCTTTCACTTCACCAAATTTAGCTGAAATATCCAAATTTACTCCTATATATTTGTGAAAATCCTTCTCAAATTCGGGAATTTTGACCGTTAACTAACTCAACCATACCGTATACTAATTAGTCCTACCTATTTATGCTAAAATTCTATAAATTCGTTTTAATTAAGAATAAATGCAGAATCTCTTTTTTGCAAATATGTATCGTTAAATAATGGTAATAATTTATTTAATTATTTATTAAATGGCTAAAGTATTTTGACAGGTAGTTGCCGGTGTTGAAAAGCTCACGGAGACTGTTAAAACTCATTTGGCTTTTAATGGGAGTGATAATATGATAAAAAATATACTACGAGCTCTTATTATTTTTCTGTTTTTTAATATTGCTATAATTCCGCAAAATAAAATTAGTAAGCGATTAACTGCAAATAATAATATTACCTATACAAAGTTGAATATTAATAATATCTCAACTTATTATTATAATAACGGCGATACAGATATCAATCCGCGTTCTAACTCAGGATTTGTATTTCCTAAAAATTCGGGGAAAACAGCGATTTTTGAGTCTGGTTTAGTATGGGGAACAAAAATTGCAGGGGACACAATTCCAAGAGTCTGCGGCTCAACATACGGCTCAGGCCTGCAGCCGGGCATAATAAAAGCTGATGGAACCGCTGCTGATCCCTCAAGTCCCAAATACAGAATTTACAGGGTAAGGCAGGATGTTTACCCGGGCGGCCAGCAGGTTGATTTATCCGGCGAAGCTAAAGAAGAAGGAACAACAGAACAGCAGTTAAGAACTCAATATGAGCAGGACTGGACTCAGTGGCCTGCTGATATCGGAGCTCCCTACGTTGATAAAAATAATAATGGAGTGTATGACCCTGCGGTAGATATTCCGGGTGTTAAAGGAGCCGACCAGACATTGTGGTACGTTGCTAATGATCTTGATTCAGTTCAAGCTAAAAAACTTTACGGCACCTCTTCAATTGGAATGGAAATGCAGGTAACTGCCTGGGCTTATAACAGGGAGGGGGCGCTGGGCAACACAGAATTCAGGAAATTTAAGCTAATCAATAAATCAAAACCGGCAATTAGTTCAACAGGTATTACATATGATAGTATGTACGTAAGTTATTGGTCTGACCCTGACCTTGGCAGTTCAGGTGATGATTTTGTCGGGACCGATACAACTAATAATTTTTTATATGTATATAATGCTTATGAAACCGATTATAAATATAACCCGCTGCCACCACCGGCAATTGCATATAACCTGGTGCAGGGGCCTATTGTGGATTCTCCCGGTAGTACTGCATTATTTGACGGTAGAACACTTCAGGATAAAAAAAATCTTAATATTATATCAAGCATAGCTTTTGCAGGGGGGGATCCAAATTTAGGAGATCCGCCGCTAGGTTTGAGTTACTGGGGATCAATTGAATTTTATTATGCTATGAAAGGTTATTACACTACAGGTATTCCTATGCTGGATCCTGTAACAAAACAGCCAACAACTTTTTATGCCCCGGGTGACCCTATTACTCAATCAGGCTGGATCGGCGGGAAAGATTTACCCGCGGGTGACAGGAGATGTCTAATGACCACCGGCCCTTTTACAATGTCTCCCGGTGATACACAGGAAGTGGTTTACGCAATCACTGCTGGGGGAGGAACAGACCGGTTAAATTCTGTTAAACTATTAAGATATTATAACGGTGAATTAAACTCCTTTTACCGGAACAATTTGGGAATTACTCCGGCAATTCCCGTTGTAAGTGCAAAAGCAAGTTATGACTTAAATGGTATTAATCTGAACTGGGGATATGACCAGGCCGCTGTGGATAAGGTGGAAAATTTTAATCAGAACGGTTACAGTTTTGAAGGATATAATGTTTACCTGTTAAATAATCCTGAATCTAATTTTAATTTTAAGCAGAATGCTTTACGTTTGGGAACCTTTGATAAAAATGACGGAATTAAGAATATTTCAGGAATTGTAATGGACGAAAGTTCAGGTTATGGCAAACCGGGTACAATTCAATTTGGTAATGATACCGGTCTTAAAAGAAGTCTGCTGATAGTAAGTGATTCTTTGACTAATTTTAGACTAATTAAAGGTAAACCATATTATTTTGCCGTAACAGGATATTATTACAACCCAAATAAAACTCCAAATGCAATTGAAAATATCCTGAGTATTTTTTCAGTTACCTACCAGGACAGTATACCCGGGCTAAAATATGCAGATTCTCTTAAGGTTACACATATTGCCGGTTCCGCCGGTGTTAGAAATTTGATTTATGCGTCAATTTATAACCCTAAATTAATGAACGGCCATACGTATCACGTCACTTTTTCGAAAAAAAGTATCGATCCTGGCTACCCCAATACTCGTGATTTTAGTTGGAGTCTCACCGATTCAACCGAAAATAAAACTTTGCTTTCTGATCAGAAAAGTATACTTGGTAATATTATAGAATTACCAGACCCGGGGATAAGAATCGGCGTAACCGTTACCGCAAGAGAGATTTGGGGATATAAACATGGTTTTTCCGACTATGAGCAAACGGTAAAAACTGATCCCAATACTAATCCCTTAAATTTAACTGACTATTCTGGTTATAGCAGTTCACGAGCAAATTTATTTTTCGATGGTGGTGACCAGGCTACGGATGAAGATCTAAAGCAGGACCTGGAATTCAGATTTACGGGTACCCGTGTAACAAATAGCTCTTTTCCCGAAGACACGGTAATTAGTTCCGGAGGGTCTATTGCTACTATTGTTAATAAAGATTACAGTATAAGTAAAAGAGTCAGGATTCCTTTTGAATTATGGGAAGTTGAAAGAAACAGGCGAATAAATGTTGTTATATATTCATTCAACCGGTACGGAAATGCTCCGTGGGGAAATGACGGAACTCCATTATACTACAGGTCCGAAGGTTTGTCATATATAGTTCCTGTTGCCACCGCCTATAATCCAAATGCTACGGTAAATGATGTTAACCTTAACAATCCCAAAGCAACCTGGATTTTGCTTTTTGCTCCTAATGATAATTTCGGTTACGGTAAAAAATCACACTGGGATACGGGTGATAAAATGGTAGCTCATTATACAACTCCGCTGGGGGACGGTGATGTCTATTCATTTACAACACCAGTATACAAGGCGGGGAATGGTGAAGTATTCAATCCCACTGAGTATAAATTATACCAGAATTACCCGAACCCGTTTAATCCTGTTACAAGCATAAGATATAATCTGCCACAGAAAGGCTTTGTAAATATTAAAGTCTACAATATACTTGGGCAGCTTGTAAAAACGCTGGTCAATAAAGAAATGAATAAAGGTTTATACCAGGCTGATTTTAACGCAGCATCACTTGCAAGCGGGGTTTATATTTATACACTGAGTATAGATGGGAGTTTCTATTACGCTAAAAAAATGATTTTAATGAAATAATCTGACGATTAATACTGAAAAAATGGTTTAGTTCGTGATCCATTTTTTGTAAGCGTGGGCGCCCATAAAAATATAATTTTTCCCCTCGAAAGGAGTGCCGGAATTTATACTTTGTATAAATCCATTCCTTTCCACGAGCACGGTGTGAAGAATTAGTTTTTTCGGGTTTTCTACAAAAATTATCTGAAGTCTTCCTTTCAGCGCTGTAAATTTATCATAGATTTCGTAGGCCGTATCTTTTTCTGCCTCAAAATTAAAGTATTTTTGAAGAGTGAATTTCATCAGGCCTGTTTTATAATAAGTCCCGGATGTCTTATTCATGAAAACCTTACCGTTTTCCTTTACGCCCTGATCGTTGTAGCAGATAATATCCAGGAAATGATCATCTGAGCTTTTGAGCCAGTCAATTAATTTACGGCCGTGGCCAAGAGCATTATCAAAATCGTAATTACTGTCCAGGAAAGCTATTCTTTTTATTTTACCCGGAATAGATTTTACGCTGTTGATATAACTGAAAATGAAACTTCCGCCGCCGCTGTGGCCGTCCAGCACAACTTCTGTATCAAAATTCTTAAATAGATTTATTACTGAATCAGCTACGGAATGAATTATGGCATCAGGATTCGGAAAAGAATTTCTCCACCATAGCCAGCTTTGTCTTCCTGTTTCTAGATAGGCAACAACTATATTATAATTCTTTCTCTGCTGTCTTAAAAACCTTGTTTGTGCCCCGATGTGCTGAATGTTAAAATGCCAGTCATCGTTCTCACGCAGTTTCCTTCCGATAGTCTGCGCTGTATTGTTAAAATTAGGCAGCCCGTAAAATGTCAGCATCACTTTTTTAGAGGGATTAAAAATTTGCGGTGAAGGGGCATTAATGGTAACCTTTATTTCCGGCTCCATACTAAATTCCATTACCTGTTCAGCATAATTACTGCTTATATGGAATCCGGGTAAATGTCCCCCTGAATAGAAAGTCCGGTGCCCGTTATTACTTTGCGGGAATAAATTAAAAGCATAAAAAATAGTAATAACAGTCACAGCTACAGCTACAGAAAATCGTTTTATCATTTAAGATTTATTTCCTATAATATTTTCAGCTAAAAATAATAATTGTAAGTATAAACAAAAACATTTGATTTTGGGCATAATTAACAATTATTGAGTCTTATTGTGTCTAAGAAACTTATATGTTGATTTTCACAGGGCTTAATTCATATCTTATTAAAGGCTTTGGGGGTATTTCTGCAGCCAATATATATTTTTTGAGGGAGCGATGGAAACTTCAAAATCACATATCCTAATTATTTCTCTTGCTTTTTTATTACTTCCAATTCTTTCAGGTTGTTCATCCACTATATATAAGACAGTTTATCCAACATTAAGTGATGGTAAATATGACAGTGAATTTCCGTATAAAGGTAGTTCACAAGAACTGGAACAGATCAGCAAAACAGTTAACAGAATTAACAGCATAGCATTCTATAAAGCCTATATTTTTAACAGGGGCAGTAATATAAAAAGGTCAGAGCTTAATGAAACCACCCTGGAAAATAATTCAAATAGTATCGGCTATTTTGACAGGAGTAGTTCTGGTACTGCAACTACAATTTATTCTCAAAATGGTGAGGTTGGGTTATTAACGTGTGCGCACGTTGTGAGTTTCCCGGATACGATTCTTAGTTATTACACAGATAGTGATGGCAAATTTACTGAATATCTTGAGAGCGTTTCTATAAGGGAAAATCAATTGATCTTTGCGGCAGGATTTCCGGGTAACGGGGATATGGATATTATTGCTCGTGACAGGGTAAATGATATTGCTTTGTTAGGAAAATCATTCTCAGCGCTGGATAATATTAATTTCCCGGTATTCCCGTATCCGAAAGGTAAGGCTAAAGACCTGGAATGGGGAACATTCGTTTACGTCTTTGGTTACCCGATGAATTATAAAATGGTCTCTAAAGCAATTGTCAGTAGTCCGAATTATGATAATAAAGGATCATTTTTAATTGACGCAGTTGTTAACAGAGGTTTCAGCGGTGGTGTTGTACTCAGCATCAGGGATGGTATTCCAAATTTTGAATTTGTAGGAATCATCAGGGCCGTTCCGGAAGAAATCCATTATGTTTTACAGCCTGAGAAATTACAAAATAATATCCAATACAGTAGTGTGGTACCTTATAATGGTAATGCTTATGCTGTTGAAAAAGAAGATCTAAAATATGGAATAGCAAAAGTCATCCCGATGGAATTGATTACAGAATTCCTGGAGAAGAATGCATCATTGCTCGAACAAAAAGGGTATATACTAAAGAATTTCTTTTAATAATTCTTTAATTTTGTGGAAAGAAATTCTTAAGTACACTGAGGATTACATTGAAGGAATTAGTTGAAGTTTTTGACTCTGAAAGTTTAAAAGAAAAACAAAATAAAAATAACGATGGCTACCAGGTTGTAATATTTAAATATAGCCCAGTCTGCCCGGTAAGCTACTTTGTTGAAAAATCATTTAATGAATGGTTTAATAATTTACCTGATGATACAAGACTTGTCGCGATAAAAATAAACGTAATCGATTCAAAATCCCTATCTAGGGAAATAGCAAAAGAATTTAACATCAGGCACGAATCTCCACAGGCTATCTGGCTAAATGAAAATGGGGAAGTTAAGTGGCAGGCAAGTCATAGCAGAATAAGGGAAAAAGATCTTACCGGGCAATTGAACTAATCAAGGTTCTTCAAAAGATTGATATTTCTAATCTCACCGGCAATAACAAGTATATCGTTTTCTTTGAATGTATAATCTGCATTTGGTATTGCTTTTATCTTTTCTGAACGTCCTTCCTTTGTTTTTATGGAAAGAACTTCTACACCATATCTGGCTCTGATATTCAGTTCTTTAATGGATTTGT
>Ga0209919_1000558_pt1 | contig 18976 bp, 17 predicted proteins | sample SalPon2A_C_D2_MG_FD_185721 | JGI IMG/M metagenome (GOLD analysis project Ga0209919, IMG submission 185721) | Soil microbial communities from South San Francisco under conditions of wetland restoration - Salt Pond MetaG R2A_C_D2_MG (SPAdes)... | ecosystem: Environmental > Terrestrial > Soil >... | reverse complement strand
CACGAAGGCAAGGTCGCGGCGGAAGTCATCGCCGGCCACAAGGCATTCTTCGAACCGCTCACCATCCCGTCCGTCGCCTACACCGACCCTGAAGTCGCATGGATGGGACTCACCGAAACCCAGGCCAAGGCACAGGGCATCGAATACGAGAAAGCTTCGTTCCCCTGGGCCGCATCGGGCCGCGCGCTGTCGATCGCACGCGAGGAGGGCGCGACCAAGGTACTGCTCGACCCGGCAACGCGCCGCATCCTCGGCATGGGCATCGTCGGCATCAACGCCGGCGAACTTATCGCCGAAGGCGTGCTGGCACTGGAGATGGGCGCGGACATGGAAGACCTCGGCCTCACCATCCACCCGCACCCGACGCTGTCGGAGACGTTGTGCTTCGCGGCGGAAATGGCGGAAGGCACGATCACCGACCTTCTCGCGCCGAAGAAAAAACGTTAAGACAAAATTCACCACAGAGACACAGAGACACCGAGCAATACAAATGCAAAATGCGTTTTCTTCGCTTGATTTCGACTGTGCGATGACTCCGAATGCTTTGACTAGTTTTGCTTTTCTCTGTGCCTCTGATGAAACTGCTAGCCATTCGACTAAGCCCGCAAGCGGGCAAGTCGCTGGTTATGTGTCTCTGTGGTGAATGGTCTTGGACTTTTTCGGTTTCTCTCTCTCATCCGACCTCAGCCTGTGGGGGCTGTTCATCTCCAGCCTGCTGGCGGCAACCCTGTTGCCCGGCGGCTCCGAAGCTGTTTTGCTCGGTGTGCTGAAACTGCATCCGGAACTGTTCTGGCCGGCGTTGCTGCTCGGCACGCTCGGCAATACCATCGGTGGCATGATCACTTTCGGCATGGGCTGGATGCTGCCGATGACCCAGCAACTCAAGCACGTCGACAAAGCGCGGCGCTACGGTCCACCCGCCCTGTTGCTGGCCTGGACACCGCTGCTCGGCGATGCGCTGTGCCTGGCTGCGGGCTGGCTGCGGCAGAATCCGCTTTACGCCGCGCTGTTCATGACCATCGGCAAATTTGCCCGCTACTGGCTGATTGCGATGGCCGCGATAACGGTATAGTCTGGCGCAGTCGGGGGAGAGGCGCATGAAACCGCAGGAAATCATCACGGAGCACAAACTGACCTTGCCGGAAGTGCTGGGCATGCTGGTGATCGACGGCATGGTCAGCCAGTCGGCCGCCGATGCGCTGCTCGCCGACCAGCGTCTGCGGCGCCATACCGGCCATCCGTTTACCATCATTGCCGCGCAAAACTGGAAATCGCAGCAGGCACCGAACCATGCCCTGAATGCGGACACACTGGCGGAATGGATGGCCAAGCGCACCGGCCTCGAATATTTCCATATCGACCCGCTGAAAATCGATTTCACCGGGCTCACCGACATCATGTCCAACGAGTATGCGGCGCGCTTCGGCATCCTGCCGGTACAACTGACGAAAACCGAAGTGGTCATTGCCACTTCCGAACCGTTCCTGCGCGACTGGGAGTCCGTCATCCGGCAACTGACCCGGCGCGAGGTGCGCCGCGTGATCTCCGCACCGGAAGACATCAACCGCTACCTGGTGGAATTTTTCAATCTTGCACGCTCGGTAAAAAAGGCCGCGCAATCCAAAAACCAGGAGAAATCCAGCCAGGCTTCATTCGAGCAACTGGTGGAAATGGGCAAGAGCAACCGCCAGCTCGACGCCAACGACCAGCATATCGTGCATATCGTCGACTGGCTGTGGCAATACGCCTTCGAACAACGTGCCTCGGACATCCATATCGAACCGCGCCGTGACGTCGGCATCGTGCGCTTCCGCATCGACGGTGTGCTGCACCAGGTGTACCAGATTCCGATGCCGGTGATGACCGCCATGACCAGCCGCATCAAGCTGCTCGGGCGCATGGACGTGGTGGAGAAGCGCCGTCCGCAGGACGGCCGCATCAAGACGCGCACCGCCGAGGGGCAGGAAATCGAACTGCGCCTGTCTACGTTGCCCACCGCCTTCGGCGAAAAACTGGTGATGCGCATCTTCGACCCGGAAGTGCTGGTGCGCGATTTTTCCGAGCTTGGTTTCTCCGACGAAGACAGCACGCGCTGGCGAAAAATGACCGCGCAGCCGAACGGCATCATCCTGGTCACCGGCCCCACCGGCTCGGGAAAAACCACCACGCTGTACTCCACGCTCAAGCATCTGGCCACACCCGAAGTCAACGTCTGCACCATCGAGGACCCGATCGAAATGATCGAGCCGGCATTCAACCAGATGCAGGTACAGCACGGCATCGACATCGGTTTCGCCGACGGCGTGCGCTCCCTGATGCGGCAGGACCCGGACATCATCATGGTCGGCGAGATCCGCGATCTGGAAACTGCGGAAATGGCGATCCAGGCTGCGCTCACCGGCCACTTGGTGCTGTCCACGCTGCACACCAACGACGCGCCCTCGGCCATCACACGCCTGCTCGATCTCGGCGTCGCACCCTACATGATCAACGCCACCGTGCTTGGCATCATGGCGCAACGCCTGGTGCGCACGCTATGTCCGCACTGCAAGAAGCCACAGCCGCCGCAGGCCTATGAAAACGAACTATGGGACAACCTGGTCACACCGTGGAAGCTGCAGCCTCCCGAGCAGTTGCAGCGCCAGGTCGGCTGCCTGGAATGCCGCATGACCGGCTACATGGGTCGCATCGGCATCTACGAAATCCTGCTGATGTCGCCGGAACTGCGCAAACTGATCACAGCCGAAACCGACGTCGCCCGCGTGCGCGCCCTGGCCTGCGAGGAAGGCATGAAGCCGCTGCGCATTTCCGGCGCCGGAAAAATCGCTTCGGGTATTACCACACTGGAAGAAGTGCTCAAGGTCGCCCCGCCCGCCGACCAGCATTGACGGAAAAATTATCCTGCGTCGGGCCGGTAACGCCATATGCCGTTGCCGCCCTTATTTTTGGCATGGTACATCGCCTCGTCTGCCATATTGATCAGGCTTTCCACATCGGCGCAGTCGTCCGGATACAACACATAGCCGATGCTGGCCCGAATTTCCACATTCATCCCGTCCACCTCCAGCGGTTTATCCAGGGCAAGCAACAGCCGTTCGGTGGCCTTTCTGGCCTCATCCTCATTATCCAGTTCGCTCAGCAGGACGACGAATTCGTCACCCCCCATGCGCGCAACCGTATCGCCGCCGCGTATCAAAACGTCAAGGCGGCGCCCAACCTCGACCAACACCCGGTCACCGGTCGCATGCCCGTAGTTATCGTTGATCGGCTTGAAATTGTCGAGATCGATGAAGCAGACCGCCAGCAAGTGCCGGGCGCGTGCATTGCGTGCAACCGCCAACAACAAACGGTCTAATAGCAACGTGCGGTTGGGCAGGCGCGTCAGGCTGTCGTAATAGGCCTTGTTCTCAAGCACGTGGTGCGTGTGTGCCACTTCCATTTCACGCAATCTCAACAAGCGATAGGAACGGGAAACAGCCATGCCCAGCAGTATGCCGCCAAGCACAGCTATTGCCGCCGCCAGCACCCACATCTCGCGGCGCATCGTTTCCATGGTGGCGATGAAATAACCGGATCCGATATCCACGCGCACCCAGCCGATGTTGCGCCCGAGGGTAACAATGTGCCACACACGCAGGAAGCCTGGATGTTCTTCCTCCACCATATGGCTGGCATGCTTCGGCAGTTCGACATGATGCAGGCTGAAATCCGGATAGGCGGACTGCTTGCCGGAGTTGCCGATGACGTAACTCAGCACCTGCCCCTGCATATCGGCCACCAGCACGGAATGTACGTTCGGATCGTCGGTGGCCTGCAGCAGGTGCGTCTCCATCCCGCCGTAATTCTTGCGCACCAGATCCGATGCAACGGCATCTGCCAACGCCCGCGCAACCAAATGTCCCTCGCGGCTCTGGTATTCCCTGATCATCGAATCGTTGTTATGAATGAGCCACAGCGTGGTCGAAATCACCAGCAGGGTCACGCCCAGCAAGGCGGTCAGCAGGATGGGGCGTATCAGGCGAATGGGGACTGACTGCTCCACCTCACCTACTCCCCTGTTTGGTGAAACGCCCGAGGTGGAGCTTCTCCAGCGCCCGGTAATCGCGGCCATAATCCGCCCGTACCGGCGACGGCATCTGGATCGCCTTCAGCAGCGCCCGTCCATCGGTATCGCCGGCCATCTCGAAAAAACCCCTGATGACCTTTTCACGCACCTGCCGCGGCACCCTGGGATGGGCGGAAAACGGGTGCGAAACGTACAATGGCGTGGTGTACAGCACGCGCAGCTGCGAGCGCAGCCCTTCCGGCTCCCGTTTCAGGGTTGTATTGGCGCCGCCGCCTGCATCTGCCGCTCCCAGCGCGACTGCCCGATATACGTTGCTGTGCGAACCGACGTAATCGGCTTCGACCTGCACATGTTTGCTTGCAAGAAACGAGCGCAACAGCAACGATGCCACGTAGGCATCCGGCGCTGGAAAGGCCACTGTCTTCCCGTCCAATTGCTGAACATTGCGTACCGGACTGTCCGTGCGCACCACCAGTATGCCGGCCAGCTTCGACTTCCGGTCGCGCACCAGCGGCACATAGCCCGGCGAATGCGCCACCACCACCTGGTGATAGGGATTGAGAAAAAGGCTCTTCGCGTAATCGAGTGGGTAAATTTCATGTTTTTCAGAGTGCGGGGAGCATTGATGTGAGTATTTTCAGGCGCAGGTATTCTTCATCGCGCAGGCCATATGCCCGTCGCTGGATGACCCGTATCTTGTTGTTGAGTCCCTCGACGAAACCGAGCGAGACCTTGTTCTCCGGTTTGCAATAAGCGGCAATACCGTCCCAATGACGCTCGATCATCCCGGCAAATTTCTCGTAAGGTTTCAGGCGCTGCCACTTCAGGCTGGCTTTCCAGTTCTCGAAGAAACGCCGCGCCCAGCCTTCAGTCTTGTAGTCCCACAACTGGCCAAACGATTCTTTCAGCAGGTACGCCGTGTTCAGCCGCTTGTTCGCCGCCAGCAAAGTCTTCAAGGAGCGTCGGCCTTCCAGCGTCAGGTTCTCGTGGCTGGAAAGCAGCACGTATTTCTGCCCCTTGATGTAGCTGCGATTCTTGCCTTGAAGGCGGGCGTATTCCATCTTCCTGACTTTATCCAGGGCATCGTTCAGATGCCGCATGACGTGGAATTTGTCGAACAGGATGGCGGCCTGCGGCGCGCGCTCGTTGGTCGCGTTGCGGAAGGGCTTCCACATGTCCATCACCGCGAGACGAATACCCTCGGATTTCTTTTCGCCAAGCCAATCATAGAACTGCCGCATGCTGTCCTCCGAGCGGTCGGCACCACCGAACCAGATAGGTCGCCCACGAATCAGATCGCTGACCACGATGCGATAGGTGTGCCCTTTGCGGATCGAGATTTCGTCGATGCCGATGGCCTTGGGGGCAGGAGTTCCGGCGCGCTCCAGTTGCGCCGTCATGTATTGCTTGTCCAGTTCCTTCACGGTATGCCAGTCCAGATGCAGTTCGCGGGCGATGTCCGACACCGTGCTGCTGCGGCAGCGCCTGCCCACGTACCAGGCAAACCGCTTGGTGTAGAACGGATTGTCCGTCAGGAAGTCGAGCCGCTCGCGCTTCACTTTGCCGCAGTGCCGGCAAAGCACCCGTCGAATCTCGATTTCCAGATAGATGCGCGTGTCGCCACAGGACAGGTCGCGAACCCGTCTGAGCTTTTTGTCGTACCAGCCGGTGTGCGTTCGCCCGCAGGCGTTGCAGACGGTTTTTTTGAGCGGCGGACAAGGGTGATGACCCGTGCTTTGGGATCGCCAAAGATGCCGCGTATCTTTTCCAGAGGGCGAAAACCGGGGAATCGGTATGCGTCAAGCAGGTGTTTGCGTTTAGAGGAAATAGCCATTGGGAAAACCCTCCGTTTTCTGGAGCATGTGCGGATGACATTTTGCCTGATGCCACAAGGCTTGCAGAGGTTTTCATGCTGAATTTCACCCACTCGATTTCACGAAGACCCTTTATTTTGGCGCGCAAGCTCAGAGTCCCAGACTGTCCCACATGGCGTCAACTTTGCGCCGGGTTTCATCATCCATCGTAATCGGTCGCCCCCATTCCCGCTGTGTTTCTCCCGGCCACTTATTGGTGGCATCCAGCCCCATTTTGCCGCCGAGCCCGGAGACCGGGCTGGCAAAATCGAGATAATCAATCGGTGTATTGTCCACCAGCAAGGTATCGCGTACCGGGTCAACGCGGGTGGTGATTGCCCAGATGACCTCCTTCCAGTCGCGCGTGTCGATGTCGTCGTCCACCACAATGATGAATTTGGTGTACATGAACTGGCGCAGGAAACTCCAGATGCCGAACATCACGCGCTTGGCATGCCCGGCATACTGCTTTTTGATACTGACCACTGCCATGCGATAGGAGCAGCCTTCCGGCGGCAGGTAGAAATCCGAAATTTCCGGAAACTGTTTTTGCAGCAGCGGCACGAATACTTCGTTCAGCGCCACGCCCAGCATGGCCGGTTCATCGGGGGGTTTCCCGGTGTAGGTCGAGTGGTAGATTGGGTCGCGACGCATGGTGATGCGCTCGATGGTGAACACCGGGAAGGTTTCCTGTTCGTTGTAATAGCCGGTGTGGTCGCCGTATGGCCCTTCCAGCGCGGTTTCGCCGGGATGGAGTGCGCCTTCCAGCACGATCTCGGCGGAAGCAGGCACTTGCAGATCGCTGCCCAGGCATTTAACCAGCTCGGTCTTCGAGCCGCGCAGCAGTCCGGCGAACTGGTATTCGGATAATGAGTCCGGTACGGGCGTGACCGCGCCGAGTATGGTAGCCGGGTCGGCACCGATTACCACCGCAAGCGGGAATGGCTGTCCCGGATTTTTTTCGCAGTGGTCGCGGAAGTCGAGTGCGCCGCCACGATGCGCCAGCCAGCGCATGATGACCTTGTTCGGCGCGATCACCTGCTGGCGGTAGATGCCGAGGTTCTGCCGTGGCTTGTTCGGTCCGCGCGTGACTACCAGCCCCCAGGTAATCAATGGCGCCACGTCTTCGGGCCAGCAATGCTGGATCGGCAGTTTGCCCAGGTCCACGTCTGCGCCCTCCCATACCACTTCCTGGCAGGGCGCGCTGGACACCACCTTGGGCGACATGGTGAGTACCTGCTTCAGCACCGGCCATTTGTCCCAGGCATCCCGCAGGCCTTTGGGCGGCTCCGGTTCCTTGAGGTAGGCGAGCAGCTTGCCGATCTCGCGTAATGCATGGGTGTTTTCCTCGCCCATGCCAAGCGCTACACGGCGTGGCGTGCCGAACAGGTTGGCGAGTACCGGAATGTTATGCCCGGCGGGATTTTCGAACAACATGGCCGGGCCTTGCGCGCGTAGCACGCGGTCGCAGATTTCCGTCATTTCCAGATGCGGCGAAACCGGTGCGGCAACACGTTTGAGTTCGCCCATTTTTTCCAGTTGCGCGATGAAGTCGCGCAGGTCGTGATACTTCATTGATAGAACCTCCCCCTTTTTTCACCCGGCGGGCGGGTCTTGAATCGCTTGTGCAGCCAGAAATACTGTTCCGGAATTTCACGCACGCGCTGTTCGATAAATTCGTTGACCCGGCGCGTATCGGCTGCCAGGTCGCCCGTGGGGTAATTGTCCCATGCCGGGTAAAAGCGTATCTCATAACCGGCGGCATGCGGCAGCATGCGCGTAATACACGGCACCACTTTGGCATCGGCGGTTTTTGCCAGGCGCGGCACGGTCGACAGCGTGGCGGCCGGCACCCCGAAAAACGGAATGAACAGCGAATCCTTGGCATTCAGGTCTTGGTCCGGCAGGTAATAGAACGGCAGGTGTTCGCGCATGGCCTTGATGATCGGACGCAGCCCCTGCTGGCGCGAATAAAGCTGCGAGTCGCCGAAACGCAGGCGCCCGCGCAACAACTGGTCGTGGAACACACGGTTCTTCTGGTTGGAATACATGCTGACCAGGTTGCCGTGTTGCGTCAGCCACGACCAACCCGCATCCAGCGCCACGAAATGCGGCACCAGCAGGATCACCGGCCCTTGGGCGATGGCATTCTGGTAGTGTTCGAGGCCGGTCACCTGCACCAGCTTCTGGATGCGCGCCGCGTCGCTCCACCACAGTATGCCGCGCTCGATGAAGCTGCGGCCGAAAGCCCGGAAGTTACGGCGTACCAGCTTATCCCGCGCCGCTTCCGTCATGTCGGGAAAACACAGGCGCAGGTTGACGTCGGCGACATGTCGTCGTTCGCGGCCGAAACGATAGAGCAGCATGCCCAGGCCATTGCCCAGTACGGCCAGCAGTGGCAGTGGCAGGCCGTGCAGCAGCCGCATGATGAAAAAAGCAAAACGCGTCATGGAGCTTTCCGCTCCATGGATGGTGCAGCAGGCGGTTCTACGCCGCGCGGTACTTTGTAGCGGTTGTAACTCCACAGATATTGCCCGGGACACGCGCGCACAGTCTCCTCAAGGGCGGCATTGATCTGCTGTGCCACACTTCGGCCGGGCTCTAGCTGCAGTGGCGAGATACGGATCTCATAACCGCCGCCCTGCGGCAGTCGCTCGGCATAGGCCATCAGTACCGCGGCGCCGCTGTTTTCAACCAGCCGCCCGACCAGGGTCATGGTATAGGCCGGGCGGCCGAAGAAGTCCGCCCATTCGCCCTCTCCGTTTCCCGGTACCTGGTCCGGCAACAGGCCGATGGCTTCGCCGCGCTTCAGCGCCTTGTACAGCGCGCGCACGCCGCCGATGTCGGTACGTGCCAGGTGTAACTGTCCGCGCTCGCGTCCGCTGCGCATCACTTTTTCCAGCCAGGCCAGCTTGGGCGGCCGGTACAGTACGGTGATCGGCAAACGCTCGGCCGCATACAGGGCTGAGATGTCGAAACAGCCCAGATGTGGTGTCAGAAATATGAAGCCCTTGCCGCGCACCACGGCCGCCTCGACATGTTCCCAGCCATGGCAGGCGCGCACGCTGGCCGTGACTTCCGCCAGCGGCCGGCGCCATACCCAGGGCAGTTCGAATACGCCTTTGCCGGTCTCGGCAATGCAGTTCCGCAGGGTTTGTTGTACATCGCCGGTGAAGCCGTGCCGGGACGCCTGTTCGATGTTTTCCCGCATGCGCATGGCATAACGGTCGGACAGGCGATAAATTGCCGTCCCCAGCATCGCGCCGAGGCGGTGCAGGATGCGCAGCGGCAGCAGTGCAGCCAGATCAAACAGCCAGACGGTGAGGCAAGAGACCATCGTTACCCACAAAGAGGTTTTTGTTATAATGCGCGCCCTTTGACCAGTTAATATTTATGCGAGGTGCCATGAGCGAGTTTCTGTTTACGTCGGAATCAGTTTCCGAAGGTCATCCGGACAAAGTTGCCGACCAGATTTCCGACGCTATCGTTGACGCGATTCTAGCGCAGGACGCACATTCGCGCATCGCCGCCGAAACATTGTGCAATACCGGCTTGGTCGTGCTTGCCGGTGAAATCACCACCAATGCCACGGTCGACTATATCAATGTGGCGCGCGAAACCATCAAGCGCATCGGCTACGACAATACCGAATACGGCATCGACTACAAGGGCTGCGCCGTGCTGGTCGCTTACGACAAACAGAGTCCGGACATTGCGCAGGGTGTGAACAAGGCCTATGACGACGACTTGGGCCAGGGTGCCGGCGACCAGGGCCTGATGTTCGGCTATGCCTGCAATGAAACCGACACGCTGATGCCGCTGCCGATCTACCTCGCGCACCGCCTGGTCGAACGCCAGTCGCAACTGCGCCACGACGGCCGCCTGTCCTGGCTGCGTCCCGACGCCAAGTCGCAGGTCACGATCAAGTATGTCGACGGCAAGCCGGATTCCATCGACACCGTGCTGCTGTCTACACAGCATGCGCCGGACATGACCCTGGAACAGGTTCGCGAAGCGACGATCGAGGAAATCATCAAGCCGGTGCTGCCGAAAGAACTGATCAAGGGCGAAATCAAATTTCTGGTCAACCCGACCGGACGCTTCGTCGTCGGCGGTCCGCAGGGCGACTGCGGCCTGACCGGGCGCAAGATCATTGTTGATACCTACGGCGGTGCGGCCCCGCACGGCGGCGGCGCGTTTTCCGGCAAGGATCCGTCCAAGGTCGACCGCTCGGCTGCCTACGCCGGCCGCTACGTGGCGAAGAACATTGTTGCTGCCGGTCTGGCCGAGAAGTGCCAGGTGCAAATGAGCTATGCCATCGGCGTGGCGGAGCCCACCAGCATCATGGTCACGACTTTCGGTACGGGCAAGATCGACGATGAAAAAATCACCGCCCTGGTGAGGAAGCACTTCGACCTGCGCCCGAAGGGTATCGTACAGATGCTCGACCTGCTGCGACCGATCTACCAGAACACCGCAGCCTATGGTCACTTCGGCCGCGAAGAACCCGGGTTTACCTGGGAAAACACGGACAAGGCGGCAGCCCTGCGGGCTGACGCTGGCCTGTAAGGCCACGCCGCAGGCGCTTGTTCTTGTTTCGGCGAAGGCTAACCTGCGCTTGCGCAGGTTAAGGAGCAACGCACCGGCCGAAGCCAAAATACATTTATAAGGCAGCTGTGCTTTGCGCGGACGCCGGACTGTAATTCAGCATCACCCACCCTCCCGAGGGGCGCTGCAGCAGCAATGTCTGTCAGGCTCGGAGGGGTGTTCAAAGTAACAACGGCGCCCATTCATTAACTTGAATGGAGAGCTTTATGAACGCTGTTGACAAAGGCTTCACCGACTGCAAAGTCGCCGACATGAATCTGGCCCCCTGGGGTCGCAAGGAAATCGCCATCGCCGAGACCGAAATGCCCGGCCTGATGGCGATCCGCGAGGAATACGCTGCCACCCAGCCGCTGCGCGGTGCGCGCATCGCCGGTTCGCTGCACATGACCATCCAGACCGCTGTGCTGATCGAGACGCTGAAGGGGCTCGGTGCGGACGTGCGCTGGGCATCGTGCAACATCTTCTCGACCCAGGATCACGCTGCCGCCGCCATTGCCGCAGGCGGTACGCCGGTGTTCGCCTACAAGGGCGAGTCGCTGGAAGAGTACTGGGAGTACACCCACAAGGTTTTCGAGTGGGCCGACGGCGGCACGCCGAACCTGATCCTCGACGACGGCGGTGACGCCACGCTGCTGCTGCACCTGGGCAGCCGCGCCGAAAGCAATCCTTCGCTGATCGAGAAGCCGACATCCGAAGAAGAAACCTTCCTGTTCGCCGCGATCAAGAAGCGCCTCGCCGAACAGCCGGGCTGGTACACCAAAAACCTGGACGCGATCAAGGGCGTGACCGAGGAAACCACCACCGGCGTGCACCGCCTGTACCAGATGCATGCGCGCGGCGAACTCAAGTTCCCCGGCATCAACGTCAACGATTCCGTCACCAAGTCCAAGTTCGACAACCTGTACGGCTGCCGGGAATCGCTGGTGGACGGCATCAAGCGCGCGACCGACGTGATGGTGGCAGGCAAGGTCGCCGTGATCGTGGGTTACGGCGACGTGGGCAAGGGCTGCGCCCAGGCCATGAGTGCGCTGTCCGCGCAAGTGTGGGTTACCGAGATCGATCCGATCTGCGCGCTGCAGGCTGCTATGGAAGGCTACCGCGTGGTGACCATGGAATACGCCGCCGACAAGGCCGACATCTTCGTCACCACCACCGGCAACTACCACGTGATCAACCACGACCATATGGCGGCAATGAAGAACAACGCCATCGTCTGCAACATCGGCCACTTCGACAACGAGATCGACGTTGCATCGCTGGAAAAATACCAGTGGGAAGAAATCAAGCCTCAGGTTGACCACGTCATCTTCCCGGACGGCAAGCGCATCATCCTGCTGGCCAAGGGCCGCCTGGTGAACCTGGGTTGCGGTACCGGCCATCCGTCCTACGTGATGAGCTCTTCCTTCGCCAACCAGACCATCGCCCAGATCGAACTGTGGACGGAAGCGGAAAAGGGTTCCAACAAGTACCCGGTCGGCGTATACACGCTGCCCAAGCATCTGGACGAGAAGGTCGCGCGCCTGCAACTGAAGACATTGAACGCGCAATTGACCGAGCTGACCGATCAGCAGGCCGACTACATCGGCGTGCCCAAGGAAGGCCCGTACAAGCCGGAACATTATCGCTACTAAGCGGCAACTGCCGGCGTAACCGGGCGGCGGGAATGGAACATTTCCATCTCCGCCTGTCCTGCACTGGTTACAACGGAGAGGAGCATCATGCGACTCATACTGATCTGGTGTTGCAACGCGCTGGCCTTGCTGGCCGTGGCCTACCTGTTGCCGGGCATCCGGGTGGATGGCTTCGGCTCGGCGCTGATCGCCGCAGTGGTGCTCGGCCTGGTCAATACGCTGATCCGGCCGCTGCTGATTTTGCTGACCCTGCCCGCCACCGTGCTGTCGCTGGGGCTGTTCATCCTGGTCATCAACGGCCTGCTGTTCTGGTTCGCCGGATCGGTGCTGCGCGGCTTCGAGGTCAGCGGCTTCTGGGTGGGTGTGATGGGTGCATTGTTATACAGTATTATTTCTTACGCACTATCGCTGCTGGTGCCGCCAAGGCGTACCGCAATAGTGAAACAAGGACCGGTGACTATCGATCATGACGAACTCTAAACCAATCAGCTTCGAATTTTTTCCGCCGCAGACGCCGGAAGGCGTCAGCAAGCTGACCACTGCGCGCCAGCAACTGGCAGCACTCAAACCGGAATTTTTTTCCGTGACTTTCGGCGCGGGCGGTTCCACCCAGAATCGCACGCTGGAAACCATCAGGCAAATCCATGCCGAGGGTCACCAGGCCGCGCCGCATATCTCTTGTGTCGGTTCCACGCACGACGGCATTCGCGCCCTGCTGCATACCTACAAGGACATGGGCATCAAGCGCATCGTCGCGTTGCGCGGCGATATGCCTTCGGGCATGGGCAGTATCGGCGAGTTTCATTACGCCAACGAACTGGTGTCGTTCATCCGGGCCGAGACCGGCGACCACTTCCACATCGAGGTGGCTGCCTATCCCGAATTCCATCCGCAGGCCAGATCGCCGCGCGATGACCTCGACAACTTCAAGCGCAAGGTGGATGCGGGCGCAAACTCGGCCATCACCCAGTATTTCTACAATCCGGATGCCTACTTCCGCTTCGTCGAGGATTGCGAAAAGCTTGGCGTCACCGCCCCCATCGTGCCGGGCATCATGCCGATCTGGAAATTCTCGCAACTGGCACGCTTTTCCGATTCTTGCGGCGCGGAGATTCCGCGCTGGATCCGCAAGCCGCTGGAAAGCTTCGGCGACGACAGCGCCGCAGTGAGGGAATTCGGCCTCCACGCAGTTACCGAGTTGTGCGAGAAGCTGCTGGCTGGCGGTGCGCCGGGCCTGCATTTCTACACGCTGAACCAGGCTACACTTTCCATCGAGATTCTGCAGCGGCTGGGGTATCGCTAACAATGACTTCGCAATTCCATTTTGAAGGCGAAACAAGGCGGCAACGAACGAGCGACGCAGACAGTGCAAATAGCACGGCCAGGAGCGAGCGAGGCAGCCAACGCCGTGTCGCCGATGCAATGGGATTGCGCACACCTGAATTGTTGTTGCCGGCCGGTACGCTCGACAAGATGCGTACCGCCTACGCCTTCGGCGCGGACGCGGTATATGCCGGCCAGCCGCGCTACAGCCTGCGTGCGCGCAATAACGAATTCAAGCTGGAAGAATTGCGTACCGGCATCCGGGAAGCGCACGAACTCGGCAAAAAACTGTTCGTCGCCAGCAACCTGATGCCGCACAACGCCAAGGTGAAGACTTACATGGCGGATATGCAGCCGGTGATCGAGATGCAGCCCGACGCGCTGATCATGGCCGATCCCGGCCTGATCGCGATGGTGCGCGAGCGCTGGCCCGAGCAGGAGATTCATCTCTCGGTACAGGCGAACACCGTCAACTATGCAGCGGTAAAATTCTGGCAGTCATTGGGCCTGTCGCGGGTGATCCTGTCGCGCGAACTGTCGCTGGACGAGATCGAGGAAATCCGTCAGCAATGCCCGGATATGGAACTGGAAGTGTTCGTCCACGGCGCGCTGTGCATCGCCTACTCCGGCCGCTGCCTGCTTTCCGGCTACTTCAACCACCGCGACGCCAACCAGGGCACCTGCACCAACTCCTGTCGCTGGGACTACAAGGTGGACAATGCCGAAGAGAACGGCACCGGCGACATTGAGAAAATAGATTTCGATTTCGACAAGGCATTGAGTGAGTCCGCGCTGTCTGATTGCGGCTCGCAACCGCGCCATCCGCTGGCGGACAAGGTGTACGTGATCTCGCGCCAGGACCATCCGGACGAACTGATGCCGGTGCTGGAAGACGAGCACGGCACCTACATCATGAACTCCAAGGACCTGCGCGCGGTGGAGCACGTCGAGCGCTTGGTGAAAATTGGCATCGACTCACTGAAAGTCGAAGGCCGCACCAAATCCATTTACTACGTGGCGCGCACCGCGCAGGTGTACCGCCAGGCCATCGACGACGCGGTCGCAGGCCGGCCGTTCAACTTGAGCCTGCTCGGTGCGCTCGATGCCTTGGCCAACCGCGGCTACACCGACGGCTTCTACGAGCGTCACCATACCCACGAACAGCAGAACTACATGCGCGGCCACTCCGAAAGCACGCGCCAGCAATACGTCGGCGATATTGTGTCATGCGCAAACGGCATGGCCGAGATCGACGTGAAGAACAAGTTCCAGGTCGGAGACAAACTGGAGATCATCCACCCCTCCGGCAACCACATCGTTGAACTGACCGAGATGCAGAGCCTGGAAGGCGAAGCATTAAGCGTGGCACCCGGCAGCGGCCACCATGTGCGTATTCCATTACGGGGCGAGTTGGCGAAGGGAATGGTGGCGAGATTTATCTAGCATCAGAAAACTTATGATCCTGTCTGCCCTCTCTCAATCTTTCTGCTATGCCACGCTGCACCCGCTGTTCCAGCAGGCGTTCGACTATATTCGCGACACTGATCTGTTTGCGCTTGCGCCGGGCCGCTATCCCATTGTCGGCGACGATCTGTTTGCGATCGTCGAGCAAGCACAGGGCAAGACGAAAGAGATGGCGAAGCTGGAGGCGCATCGAAAATATATCGACATCCAGCTGGTGCTCGATGGAGACGAGCAGATGGGCTGGAAGCCGCTGGCTGATTGCCTGAACCCGGTGAGCAAGCACAGCGAGGAGAAGGACATCCGCTTCTTCCATGACGCACCGGCATCGTGGATTGCCGTGCCGCCGGATCACTTCTGCATCTTCTTTCCCGAGGACGCGCATGCGCCGCTGGTTGGTAGCGGGCAGATCAGGAAGGTGATATTCAAGGTGGCGGTTCAGCCATCCTGATATTCCGGTTTCAGTTCGAAGGTGGGGCAAGGCGGCAAAGAGCGTGCGACGAGACAGTACATGATGAAGTACGGCGAGGAGCACGCGATGCAGCCAACGCAGTACCGCCGATGAAATGGAAGCGGAATTAACCGTTTGCGCCGAACATCATCCTCTTCGCCACGAACTTCTTCGCGAACGGCAAACAATCCAACATAGAAAGTGACGCCGCGCGTCCGCCGCTAAGTAGCGGCAAGTCGTTGGAGAACATTCGCACCAGTCCGTCGGTGAAGCGGATGCCGGCATTGCGGTCGAGACGACGCGACTTCCTGTAATCTGCCAGCATCGCTTCCGCACCCAGCGCCTCGGGCGGGCTTCCCAGGATGACTTGCGCCAGTTCCCACGCATCGCGCACCCCCATGTTGAAGCCCTGCCCCGCCACCGGATGCAGCGTCTGTGCAGCATTGCCGAGCAGCACGGTGTGCGGCAGCGTGGTGTCCGGTGCGCGGCGCAGACGCAATGGAAAACAACTGCGTTTGCCGACACTGATGAAGTTGCCGACGCGGTCGCCGAAGTGTTCGTGCAGTTGCGTGAGGAAAGTTGCATCGTCCCATTGCAGCATCTGTTGCGCCTTGTCGTGGTCGGCGGTCCACACCAGTTCGTAGCCGTCCATGTAAGGCAGCAATGCAACCGGGCCTTGTGCAGTGAAACGCTCGAATGCGGTATCAGATTTCGGGTGCTGGCAGGTGACGTGGGTGATGATCGCGCTCTGGCCGTATTCGGTCACTTCGAACGGATGACTTTCTTCCAGCAGCTTGCCGCCGTCGGCAACCACCGCGATGCGCGCGGTTAATGCGTATTCCTTATCATCGTGCTGGTAATGGATGTATGCGCCATCGGCCAAGCTTTCCAGTTGGCTGACGGCAGCACCAGTCAGGTAGCGAATATTGCTTTCCTGCAATGCTTGTTGCAGTGCGCGGTGCAGTGCGGGATACGGCAGCACATAACCGAGTGCGGATACATTGAGTTCGGGCGCGCGCAGGATGGCGCGGCCCAGCGCACCCTTCTGCGAAACGTGGATGGTACGGATGCCGGAAACCTGTTCGATGTTCCGCCATACGCCGAGCCGTTCCAGCAACAGGCGACTGCCGTAGGACAGGGCCAAGGCGCGCGGGTCGCTGGCTGCACCTTCCGGCGAGCGCGCTTCCAGCACGCGCACGTCGAGCTTGCTGCTGCGCAAGGCAAGGGCCAAAGCCAGGCCGACGGGGCCGCCGCCGATGATCACAACATCACAGTTCATGGTGTTCATGAGCGCATGACCTCCTCTATTTCATCCACGGATTTCGGCACGGCCGCGGTCAGTACCTCGCAGCCGTTCGCAGTGATGGCGATGTCGTCCTCGATGCGGATACCGATGTTCCACAACTCGCGCGGCACGTCGTCGGCTGCACGAATGTAGCAGCCGGGTTCCACGGTCAGCGTCATGCCGGGTTGCAGCGTACGCCACTGGTTATCCACCTTGTAACTGCCGACGTCGTGTACGTCCATGCCCAGCCAGTGGCCGGTGCGGTGCATGTAGAAACGCTTGTAGTCTTCACTTTCCAATACGCTGTCGAGGCTGCCATTGCACAGTTTGAGATCGATCAGCCCCTGGACGATTACACGCAATGCAGCGTCGTGTGGATCGTTCCAGTGGTTGCCTGGCCTGGCGGCGGAAATGGCCGCAGCCTGCGCGGCCAGCACCATTTCGTAGACGTCCTTCTGTGCAGGACTGAACCTGCCATTAACCGGGAAGGTGCGCGTGATGTCGGCGGCATAGCCGTCCAGTTCGCAGGCGGCGTCGATCAACAGCAGCTCGCCGTCGTTGAGCTGGGCATTATTGTCGATGTAGTGCAGCACGCAGGCATTGGCGCCGCCTGCGACGATGGGCGTATAGGCCGGTGCCTGTGCGCCGTGGTGGCGGAATTCGTGCAGCAGCTCGGCTTCGACCTGGTATTCCATCATGCCGGGCCGGGTGGTGCGCATGGCGCGCACCTGGGCTGCGGCGGAGATTTCCGCGGCACGGCGCATGGTGGCGAGTTCATGCTCATCCTTGATTACGCGCATCTCGTCGAGCAGCGCCCGTACATCGGCAATTTCATTGGGAGCACTGACGCCGCTGCGCACCTTCTCTTGGACCCGGCTGCGCAGCCGGACGATGCGTTCATCCCAGACACTGTCCGCACCGAGCGGATAGAACAGCATGGGCTGGTTGCCCATCAGCTCGACCAGCTGGTCGTCGAGTTGATCGATGGAAAAGGCGGCATCGAAACCGAACTTTTCGCGCGCGGCTTCCGGGCCGTAGCGAAAGCCATCCCAGATTTCGCGCTCCGGATTTTTGTCGCGGCAGAACAGGATGGACTGCGGCTGTTCTCCCGCAATTAACACCACCACTGCCTCCGGTTCGGTAAGGCCGCTGAGGTAATGAAAATGGCTGCCGAAACGATACGGGTAATGCGCATCGCCGTTGCGTACTATTTCCGGCGCGGTGGGGATGACGGCAATGCCGCGCTGTATCTGTTTGATCAGGCTCTTGCGGCGCGCAGAAAACGGTGTGGTGTTCATTAGCCTTTTTTAGCGTTGTCGGTGGTTTGCAAAGCGCGGTCAAGCGCATTCAACTGGGATGGTGTGCCGATATTGTCCCACAAGCCGCTGTAGCGGGCAGCCTTGATTCTTCCTTCCGCAATCGCCTTCCGGAACAGGGGGAGCATGGGAAATTTTGCGCCCGGCATAACGCCGGCAAAGAAGTCCGGGTGAAACAGGCCAAGATTGGAATAAGTGAGCCGTGTTTCACCTTCCAGCTGCAGCTTGTCGCCGACCAGTGCAAAGTCGCCACGCGTATGCCAGGCGGGGTTGTCCACCATCCACAGATAAGCCAGGGTTCCGTCTTCCAGATCCGTTGCCCGGTCAACCAGCAAGCGGTAGTCGCACTCGACATAAATATCGGCACTAATCACCAGAAATGGTTCATGCCCCAGCAGCGGCAGCGCATTGGCTACGCCGCCGGCAGTCTCCAGCACGGGATTTTCCGGCGAGTAGGAGATGCTGGCGCCGAACTGGCTGCCGTTGCCTAGCGCGGCCTCGATCTGTGCGCCGAGGTGAGCATGGTTGATGACCAGTTCGGTGATGCCGGCACGTACCAGGCGTTCGATCTGCCAGACGATCAGCGGCTTGCCGCCGACCTGCAGTAACGGCTTGGGCATATGGTCGGTGAGCGGGCGCATGCGTTCGCCACGGCCTGCGGCCAGAATCATGGCTTTCATCAGAAGGCGTACCCTTTCTGGATCTGTTCGGGATGCAACTCTTCCAGTAGCACCTGCAGCGGTTTGAGATCGATGTAACGCGCGCAGGCCCTGTAAAGGTATTCGAACACCAGCGGCATGTCCTTGAGATAACCTTCCTTGCCATCGCGGTGATACAGTCGCGCGAAAATGCCGAGCACCTTGATGTGGCGTTGCACGCCCATCCACTCGTAGTCGCGGTAGAACTCGCCAAAGTCCTGGTGTACCGGCAGGCCTGACGCGCGGGCTTTTTCCCAGTAACGAATCAGCCAGTCCATGGTTTG
>Ga0209919_1000557_pt1 | contig 18999 bp, 17 predicted proteins | sample SalPon2A_C_D2_MG_FD_185721 | JGI IMG/M metagenome (GOLD analysis project Ga0209919, IMG submission 185721) | Soil microbial communities from South San Francisco under conditions of wetland restoration - Salt Pond MetaG R2A_C_D2_MG (SPAdes)... | ecosystem: Environmental > Terrestrial > Soil >... | reverse complement strand
CAATGTAAGTAATATTGTAATTCCAGCGCGTGCAGCAAAAGCGGCAAAAGCAAACGGGATTTCACTGATCAATACTGTTAATAGTATAATGGGAATTGATTTAGATACATTAAAAATTATGCCGACGGTTGCTGGTAAAAGCAGTCACGGGGGATTTGCTGGTCCTGCAGTAAAACCAATTGCACTTCATATGCTTTCTCAGGTTGCTGCTGATAAGGAAACAAACCTTCCAATTTCTGGAATTGGGGGAATAAGCACCTGGAGAGATGCTCTTGAATTTATTTTACTTGGCGCATCAAGCGTGCAGGTTTGTACTGCCGTAATGCATCACGGATTTAGAATCGTTAAGGATATGATTGAAGGATTAACATTCTGGATGGAAGAAAAAGGATATAAAAATCTTGATGGACTTAGAGGACTGGCTCTCCCTCAGCTTGAAGATTTTGGAAATTTTAATTTGTTGCATAAAACAGTTGCGAGAATTAATCAGGATAAATGTATTCATTGTAATTTATGTTACATTGCCTGCGAAGATGGTGCACACCAATGTATTGACTTAATTCAGGAAAACGGAAATACAAAAACAGTTGTTCGTGAAAGTGATTGTGTTGGTTGCGATCTTTGTTCAATAGTTTGCCCGGTTGAAGGATGTATAGCAATGGTAAGACTTGATGATGGAAAGGAAGAAAAGACATGGAATGAACTAATTAACGATTTTAAAAAAGAAGGAAAAGAATTAACCTGGGAAAACCTGGGTGAATTTCAGAAAAAACATGGAATAGTAATTCACTAGCTAAATGCTAAAGGAGCGAGAAACATGTCAACCTTAATAAAAAACGGAAGAATTATTACTGCTGATCAGGATTACCTGGCTGATATTTATATAGAGAAAGATAAAATAACAACAATTGGTTTCAATTTGAAAATTGAAGCTGATAATATTCACGATGCCAAAGAAAAATATGTAATTCCCGGTGGAGTGGATGTTCACACTCACCTTGATATGCCTTTCGGTGGCACAACATCCTGCGATGATTTTGAATCTGGTACAAGAGCAGCAGCTTTTGGTGGTACAACTTCTATTGTTGACTTTGCAATTCAATCCAAAGGAATGAAAATGCGCGAGGCTCTTGATGTCTGGTGGAAAAAAGCTGAGAACAAAGCAACGACAGATTATAGCTTTCATATGATAATAACAGATTTGCCGGATGCAGGACTAGAAGATATGAACGATATGGTTCGTGAAGGTGTATCAAGCTTTAAATTATTTATGGCATATCCGGGGGTTTTAATGGTTGATGATGCTACAATATTTAAAGCTATGAAACAGACAGCACAAAACGGGGCGCTGGTTTGTATGCATGCCGAAAACGGAAGTGTTATTGACACGATAGTTCAAAGGACACTGGCTGAAGGTAAAACAGCTCCGATATACCACGCATTAACGCGTCCGACCACGGCGGAAGCTGAAGCTGTTAATAGGGCAATTGCACTTTCTGAAATTGCAGGCGCACCCGTTTACATAGTTCATTTATCTTCAAATGAAGCTCTTGAAAAAGTTTCAGAAGCAAGAGATCGCGGGTTGCCGACCTATGCTGAAACCTGTCCTCAATATCTTTTTCTTTCAATAGAAGAAAATATGAACAAACCCGGTTTTGAAGATGCAAAATATGTATTCACTCCGCCTCTCCGGGAAAAATGGCATCAGGATAAATTATGGGCAGGAATTAGAAAAAATACATTACAGGTTGTCTCAACAGATCATTGTCCGTTCTGCTATAAGGAACAAAAAGAATTAGGTAAAGATGATTTTACTAAAATTCCAAATGGTGGTCCCGGTATTGAGCACAGGCTTCAATTGCTTTATGATGGTGGAGTTAGCGAAGGAAGAATTTCTTTGAATCGATGGGTAGAACTTTGTTCAACAACACCTGCAAAAATGTTTGGACTTTATCCCAGGAAAGGAACAATTTCAGTCGGTAGCGATGCTGATATCGTTATCTGGGATCCACGTAAGGAACATACTATTTCTGCACATACTCATCATATGTGTGCCGATTATTCAATGTTTGAAGGAAAAAAACTAAAAGGAAATGCGGATACAGTATTCTCACGTGGCGAAGTAATTATGAAAGATGATAAATTCCTTGGCAAACCGGGAAGAGGACAATTTATAAAAAGAGATACTTATGCAGGTGCGTGGAAGTAAATAAATCATGTATTTTTTTGAAAAAATTTTTGAAGGAAAAAATTATTAATGCCCTCGAAAAAAGATGAACTCCTTAAATGGAGGAAAGAATTTCCTGTTTTAAGTAATTCGACATATTTAATTTCAAATTCACTTGGTGCAATGCCTCGTTCAGTATATGATAAGATGCATGAATATGCCGATACCTGGGCAACAAGGGGAGTAAGAGCATGGGAAGAAAAATGGTGGATGTTAAATGCTGAAGTTGGAAATACTATTGCACCACTTATCGGTGCAGGGAAAAATGAAATTTCGATGCATACAAACATTTCATCTCTCCAAGCAATTTTACTTTCCTGTTTTAATTTCAAATCAAAAAAAAACAAAATAGTTTACACAGACCTTGAATTTCCTTCTGATATGTACGTGTTTGAAAAATTTGCAACCAGTCTTGGTGCTAAAGTAAAAATCATTAAATCCGGTAACTCAGTTGTACCACCAACTGAAAAATTATTAAATGCCATTGATGATAAAACTTTACTGGTTCCTATTTCTCATGTGCTTTTTAAGAGCGCTTATATAATGGATGTAAAAGCAATAGTTAAAAAAGCACATTCAGTGGGTGCGTTTGTTATTCTTGATGCATATCATTCTGTTGGTACAATCTCGGTTGACGTAAAAAAACTTGGTGTGGATATTTTAATAGGAGGCGTTTTAAAGTGGCTTTGCAGCGGACCCGGTGGTATATTTTTATGGATTAAACCTTCCTTAAGAAAAAAACTTGAACCTAAAATTACCGGCTGGCTTGCACACGAAAATCCTTTTGCATTTGAAAAGAAAATGAAATATACAGATGGAGTTTATAAATTCTTAAATGGAACTCCTCCAATTCCCGCACTATATGCTGCCCAGGAAGGCCCAAAAATTATTGCTAAAATCGGCATTGATAAAATCAGGAAAAAATCTATTCACCAGACTTCATTAATAATTTATGAAGCTGAAAAAGAAGGTTATAAAATTAATTCTCCCATAGATTTTAGAGTGAGAGGAGGGACAGTTACGCTGGATATGCCCGATTCCCACCTTATATCAAAGGCTTTGCTCAAAAGAAATATTCTAATAGATTACCGTAAAGGAGCCGGAATAAGATTCGCACCACACTTTTATAACAGTGATGATGAAATTTATTACGCTTTAGCTGAACTCAAAAAAATTATACAAAACATAAAATATAAAAAATAGCCTAAACTATTTATTAGCCTGATTCCAGAAAAAAACAAAATAATTAAAGGGATTTCAGAATGAATAAAATGAATTCTGAATTAATTGATACTGACCTTTCCGGTATTTCAGACAGCACTTTGATTAATGAAGATCTCGCAGCCACAAAAGTTTCTCAAAGAACCTGGGGAACTTATAATATTGCAGCGTTATGGGTAGGGATGAGTGTTTGTATTCCAACATACCTGCTTGCAAGTGGATTGATAGCCGGGGGAATGAACTGGTGGCAGGCTCTTATGACAATTGCGCTCGGAAATATTATCGTGTTAGTGCCAATGGTTTTGAATGCTCACGCCGGTACTAAATATGGAATTCCATTTCCTGTACTTGCTCGTGCATCATTTGGTACTCTTGGCTCAAATATTCCGGCACTTTTACGTGCAATAGTTGCCTGCGGATGGTTTGGCATTCAAACATGGATTGGCGGACAAGCATTTAATTCTTTAATTATTTTAGTTTTACCAAGCTGGGCTATGTTTTCGTGGGGACCGGCAGTAGGTTTTATGATATTCTGGGGGATGAATGTTTATTTTATTGTAAAAGGTACCGAATCGATTCGCTGGCTGGAATCTTTTGCAGCTCCTTTTTTAATTATTATGGCACTTGTCCTCCTTTACTGGGCATGGAGTAGCGGCGGAGGTTTCGGTCCGATACTCGATCAACCAAGTAAATTTCAGACAACCGGAGAATTCTGGAAATTTTTTATTCCTTCGCTTACAGGAATGGTTGGGTTTTGGGCAACAGTCTCCCTGAACATTCCAGATTTTACACGCTATGCCAAAAGTCAGAGATCCCAGATAGTTGGTCAGGCGATAGGGCTTCCTCCGACAATGGCATTATTTTCATTTATTGGAATTGCTGTTACATCCGCAACTGTAGTAATTTTTGGAGAAGCAATCTGGGACCCTGTAGTTTTACTTTCTAAATTTCATAATCCCGTAGTAGTTTTTCTTTCTTTAATTTCATTGTTGGTTGCCACTCTTACGACAAACATTGCTGCAAATGTTGTATCTCCGGCTAATGATTTTGCAAATCTTTTTCCGAAAAAAATAAATTTTGTTAAAGGCGGTTTGATAACAGCAGTGATTGGAATTGTAATGATGCCGTGGAAACTTCTTTCCGATTTCAGCTCTTATATTTTCGGCTGGTTGATTGGTTACTCCAGTTTTCTCGGTCCGATTGCCGGAATATTAATTTGTGATTATTTCCTTGTTCGTGATCAACACCTTGAAGTAAAAGATCTTTATATAAGAAATGGAATTTACGAATACAAAAAAGGATTTAACCTGAAAGGAATTATTTCTCTTTGTGCAGGTGTTTTTGTAGCATTGATAGGTTTATTAATTCCAGCGCTCCATTTTCTTTATGATTATGCATGGTTTGTTGGTTTTGCAGTTTCGTTTGCGGCATATTATTTTATGATGAAGAAAAAAAAAGATTAAATTCAGGAATCATGCCCGCTACACAAAGTAACGGGCTTTTGAAGATTATTTTAAAAGTGTCATCTTAATTGTTTTAACAAAATTATCAGTATTTAACCTGGCTATATAAAAACCACTTGCTAATTTATTAGCGGTAAAATCAACTCTATAAACACCGGCCGGTTGTTCAGAATTTACCAGAGTAGCAACCTCATTTCCAAGGATATCATAAATTTTTAAACTGACTTTTGATTCCTTCGAAAGGCTATACGCAATTTTTGTTGAAGGATTAAAAGGATTTGGGTAATTCTGCTTTAAATCAAAATTTTCAGGTAAACCAGTTGTTTGTTCTACACCTGTTGTAACCAGAGCTTCATTATAACTTGTATTATCGGCACTTATTACACCATTGTCCGAAGGATTAGAATCAGTTGCGGAAACAGAAACCTGTGCACCACTCTTTGCTACGAAAGTAAAGGTTACACTCGTAAAACTTCCTATGGTTTTTGTTTCTTTAATTCTTAAGGCGTCATAACTCATACCTCCGGGTATGCTCATTGTTCCATAAGCATCGACCACCGCATTTACAGTAACACTTGAGTTACCGGTCTGGGTTCCGTTTGCAAATTGTGTCTGGGTAAAAGTCTGGTTCCAGTTTGAATTGTATGTCATTGAATTTACATATTGTTGCCTGTATGGATTGTTTGTTGTTTCCAAAGTAACGCCGGATTGGGAGCTTGTAGTTGAAGCAGATCCCATTAAGTCATATCTGGTATTTAACTTATAATAAGACCAGATATCAATTTGAGTACCACCTGAATTACTTGAGCTGTGGGTGCACGCATCAGCTCCAGAAAAATCACTAATGTAGGTCGTTGTTGACGGATCAACACTTTCAAAAGTAGAAGTTGTGTTTGATGTCAATCCTGTAAAATCCCAGGAATTACCGCCACCTGGCGAACCAATATCAACTGATGATTGTGAAGTATTAGAATATGTTGTTATTGAATTACCAACGGTAAAAATAGCGGCTCTATCGCCTGATGTTATAGTAATTTGTGCAAAAGTTGTACAGGTTAATACAACAAAAAGAAGTAAAAACTTTTTCATTTCCTCACCCTTTTGTTAGTTGCAAATAAATGGTTTAAATATTTCCACAAAACAGAGAACGAAAAAACAGGGACATTAACATTAATTAATAGTAGCAAGACAGAAAAATATTAATGATCCTGAGCACTTATTTCGTTTAAGTTTGTACAAATATTTATAAATCAGAAGGAATGGCTACCACTGATTCAGAAGGGATTATACCCTGAATGTTTAATAATATAAAAATTCATTTAATATGTTTCAAGTGTTTTGCTAATAAAATGGATCAATTATTAATAATAATTTTTTGCGGATTTTATAGTACAGCCCATATTATATCCGAAATTATGGTTTTATCTTTTTCGAACGAAAACTTCATTAGAAAGTCAGGATGAAAACCAAGCAGGTAGTGGTCTATCTTTTCTTTCAGCCATGAAATTTCAGCTTTTAATTTCCAATGTGGGCCTGTTGAATTATATAATACAATGAATAAACGATTTTTCAAATGTTTTCGTTGTTGCTGCGACTGATTCTTGTAAAACCACTTAATTAATTCTGGTGTATTTTTAACTGATTCTTTAATTTCCATTGGAAAGTTCTTCGGGAACACGGACGTTTTATGATCAAAAGCTGCACCCTGAATTGTAAAGTCTACCAGCCTGTCCTTGCTATCTCTTGCAGGCCTTACATTAGGAAATGTACAAAAGATTTGTTCAACTGCCTGCGCAGACCAGAAGTTGTACCAACGGTTAAGTGCATAATCAAAATATTTTTCATAATCAGAATCTGATTTAAATCTTTTATCAAGCTCAATTAAAAGATCATCAAAGAGAAAGGTTTTATAAATGAAGTTGGTCTGCTTATCGAAATAATTATTTTGTTTGCGTCCCCATTTGTAAGGGTATGATAATCTTTTTTTTAGTTCTTTTTCTACTTGTGAAAGATTTAATATTGTCATTTCTAAACCAGCAACCTCGGAGGTTTTGTTAAATTTTCTGAAACAAGAAAATATACTCATGCTTAAAAATATAAAATCCGCCTGCCAGTGCGCGGTATCTCCAGAGTTCTTTCTGATTCATCTTTCCCTTTGTTTCTTCAAAATTTTTAACGATTGTAGATTTTAATTTAAAACCGCGGTTTAATACTTCCTGCATCGTGTAAAATCCGAGTGGGATCCATTCGCCGGCTGAATATTTATCGCCGATTACTACAGCCAGGTATCTACCTTTATCGAGCAGGGGATATGTTTTATCAATTATATCACCGAATTTTTTCAAAAAGACTTTTAAATTCTTTGCATTTGAAAGATCATTTTTGTTCTCGCCGAATTTTATAATATCCCAGTAGGGAGGATGCATTAAAATAAACTGGACAGATTTTACACTGATCTTTTTTAGTTCTTTTTTGTAATCAAGTTTTGTGCTGTCCCCGTTTACTATTTCAGTTTTTACATTAAATGGATTTTCTTCCTTTGAAATATTTTTATCTGCCAGTTTTGCAACTTTGTTTAAAAGTTCTATCCCGATTCCGTTTCTTCCTAATCTTTTACATTCTATTAATGTAGTACCGCTGCCCAGGAATGTATCGAGAACCCACTCGCCTTTTTTTGTGTAACGTCTTAAAAACTGGTTAGGTATCTGGGGAATAAAATTCCCCCAATATCCTCCGTTATGAGCACCGGATTTATCTCTTTTATCCATTATCCAGATGCTGTCAGTGATTATATCTTTGTATTCTTTCCAGCGATTAAGGTTTAAGTCGTTGTGCTTCCCGGTTTTTACTTCTGACAGACTTTTGATGAGTCTTTTGATATAATACTTGGTACGCTCAATTGTCTGCGATTTATAAATTTGGGTCAGATCTTGAATTATATATTCGTTGTAGGGAACGAGAAGTATTCGTCCGTTGCCCGATGAATCTTCAATTTCTTTTTTTAATGAAGAAACTGAGGATTTTATCTTTTTAATATTCTTTTCTTCAAGGAGTTTTTTTAATTCCCCCGTTATGTTTGGATCGGATTTGATCATTAATAAAAGAGTTGAAATAGTGATTTTGAATTGTGATTAAAATAAAGTTTAAGGCATGAATTTGCAAGAAACGAAAATAAAAAGAGGGGAAAGCCTTTCAGCAATCCCCATATTTATTTTATGAAAATTGATCTATATCATCAGTAAAAGCAGGAGAGTTACTTTTATCTGTGTGTGTCACAGGACTTTCTCCTACCAATTCTCGTAAAGTATTTTTCATTTTCATTAATTGAATGAAAAGATCGTGTTCAGGAACAATATCATCTGCATGCATCGGGCTTTTGAAATAAAAAGATAACCATTCCTGGATTCCTTCAAGATTACTTCTCTTTGCAAGATCCATTAATAAAACAAGATCAAGCACAATTGGAGCTGCCAGAATTGAATCTTTACAAAGGAAATCTATTTTCATCTGCATTTCATATCCTAGCCAACCAAATATATCAATATTATCCCAGCCTTCTTTGTTATCTCCACGGGGTGGATAATAATTAATCCTGACTTTGTGATAATGCTCCTTATAAAGATCAGGATACAAATTTGGTTGAAGAATTGTATCGAGTACAGATAACTTGCTTACTTCCTTTGTCTTAAATGAGTTTGGATCGTCCAGAACTTCTCCATCCCTGTTTCCGAGAATGTTCGTAGAAAACCATCCATTTAATCCGAGCATTCTTGCTTTAAGCATTGGAGCGATAACTGTTTTAACCATTGTCTGACCGGTTTTAAAATCTTTTCCTGCAACTGGTACGTTTTTCTGAAGCGAAAAATCAACAAGAGCAGGAAGGTCAACTGAAAGATTTGGTGCGCCGTTAATATAAGGAACACCTTCTGCAATAGATGCGTAAGCATAAATCATACTCGGTGCGATGTCTGAATGATTTTCTTTTAATCCTTTTTCAAATCCTTCAAGTGTACTAAGTTCGCCATTTACAGGCATATAAATTTCAGTGCTTCCACACCAGATAGTTACAAGTCTTTCACAATTATTTTTTTCTTTAAAGTTCCTGATATCTTCCCGAACTTTTTCAACAAGATCAAATTTTGTTTTTTCTTTTTTAACAAAATTTCCATGTAGACGAACAACAAATTTTTGTTCGAAGACTGCAGGGAAAGGTCTTATCGCATCAAGTTCTTTCCTGACTGCCAGTAAATCCTTTTCGTGCAAAACTTTTGCTTCCATTGCTGAATCGAAACAACTTTCATCACGGATATCCCACCCGCCGAAAACCATATCGTTCATATCCGCCAGTGGAACAAAATCTTTAATTAATGGGAAATTATTTTCACTTCTTTTACCAATTCTTATAGTTGCCATTTGTGTTAGAGAACCAATTGGTTTTGCCTGCTTTTTGTTTATAGCAAGTGTACCTGCTAAAAAGGTGGTTGAAACCGCACCGTTCAATCCAACAATTAATACTCCCAGCTTGCCAGTAGGTTTCTGTATATCTTCTTTCATAATGAGTCCTTATTTATTGGTTTTATTTAATCGAAAATTAAAGGGAGAATAATTTATCAATTATCTCTTTAATTTCCATAATATTTTTAATAATAATATCTGCTGAATCGGTTTCTTCGGGCTTTGTCCAGCTGCTCACATCGAGCCATATCGTTTTACAATTTAATGATTTAGCCGGTTTTATATCTCTCAAATATGAGTCACCGATTACAACAGTATTCTCTGGAAAAACGTTCAATTTTTCAATAGCTAATTTGAATATTTTCGGATCAGGTTTCCGGATATTAACAAGTGTTGAATCTATTAACAAATCAAAATATTCTGAAATGTTTAATCCTTTTAAAGCTGTTTCAAGATTTCCATAAAAATTTGACACCACGCAAAGTTTATAATCTTTCTTTATATCTATTAAAATTGTCTTTATAGATTCCACAACTTCCAAAACACCTTTATAACATTTTTCAGCTATTCTTTCAGATGCTTCTACGGCTGTCCCGGGAAAGGAATAATTTTTATTTTTTTCAAGATAATTTAACTGAAGGAAGGCTTGTTTTTTTAATGTAGTATAAAAATCATCTTCCCGTTTTACCTCAATATACATTTGAGGTTCTGCTTTAACGTAGGCTTCGTTGAAGTCTTCTAAATTAATACCAAGATTTGCTTCTTCGTAAGCGATCCTGAATTTTTCACTCCAGTGAATTCCGTTTGTATCAAGAGTTCCGCCAAAATCAAATAAGACTGCTTTCATTGAGATGTATCTTCAGACATATATTCAAAAATATCTTTTGTCGCTTTTTCTTTTTTCTTCCCATTAATCTGAATTAAAATTAATCCTACCAGGATCCAAAAAAATTCTCTGACACGGTTAACGAGCCCGATGTAAATTCCTACTCCGGGAGTTAATTTTAAACTATCCAGAACAAGATAAAGCCCGCCTTCCCTTGTGCCAAGTTCAAATGGCATAAAGAAAAACAAATTTATAATTAATGATGAACCGGCGTTTATATAAAATGCTTCCATAAAAGAAATATTTATTCCAATTGCTTTCAAAATAAATAAGAATTCTAACGATGCAACCATCCTGGCGGCATACTCGAAAAATAACGCAAAATAGAAATGATTTTTCCTATCGTTGTAAAGTTGTTTTATTTCGTCATCAATGTTTAAAAGGCTTTCTTCCTTTTTTGAAAGTTTTTTATGCAGGCCTTTTAAAAATGGAAGTTTTGTTAAAAGATTCAGCAGTGAAGCAAAGATTCCATTTTTATGCCTCGAAAAAACAAACCAAATTAAAACGCTTAGTATTACAAAAGCAGAGAGGAGTGTAATTTTTAATCCTGACGCAATTGAAAGTAGTGCGCCTGCAGTTATAATGGCAGTGATCCAGAAAATAAAATGAGAAAGGAAATGGAGCATTGTATAAAGGATAACTGATGAAACAGCAGAGTGCAAACCAATCTTATCTTTTAAAGCAATTACGCGGTAAGGTTCTCCGCCAAGATTTACAAACGGTGTAATATAATTAATAGCAAAACCGCTGAGTGTAATTCCATATATGCTTGGAAAGGAAACTTTCTTTTTCCCTGCATCTATTACATAATACCATGCCCAGGCATTAAGGTAGTAAACTAATCCCCAAACGCCGACAACAGGTATAAACCACCAGCCGGACCGTTTTACGTTTTCAATTATGTTTGATATTCCAAAGTCTGAAATTAACCAGGCAAAGACCCCTAACCCGATAATGAAGAAAGCTGTCTTTAAATATTTATTCATCCAGATTTATTGTCCTGTTTGTCCTTGCTGATTCATAACATTTTTCGAGAAGCTGAATTGATGTGAGAGCTTCATTTCTGAAATCCTCAGAAGATTCATTGTTTTGAATCCTATTTACGAATTCGTTTATGAGTGAAATATAAAGAGAAAAATAATGAGATTTATCTGAAGCTTCAGGAACGGTAATGATTTCTTCATCCCCGTTTGAATATTTTTTTAGTTGAGTTGAACCATCGTAGGAAAGGCTTCCACTATTTGAAACTACACGTGCAGTGTTTACTCTTCTGTCGGCTCCCCAGGTTAAAGTAATTTCCGCAAATGCTTTCTCAAATTCTAAATTAACAACTGCTGTATCTTCAACTTTATATTCAGGATGATTGAGATTAAAAACATTTGCTGAAACTTTTATTGGTTTACCGCACAGCCAATTAACAAGGTAAAGGTAATGAACTCCCGTATCCGCTAGAATGCCGCCACCACTTAAAGACTTATCAGTTCTCCAGCCTGGCCGAAAAGCAGTTCCACCCTGATCTGCCTGCATTCTGAAAACATTAAACTGCAAAAGTGATTTTGAACCGGGAGGGTTTTCATTTAGAAAAGATTTAAAATTCTGCCACGTTGGTGAATACCGGTATTGGTGACACGGCATAAAAACCAAATCGCTTTCACTTAAAAGTTTATAAGTCTCATTTGCTTCGTCTAATGTAAGTGTGAAAGGTTTTTCGCAGAGAATGTTAACTTTATTTTTTATTCCCTCTTTAATTAAATGAGAATGAAATTTTGGCGGAGCAGTAATATCAATAAAATCAATTTTTTCGTTTGCAAAAAGTTCTTCAGTTGAATGATAAAATTTTAATGAAGGATAATCTTTTATTTCCTTATCGCGATTTTCCTTAATTGGTTCAACTGCGGCTACAAGCTTTACTTTGTCTTTCAAAGCATCAGTAAAAAAAGCTTTTACATGACTTCCCTGAGCAATCTTTCCGAAACCAATTATTGCACCATTTAACATTTAATTAGTCCTCTGCGTGGGATTTTGCAATTACCAGTAATTTTTTACTGGTTCTTTCATGTTGTAGAATAAAATAAACCAGAATGGAGTTTAGGACGATTAATTCGAAAAGGAAATAGTATGATATATTAGCGTAAAAAATAGTAAAAAACAGGAATAACATTCGTGTATTTGTAGTAAGAATATTTCCATATTTTAATAAAGGTTTATTACTTTTACGATATTCCGCCTTTAACCATTCCGGAACCTTTCCATTATATTTATTGAATATTTCTTTATAAAGTGTTCTGATAGATTTAGAAAGGAACTCCTGTTTTCTTGTATAGTCAACATAAAGCCACATTAGAAATTTTTTGCCTGAATTTTTGCTCCATGAAAGAAATTTATATTTTTCTTTCATATCCTTTAATTCATCTATTATGCTTTTGCCTTCACCATAAACAAAATAGAGATAAAAGTTCCTGTAATATTCAGACATTGCGCTTTGAAGTGAGTGACTAAATCCGGCTGCTGCTGCCAACAAAAAAATAAATGGTGTTCCCCCTTCAACAATAAATCTGGCGCACATGTGAACGTAAATACTTACAAACATTAAATTGCCTGCAACACCATCAAGAATTTTTCCATAACGTGAATGAATATTTGTCATTCGCGCAAGTTGGCCGTCTGCGGCATCAAGGGATTCTGCAAAAATTAATAAAATCACCCCAACAATATTTATTGAAGTATCCCGGTAGAAAAATAGATGTCCGGCGAATACTCCGAAAAAAATACTAATTACCGTTACGATGTTCGGGGTGAGTCCGATTGATTTAGAAGCTACCGCCAGGCCGTAGCCAACCGGGCGGTAGAATAATCTGTCAAGTATTTCTTCTGTATCTTTTGACTTAAATGTTGATTCAATCTTTGATTTGATCTGAGACATATTCAAGCGCCTTTTCCATAATTGATATTCCTTCTTCTGCGATTTCTTCAGTGACTATCAGCGGCGGATAAATTCGAATATCGGCATTATATCCCATCATAATCAAACCGCGCTTTAAACATTCGTGGAAATACATCTCCGTATATTTTTTATCTAATTTTTCTTTTGGATTATTAGGATTTACTAATTCAACACCGATCATTAAACCTTTTCCGCGAACGTCGCCAACTATTGGAAATTTATCCATTAACCGGCGTAATTTATTCATCATAAATTCACCAACTTTGGCGGAATTTTCTACCAGTCCATCTTCAATTATTGTTTTTAAAGTTGCATATGCTGCAGTGGAACCCAATGGATTTCCACCATAGCTGGAAGAACTTCCGCTCGGATTGCCGAATGGTTTTGCAAAAATAATTTCTTCGCGCGACATAACCCCGGTCATTGGGAATCCGCCTCCGAATCCTTTTCCGATTGTCATTATATCAGGTTGAATATCAAAGTGTTGTGTACCGAACATTTTGCCCGTTCTACCAAACCCGCAAATCATTTCATCGCAGATTAAAAGGGCACCAATTTCATCTGCAAGTTTTCTCAATTCTTTTAAGAAACCCGGAGCAGGAACTACATTGCCTGCCGTTCCCTGGATTGGTTCAACAATAATTGCAGCTATGTCGTTAGTAGTTTCATACCTGATTTTTTTGCGGAGAAAATCGGCACAGGATTTCGCCATTGTTTCAGGATTTGAATCGATCATACAATGTCTTGGATTTGGATACGGTGAGGAATAAATTCCTGCAGGTAGCGGACCAAGATTAAATTTGAAATTATCACCGAGTAAACCAAGCACTCCCATTGTTTTTCCGTGGAAGCCTTCCCAGAAACCAACAAATTCGGTTTTACCTGTATATGACTTTGCCATTCTCAGCGCGGCTTCAACTGCTTCTGCACCGCCGCTGTAAAACTGGCTTCTGTTTAAATCGCCAACAGTGTTTTCTGCTAATAACTTTGTAAGTTCAACTCTGTTTTTAGAAGTAAAACTTCCGACGTGAATATTGTCGAGTTGCTCTTTCAAATACTTGTTGTAAATGGGATGATTGTAACCAAGGCTTGCTACACCAACACCGGAAAAAAAGTCTATATATTTGTTGCCGTCAACATCCTGCATAATGCAGCCTTCGCCTTTTTCAAAAGCAACTTTAGAACGTGTTGCAATTGTTTGAATTCCCGGAGCTATATATTTTGTTTCTTCATTAAAATATTGAAGGGATTTGAGTCCCGGAACTTCTGTAACTATAGAAGCATAACTATTTTTTGTTTCAGTGTTCATCATATTTTACCGCCATATTATAGATTAGACTTGCGATGTGTTTTTTTGCTTCATCTCTTACCGGGGCAAAACTTGGCCAATCGTTTATATCAATAATGGATATTGATCCATCTGGAGAAATAATGGCATCTCCTCCGTAAATATTAAGTCCAAGTATTTCTGCTGAAGAGTGAGCGAGTTCAGTTAGTTTATTAAGATCAAATTTTGTGTGATACTTTCCGTTTAGATAATACCAGTTGAAAAAGCCGGAATCCCGAACTGCGTAAAATTTAATAACATCACCTTCAAGGTGTTCCTGGAGAATTACAGTTTTAATTCCGCGCCTGTAAAATTCTTTCATTGTGGATATATTTTCTTCTTTGCTGTAGACGAGTGTTACATCTTCGCGGTGGACAGCGTGAACGTCGCCCCTCTTTATCCAGAATTTGTTTGGATCAAAACCATCTAAATTAATTTCAAGATCAGAATCAATTTCTACCTGGATACTTTTGGGAAAAGGGATTCCATTATCAGGAAGTAATTTTACCATATTAGTTCTGTAACAATTTTTTACTGCCCTTGGTGAATTAATTATTAATGAACCACTTTTTTCAACTTCGAGTAATTTTTCAATAGCTTCAGGTCCCTGTGCCATCGAGAAAATTAATTCTTCATTAAAATTACTGTTTAATACTTCTCCCTCGCCGTAAAAAGTGACTTCTACATCAAGTTCTTTTAATACTTCTGCGGTTGCTCTTAAAATTAACGAATCATTCTCAACGTGATTTGGAGAATATTCCGCCTGGCGAGAAATGCCTGCCATTTTTAATTTCATTTCAAAAAAACTCCCGTTTCTTTAACTCTTTAAATTAAAAAACCGAAAATTGTACATATTTATCCGGGTGTTCTTTCAAATCTATTATTAATAGATTAAGATCTTTTATTAAAGAATTAAATTGATTATAAAATTTTGAATCGTTGAATAAACCGCCGACCATTGTAGTGTCACTTTCTGTTTTGGAAAGCAGGTTATTTAGTTTTTTTGTTAACATATTAACATTGTTGTACAAAGAATCACTTACCAAAAGTTTACCGAGAGAACCTTTACCAGATTTTAGGGAATCAGTAATTGAATTAATATTTCCGGTAATTTCAGTTAGGTTTGAGTAAAGAGATGAAGCATATACAAGCTTTCCAAGTGTCCCCTTCTTCTGATTTATTGCACCTGTAACTGAATTAATATTTGCTAGTAATTCTTCAAGATTTCTGCCTGAAGCGGGACTGTTAATCATTTGTCCAACCATTCCTTTACCGTGTGCAATTGAATCACTTATCACTTTTAAATTTTTCATCACACCTGAAAAGTCATCTACAACGGGATCAATTTTATCAGCAAATTTATCAAAAGTAAGCGTTGGCTTTACTGTGATATAATCACCTTCATTTAATGGAATTTCGCCTTTTTGACCGATTGAAATATCAACAAACTGATCACCCAGCAGCCCGACGGTTTTTACCTGTGCAGTAGAATTTTTTGTAATCTGTGGTTTGTATTGAGTTAAAATATCCAACGTAACATCAACTCCATTCACGCTATCCTTCTGTCCAAATTCTATGTTACTTACGGAACCAATTTTTATTCCGCCAAGACTAACCATAGAACCGCTGTTTAATCCCTGGACATTATCAACAAAAATTTTGAGCTGATATTTGCTTGTAAGAAAATTACTTTCTGATCCTACAATGAAGAGGAAAATAAAAAGTATAACCAGCCCGATAAAAACAGTAAGCCCGACTTTTAAATTAGAAAGCTTTAAAGAATTTTTACTCATTTCTGATTCTTATAATTATTCTGAAATTGTTTTTTTAAGCAGAGCAGCGTCCTGGTACACTTCATAAAAGAAATCTTTAATAAATGGATTTTTTGAATTCAGCAAATCATGCACAGTTCCGGTTTGAACAACTGCTCCTTCATTTATAACAGATAACGTATCGCCAATTGAAATTGCGTCATTTAAAATATGAGTAACAACTACTGAAGTTGCACCACGGTTGCTGACTCTTTTTATTAAATCTAAAATTGATTTTGAATTTATTGGATCAAGCCCGGTGGTTGGTTCATCGTAAAGAATAATTTCAGGATCAAATGAAAGAGCTCTTGCTATTGCAACTCTCTTTTTCATTCCACCGCTAAGTTGATCAATATAAATTTTTTCTGTTCCTTTTAAATTTACAAAAGATAAAATTTCAGAAACTTTATTTCTTATATCCTTTGAGTTTAATTTACTGTGTTCCCTTAAGAAGTATGCAACATTGTCTTCAACATTAAGGGAATCAAATAAAGCATTAGCCTGGAAAACAATTCCCATTTTACTTCTAATGGGTAGAATTTGTACTTCGCTCATTCCCGCAATATTTATTCCGTCCACGGTTACTTTGCCCGAATCTGGCTGCCACAGTCCTAAAATAATTTTTAAGATAGAACTTTTACCTGCACCGCTCGGTCCAAGTATTATTGCAATTTCCCCTTCATTAATAGATAGGGAGATATCTTTTAATATAGGTCTGTCACCAAATTCCAGGGACACGTTTGAGAGTTCTATCATAATTTATAAAAGCTCCCAGACAACTTTTGTAAAAATAAAATCAAGCACCAGTACAATAAGCGACGAAACAACAACAGCATTAATAGTTGTTTTTCCCAAAGCAGCAGTTCCGCCCCTTGTTGAAAAACCATAGTAGCAGCTAATTGTTGATATAAAAAATGCAAAGAAGAATGGTTTAATAAATCCCACAAAAATGTCTTTCATCAATAATGCTGAAAGAGCCGAATGCCAGAAAAAAGAAGTATCAACATTCAATGATAATTTTGTAACAATCATTCCGCTTAATATTCCTGACAAATCTGCAATTGCTGTAAGAGGCAGGAACATTACAACAGCAGCAACTGTTCTGGGGATTACAAGTTTAATGACAGGACTTGTACCAAATGCTCGTAGAGCATCGATCTGTTCACTAATTTGCATTGCGCCTAATTCTGAGGCATTTTTTGCACCGGTCCTGGCTGCGAGCAATAAACCGGTAATTACCGGACCAAGTTCTCTAATCATTCCAAGTGATACCGTTCTTCCAACAAGAGTTTTTGCACCGAAGTGATCCAATTGATGACCGGTTTCAAGTGCAAGAATAATTCCGACGAAAATTCCACCCAGTAATACAGGAAGAAATGCCCGTGCACCGATCCAGTACATTTCATTAACTGCATCACTCCAGGTTCTCAGGAATTTTGGAAATCCTTTAAATATTTCCACTAGCATCAGAGAATATTCCTGAAGCCCGAATATTTTTAATTTAAAAGAATGTGCAATACCGCTCATATTAAATTCAGTAGGAATAAAATAAACTTTGATTCATTAAATGGAAACTAATATTAACAAAAACAGTTTCCAATATATATACCGAAAAATGATTTGTCAAAAAAATGAATTATAATTCGCTTAAAAACTTTTCCGCAACTTTAATATCATCTGCGTGATCTACATCGATAATTTTGGAAAACCTGAACGCATGAATTTTATAATCTTTTTGTACCAGCATTTTTAAAAAATTTCTCAGTCTCATCATTCCGCTGTTCAAAGCTGTTTCCATTTCATTAAAAATATTTGCTGAAAAATAATATAATCCGCCGGTTGCGTATTTCAGGTTTTCAGAACTATCTTCAAATTTTAATATTTTGAACTTATCATCCACATCAACACATAGGGGTTTTTCATCATCAATAAAATCTGTGATAGCTAAAAGTCCATCATAGTTATTACTATCAGCTGTTTCAATAAAATCCTTAAATTCTTTTTCCGCAAAAACAGTATCAACTGTGGTAAGGCAAAATTGTTTGTTTTCCAAAAAAGGTTTTAATGCATAAAAACTATGCAATGAACTAGGCGTTGATTTTATAATTAAATTAAAAGGGACGTTGAAATTTTTATTACTTAAATAATTTCTTACGTTTTTATTCTCTTCATTAATAATAACGCTGATTGATTCAGCACCATTTGCAATTGCCGCAGAGATTATTCTTTCTATCAAAGGGACATTATTTATTTTAACAAGTGGTTTTGGTAAATCAACTGACTCTGCCTTTAACCTGGATCCTTCACCTGCAGCAATGATTGCAAAATGCATTTTCAAAAATCCTATAATAAATAACAAGTAGAATAGTAAACTCGTTTAGTCTTTATACATTCCAAAATGATTTCCAATTTGTTCAGATTGACAAGAAAAAATTAGTAATTTAATTATTTTGTCAATTTAAGCCACTAAATTTATAGATATAATTTGTTATTAGAAAGTAGCTGAATTCAGGTAAGTACTATCTTATGTAGAGTAATACTATATCACTCTATTTTTTAATAATTGTAAGTTTTACAGTTGAAAAAACTTTTAACTAAGTATTGTTAGTTAATTGAATTAATCCATTGAAAATGAGCAAAATTGAAGTTATTGATAAATGTAAAT